>Ga0079996_112070_pt1 | contig 18123 bp, 16 predicted proteins | sample PerSpoAPS_AMetaG_FD_69199 | JGI IMG/M metagenome (GOLD analysis project Ga0079996, IMG submission 69199) | Thermal spring microbial communities from Yellowstone National Park, Wyoming, USA - Perpetual Spouter A (PS_A) MetaG (SPADES assembly)... | ecosystem: Environmental > Aquatic > Thermal... | reverse complement strand
GGCCCACGAGTTCGTTTTTTGATACTCAACTTGTGAAGGGCTGGAGTGCGTCACGACGGATGATCGCAACGCGAGCACCCACGCAGTCCCCAATCGATTCTTTAGGTGGGCTTAGGAAAGTGAGTTTGCGATGCAGACCGCAGCCCAGTACCAGTACATCCTGTACGAGGAGAGGCCAGAGGACAAGGTGGCGATCATAACGTTCAACAGGCCTGAAGCGAGGAACGCGATGAGCAGCGGAATGCTCCTCGAGTTCTACGACGCGCTGAAGAGGGCTGCCGAGAACCCCAACGTCTGGGTCGTGATAGTAACGGGTGCGGGCGACAAGGCCTTCTGCTCCGGCGGCGACGCGAAGGAGTTCCTCGCTAACGTAGAGGCGCAGCGCTACTCGGAGATCGAGAAGTTCAACCGCCTCAACCTCGACGTCTGGCGGTTCATGGAGAAGATGAGGAAACCGATCATAGCAGCGGTCAACGGCTACTGCAACATCGAGACAATCCAGGCCGTCGACATAGTGATCGCTAGCGAGAAGGCCATGTTCGGGCTCCCTGAGGTCACGATCGGCGTCAGTCCAGGTGCAGGGATAACGATCAGGCTCCCGAAGACCCTCAGCAAGTACTGGGTCAAATACCTCCTCTTCACCGGAGAGTGGATCCCCGCACAGGAGGCGTACCGGCTCGGGCTCGTCAACAAGGTCGTCCCTCACGAGAAGTTGATGGAGGAGGCCCTAGCGTTGGCCAGGAGGATCACCAAGAACGCGCCGCTGGCTGTGGGGGCTGCGAAGGCTTGCGTCAACGCGGGCTCCGAGATGCCCATCGATGCCGGAATAGAGTTCCAGCTGAGGGAGTCGATGGCGATGTTCTACACGGAGGACCTGAAGGAGGGGATAAGGGCGAGGTTGATCGAGAAGCGCGAGCCGGTCTTCAAGGGTAAGTGAAGGACCTCAACGTCCCCTGAATTCGGGCTTCCTTTTTTCGAGGAACGCCTTCATCCCCTCGAGCCTGTCCTCCGTCGACCAGACGAATTGGAACAGCTCCCTCTCGTAGGCGAGGCCTTGGGAGAGTGGCGTCTCGAGGGCCGCGTTGATCGCCATCTTAGCCGCCTGCAGGTGAACTGGGCTCCTCTCGAGGAGGTCGCTAATGACGCCTCGCACCACCTCCTCCAGCTTCTCGGGCTCGGCCAGCTCCGCCACTATCCCGACCCTCCAGGCCTCCTCCGCCGAGAAGAGCTTGCTCCTGAGGATAACGTTCTTGGCGAAGTGAGCACCTGCAACCCTCGTCAGCCTCTGCGTCCCTCCTCCCCCAGGTATCAGGCCCACCCTCAGTTCCGGCAGGCCGAAGACGGCCCTCTTAGTGGCTACTATGATGTCACATGCCAGAGCCAGCTCGAACCCGCCTCCCAGGCAGTAGCCGTCGACAGCGGCGACGACTACCTTCCGCATGTTCTGTATCGTCGAGGCTATGACCTGCGTCCCCCACATCCGGTTGTACTCCCTGATGCCGAGGCCGTCCAGCTCGACGAACTCCGAGAGGTCAGCACCTGCGCAGAAGTTGCCTCCGGCTCCTCTGATGACCACGACGCGCACCTGTTGGTCCTCTTCGGCCCTCCTCAGCTCCTCCAGCAGCCTCGACCTCAGCTCACGATTTAGGGCGTTCCTCCTCTCGGGACGGTTAAGCGTCAGCCAAACTACAGGCCCCTCCCTCTCCGCCAGCAGCACATCGCTCAAGCGACATCATCTCAGGCGCCAGGCATGCTGAAGCCGCCGTCGCAGAATATCGTGTTGCCCGTCATGTGTATCGCGTCGTCGGAGGCCACGAAGAGCACAACAGGTACTATGTCCTCGGGCTTGGCTATCCTCCTCAGCGGAGTGTGCTCTATGATCCACCTCCTCCTCTCAGGCGTCCAGTCCTTCCTCTTCAGCAGCGACTCCGTCTCCATGTAGCCCGGAGCGACCGCGTTCACCCTGACCCACGGGGCCAGAGCGAGCGCGTAGGACTTCGTTATGCCGAGGACTCCGTACTTCGCCGCAGCGTACTGAGGTGCCCTTGGGCTTCCAGTGACGACGACGTTGGAGATTATGTTGACTATGCTGCCGGTCCTCCGCTCGTACATCCTCTTCCCAACCTCGTGCGTCATGTAGAGCGTTCCCTTCAGGTCCAAGTTTATCGTCTCCTCTATCCACTCCTCCCTCATCTCCCTCCAGGACATCTGCTGGGCCGCTGTCTCTCCTGCGTTGTTGATCAACACGTCTATCGGACCGAACTCGTTCCAGACCTTCTCGACCATCTCCTGGACCTCGGACCACTTCGTGATGTCGGCCCTCGCTATGTAGGCCCTCCTTCCGAGGGCCCTGATCTCCTCCGCCGTCCTCTCAGCCCCCTCCCTGTTGGTGTTGTAGTGGACCGCGACGTTCGCGCCCTCCTTCGCGAGGGCGATCGCTATGAGCCTCCCAAACCCCCTGCTCGAACCGGTGACGAGCGCGTTCAGCCCGAGGAACCTCATGCCAGGCGGCGTCTCCCTCCTCTTGCGCTCCACCTCGCCGACCTCTGGTTCTCCCGGAAGCCTACCCCACGACATGTCCCAACAGCGTTAATGAGTCCGTAATCGCGAGTGATTACCTTTAGCCTCAGCATGTGGGGCCTTCGCTGCGATCTCTCGACAGCTCACCTGCCTCCTCGAGAGACTTTCTGACATCCCCTAGCGCTCTCCGTCCTCGAATATTTCCTCCCTCACCGTTGGTGCTCCACATGGCCGACCCTTGATGCTGGAGGTCCTTACGCGCTTTTAGGACATAGTAGCAGAGTTTGTCTATATGTCTAGTGTCTAGTGGGGGGAGGTGCAGATTAATTAGTGATTAGCCGTCCCCATTCGTCGAAATGTCGGGTCCTCTAATGGGTAGGGTTGCCGTTGTCACAGGTAGTGGGAGGGGGATTGGGCGTCATGTGGTTTTGAAGCTCGCGCAGTTGGGTGCAAAGGTTGTGATCAACGTCAAGAGAGGTATTGAGGAAGCTGAGGAGACCCTTAGGATGGTCAAGAGTCTGGGCGGGGAAGGTCTCATCGTACAGTCTGATGTCTCAACTGAGGAAGGGGCACGTCACCTAATACATGAAGCGGCAAGACAGCTGGGGGCCATAGACATACTGGTAAACAATGCAGGCCTTGGGATTGCGGCACCCATAGAGAATGTGGATGAAAAGTTATGGGACAAACAGCTCAATGTAAACCTCAGGTCCGCTTTCTTCACGAGCAAGTATGCGGCACCCTATATGAAAGAACGTAAGTGGGGCAGGATAGTTAACGTAACATCCGTAGCCGGGTTGGTCGGTATGAAACACCTGGTCCCATACAGCGCAGCAAAGGCAGGACTTATCGGACTTACAAGAGCCCTCGCATCAGAGCTGTCGGAATACGGCATTACGGTCAACGCCGTTGCTGCTGGGCTGGTTAAGACAAAGATGGGGATGAGCCTTATCGAATACATAGGAAGGCAGTCTGGAGCAAATGAGGACCCTGAGCTTATGATCTCACGTTGGGCACGCACACATACTCTTTTGGGCAAACTCCCCACAGAGGAGGAGGTAGCATCATTGATAGCCTATCTGACCACTCCGGAGGCAGGCTCCATCACTGGTCAAGTCTTCATAATCGACAGCGGCTGGACTATCGCCGAATCAAAGAATTATATGCACTGGCAGAGATATTAGGACTGGTTTGTGAAAAAGGAAAAGTATCAGACTGATGTTGAGCTGATATGCCAATGCGCACCAGCAACGAATATTTGGATAGCCTGAGGGACGGCCGTTCCGTATATTACAGGGGCAAGAGGGTTGACGACGTAACACGCCATGAAATTCTCAGAATACCTGTCAAACACGCATCCATGCTATACGAGTTCAAGCAGAAGTTTCCCGAGTTGGCAGTATATCATGACCCTGAGATGGGACCTGTAAGCGCATTTTACAAGATACCACACGGTGTTGATGATTTGCTGAAACGGCATGAGTTGATAAAGGAGTCGACGCGTTACTGCAATGGTGTATTCAATATAGTTCAGGCGATAGGAAGCGATGCCCTTTTTGCACTATTCATCACCGCTTCAAAGTCTGGTGACAGGGTGTTTCATGAACGTGTCCAAAAGTATTACAGGTATGTGGTTGAGAATGACTTAGCAACTGCTGTAGCCCAAACCGATGTAAAAGGTGATAGAAGTCTGAGGCCACACGAACAGCCAGACCCGGACCTCTATGTGAGGGTTGTCGACTCAAACGATGAAGGCATTATTGTCTGTGGAGCCAAAGCTCATACCACCCAGTCAGTCGCTGCTAATGAGATAATCTTCATCCCTACAAGGGCGATGGTTGAGAAAGACCGAGACTACGCCATCGCGTTTGCCATACCCGCAAACACTAAAGGACTGAAACTCGTTTGCAGACCAGTCCTAGAGGTCGAAGGTTTAGGAAGAGAAGACGCCCCAATCTCTTCACAAAACCTGGAGATAGAGACCTTGACCATTCTCGACCATGTCTTCGTGCCTTGGGAGCGCGTGTTCCTGTTTAAGGACTGGGGGTTAGCTGGTGAGCTCGCCAACACCTTCGCAACATATCATAGGTTTACCGCGATAAGTTACCGGTCCGTCATGGCTGAACTGTTTATCGGTGCAGCACGGCTTGCCGCAAGATATAACGGGATAGAAAACGCCCCTCATGTACGTGAGGATGTAATTGAAATGATACTCTACCGTGAGATAATGGACGTAGCTGCAAAGGCTGCCGCACACTATCCCTTAATAGACGAAAAAACCGGGATAGCTATTCCCAATCCATTGTATACCAATATCGCAAAACTTTATTCAAACAAAATGTTCCCAAACATAGTGGGCGCATTAGTTGATATTGCTGGTGGGCTTACATCAACGTTGCCGACTACTGACGACCTAAATTCACCCGAAATACGGAACTATCTAGTGAAATACCTGCAAGGCAGTCGCAAATACACAGGTGAACAGAGGTTCAAGCTACTTAGACTTGTCAGAGAGCTAGCCGGAGGGCCTATGACTGGATATATGATGGGGTTGTTCATACATGCCGAGGGTTCCGTGGCAGCAAGCAAAATCGCACTATACAGAGATTATAAATTTGAAAGAGCCGAGGAACTTGTCTCAAGGCTGGCCGGTGTCCCGCCCTGAGAAAAGGTTCTCAAACATCTTCCTGATGTGTTTTTTATCGAACTTGCCTACTGACGTTTTTGGGATGCTTTCGACGAAGATAAATTCATCGGGTATCCAGAACTTTGGGAACTTTCTTGAGAGATAATCGACTAACTCCTGTTTTGAGAGGGTTTGACCTTCCTTTAGGGCTACTAGAGCTACAGGCCTCTCACCCCATCTCGGGTGCTTAACACCTACTACAGTCGCCTCCCTTACGGCAGGATGACCCATGATGGCGTTTTCCAACTCAACCGACGAAATCCACTCCCCACCACTCCTTATCAAATCCTTCAACCTGTCCACGATCTCAACGTACCCTTCCGGATCTATGGTCACAACATCGCCTGTCCTAAACCAGTCATCTACGAAGTTTTCCCTGTCGTATGCAGGCTTTCCGTAGTAGCTGTCGATTACCCATGCACCTCTTATGATAAGTTCACCGACGGCCTTTCCGTCCCATGGCAGGCGCCGCCCTGTTTCATCGATTAAGTCGACCTCAATGCACGGAAACGGGAGACCCTGTTTTTTGCGAAGTCTGACCTCGTCTTCACTGCTCCCACGCAGGTATGACTTGATATAGGTTGCTATGGCTGAGTCGTATGTTTCTGTCATCCCCCACGCATGTATTATCTCGACCCCAAGCTCTCGATAGGAGCGTATCAGCGCCTCAGGGACCGCAGAGCCGCCAACAATCAACCTTTGAAGTCTGCCAAAACCCTTAACATTAAGAGACCTGGCGTGGTTTAAGACATCGAGCCAGACGGTCGGCACACCATCACTAACAGTCACCCCTTCATCTAGAATGATCTCCAATATTCTTTTAGGTGTTGGATGAGGTCCCGGGAAAACCTGTTTTGAGCCGAAAAGTGTGGCCGCATATGGTATAAACCAGCTACTTATATGGTACATTGGGACCACGTGCAGCACGGTGTCGGACTCGGAGAGAGCATATGTGTCTGCCAGTCCCGTAGCCAAAGCCCTGAGAAACACGCCCCTATGCGTGTAGACAACCCCTTTAGGAGGACTGCTGATCCATCAAATTTTAGCAGGGTTATTCAGGGCGTCCTATTATTGGCTGATAGCTTCAGGTCTGACACTTATTTTCGGGGTCACACGGGTTATCAACTTCGCGCATGCCGCATTCTTCGTCCTCGGTGGATACATTGCCCTCACAATTGATAGTCTTACGGGAAACTTTTGGATAGCTGTCGCGGTAGCAACACTCACCATCGGCTGTATAGGTGCTGCCGTGGAAATGGGTCTGATAAAGCCTCTTTACAAAATCGAAAATCTCTACCAACTTTTGATAACTTTCGCGGTTACCCTAATCGTAAATGACGCATCTAAACTGATTTGGGGTGCGGCTTCAAGATCTATGAAGCTTCCAACCGAGCTTGCCATATCTGTTAAATTAGCAGGGCGTTCTTACCCACTCTTTTACTTTTTCGTGATAACCATAGCCATAATAGTCTTCATTGCCCTCTACATAGCTTTGGAGAAGACTTTTTGGGGACTTAAGGTGAAATCGACTTGGAGGGATGTTACGATGGCTCAAGCCCTGCGGATTAATACGGGAAGAGTTTACACAACCACCTTCTTCATAGGTAGCCTCTTAGCTGGGTTCGGAGGAGCAAGCATGGTCGCCTTCACACCCGTGGCTCCTGGGTTAGGTGACAGCCTTATAGTAACGGCCTTCGTAATAGTTGTATTAGCCGGGCTTGGAAATCTCTTCGGAGCTTATGTCTCATCAATAATAATCGGAATCGCTGAAAGCATGTTTCTTTTATTTATACCGGAACTCGACATACTCTTGATATTTGTTATAATGGCAGCGGTTCTTTTGGTGAGACCATGGGGGTTGTTTGGAGAAAGATAGCGGACCTGTTAGCCATTACATTTATCGCCGTCGGAGTTACTCTAACATTTGACACATTCCTTATCTACCTAACGACCCTCTTCTTGATTTTCACAATTTTCGCGCTGTCCTACAACATAATTCTTGGATATCTTAAGCTTGTCTCATTTGGTCACTCACTGTTCTTCGCGGCGGGTGCTTACGGGGTTGCTCTCTTCGCAAGCTGGGTGATTCCCGATATGTTGCTGTCCTTTTTATTTGGTATTGTGTTGGCGGCTGTTCTTGCCCTCATAGTAGGATACATAACACTACGACATTCCCAAATTTATTTTGCCATGCTCACACTTGCATTCGCCATGTTATTCTACGCCCTACTTGTTAAGTGGCGGGACATAACAGGTGGGAGCGACGGTATATCAGGGATCCCCCGGGTCTCCACGCTTTTCTCATTTCCCACAACAGAGACGTACTATCTGTTCGTGCTGGGATGTTTCGTCATCTCGTTCATCATACTCAAGTTAATCGACGTGTCTTTTATAGGTCTAATTTTCAGGGCACTGGGAGATAACGAAAGTAGATTTAAGTTCCTCGGATATAACCCTGTGAAGTATAGAATACTGGCCCTTGTAGTCTCTGGCACATTCAGCGGGTTGGCAGGTGCTCTATACGCACTATTGTACCGTGCGGTTACACCTGACGTCGCGTACTGGACAGTCGCAGCGGAGCCCCTAGTCATGAGCCTACTCGGTGGCTCGGCTCATTTCCTGGGGCCCGTTATAGGGGCCGCGGTCTTTGTAGGGCTTACTACAGCAACAGCGCGACTCGCCGAGATATGGCAGCTCGTCATGGGCTTGATTATCGCCGCTCTACTATTAGGGGCGAGAGGTGGTATTTTGGGGGTGATGGAGAGGTTATGGCGGAAGAGGTTTTAAGAACTGAAAATCTTGTGAAGCGGTTTGGTGGCTTCACCGCTGTGGCAGGTGTTAGCATAACATTTTACGAGGGAGAGAGAATTGGGCTTATAGGCCCTAACGGAGCTGGCAAGACCACGTTCATCAACCTAATTTCAGGCCATCTAAAACCAGATAGCGGAAAGATTTTCTTCAAGGGAGTGGATGTCACTAAGGCGCCTCCATATAAAAAAGTGATGATGGGAATGAACAGGACTTTCCAAATACCATCCATTTTCAAATCGCTCACCGTGTATCAGAATGTCCAACTCGCAGCAAAGAAGGCTGGGCAACCATACTTAGTTGACAAACTATTGACCATGTTAGGATTAGAGAGGGTTGCAGACGTCAAGGCAGCTAATCTGTCTTATGGGATGATGAAGATAGTTGAACTTGCGATGACCATGGTGTCAAACCCCTCACTTCTCCTACTGGACGAGCCGACAGCCGGACTAACTTCCCAAGAAAAGAAACAAATCATACAAGTATTGCGAACTCTTCCCGAAAGATGTACAATAGTCATGGTCGAACATGACATAGACCTCGTCTTCGATTTTGCTGGGAGGGTCGTAGTCATGCATCGTGGCGAAGTTTTATCTGACGGCAAACCTGAAGAGATAGCTGTGGATACTAAGGTTAGGGAGGTGTACTTAGGATGAATGCCCTTCTCGAGACATTTGACCTAAACTCGTACTACGACAAGGCCCAAGTACTTTTCGACATCAACTTCAGGGTGAGCCAAGGGGAGTTGGTAGCGGTCATCGGGAGAAACGGTGTGGGTAAGACGACCTTGCTCAAATCGATAATGAACATCGAGGTCGTTAAGAGGGGTCGCGTAAAATTCGATGGCATAGACATCACAAACCTTCCCACTCATCGGATCGCATCCCTAGGAATCTCGTATGTCCCAGACTACACCGGACTAATTCCGGGTATATCCGTGATTGACAACCTTCGACTCGCTGCTGGAAAGAAAAATGTAGATCTAAGTCTGGCTAAGGAGCTTTATGACAGAATAGACGAATTATTGCCGAGAAAAGCTGATACGTTGAGCGGGGGAGAGAGAAAAATAGTTGCTGTCATCAGAGCCCTACTCATGAACCCGCGCCTCGTCCTACTTGATGAGCCGACCGAAGGCGTAGGTCCGCTCGTAGCGAGGAGAATCTACGAGCTTATATCGCGGATGAAGGAAGAGGGTCTAACAGTTGTGGTAGTTGAACAGGGGACGAGGTTCTCCCACGTGAAGAAGATTGCGATCGTCAAGGAGTACGAGAGGCTCGTCGTCTTCAGGCTCGGGCGGTTGATAGGGTTCAAGGGACCAGGGCTGACGTTCATCATCCCCATCATCGACTCGCCCCGGATCATAGACCTCAGGATAGTCTCGCTCGACGTACCTAAGCAGAGGATCGTGACCAAGGACAACGTGACGGTCGATGTGGACGCGGTCGTCTTCATGAGGGTTGAGGACCCGCAGGCGGCGGTGATGAGGGTGAAGGACTACGTGATGGCTTCGAGCCTGCTGGCGATGACCACGCTCAGGGACGTGATAGGACAGGTGGAGCTGGACGACCTTCTGACGAAGAGGGACGAGCTGAACCTCAGGATCCAGAAGCTCCTCGACGAGGCAACGGAGCCCTGGGGCGTGAAGATAACGGCCGTCGCGATCAGGGACGTGGTCCTTCCGGCCGAGATGCAGAGGGCAATAGCCAAACAGGCAGAGGCCGAGAGGGAGAGGAGGAGCCGGATCATCATGGCAGAGGGAGAGTACCTCGCGGCACAGAAGATGGCCGAGGCCGCGCAGGCCTACGCCGCCAACCCGATAGCGCTCAGGTTGAGGGAGCTCCAGACCTGGGCCGAGATAGCTCGGGAGAAGAACCTGATCATAGTGACCGAGGGAGGGATGCACAGCGGCCTTCTGGCTACAGCGTTGGGAGCAAGCCTCCAGGTCACAGGTAAAGGTGTCGCTAAGGAGAGCAAGGAGAAGGGGAGTTGAAGCCCGATGGGCCCTTTCTTCTGGCTCTGACGGCCCTGATCCTGCTGCTTCCGTTCTTCTCCGTCCTACCTGCAAGTTCCCAGCCAGCGGTCGCACCGAGGGTCCTGTTGGTCGAGGTCTCAGGTCACATATCCACGTCCACCGCCGAGTGGTTGGAGGACGTCCTGCTCAGAAGGTCCTTCGGTTACTCGGCAGTGCTGATCACGATCAACACCTTCGGAGGGCTCGCGGACGCCACACTGAGGATCATGGACGCCATCACCTCGTCTCCTGTTCCGGTGATCGTCTACGTCTACCCGCCAGGAGGTCAGGCCCTCTCCGCAGGGACCTACATCCTGATGTCTGCTGATCTGGCCGCGATGGCTCCCTATACCATCATCGGTTCAGCCCAGCCGGTCGTCGGAGGTGTGCCGACTGAGGAGCCGAAGGTGGTGAACTTCCTCGTGGAGAAGATGAGGACGATGGCGAGGCTCCACGGTCGGAACGAGACCCAGGCAGCGCGGTTCGTCACGCACAACGACAACCTCGGCCCCGAGCTGGCACTGAAGAGGGGCGTTATCGAGGTGATAGCGGAGAACGTCGAGGACCTCCTCGAGAAGGCCGACGGAAGGGCCGTCAAGAGGATGGGCGGGGAGGTGGTCCTAAGGCTGAAGGGAGCGGTGATAGAGAAGGCCTCAGCGGATCTGAGGGTTGCGGTGCTGGACGCGCTCAGCGACCCACTCCTCTCGACGCTCCTGCTCTCTTTGGGCTTCCTGATCCTGATCGTAGGCCTCTCCCACCCGGGACTCGGCGCCGAGCTCACCGGTGCTATCCTCATACTCCTCGGCCTCGTCGGCCAGGGCTTCAACGTGAACTGGGTGGGTCTCGGCCTGATAATTTTGGGATCGGTTCTGATACTGTACGAGTTCTACACGGGCGGAACGATGATAGCACTGCCCTTCGGGATAGCGATGATCGTGCTGGGCTCTGTCCTCATCGTCAGGGCACCTCCCGGCAACATACTGATCGCTTCGAGCTGGCTCGAGGAGGCGATGCTCGGGATCGCGGCTGCTGGCATCTTCGCCGGCTCCGTCGTAGGCTTCATCATCTTCAAGGCCCTCAGGGCAGCGAAGAGGAGACCGGTCCCGATGGTCCCCGCGACGACAGGGCGTGCGGTCGAGGACATCCCTAAGGGCTCCGAGGGCTATGCCGTTATAGGTGGTGAATACAGGAGGGTGATAGCGGTGAAGGACGTCAAGCAGGGCCAGCGCCTCAGGGTCGTCGGGAAGCAGGACAACGTCTTCCTAGTCGAGCCAGTGGAGCAGTGATTTCGCTGGGGTAACGGAGAACAAAAAAGGACCGAACTTTGACTCAGGTTTCCGATGCTGAGGTCCTATCAGAATCCGGACCTTCTCCCGAAGGCCCTCCTCCTTTGGAACCTCTCCCTTGGCCCTGAACCGGATAAGCCGGGGGACGAGACGACCTTCTCCGAGAGGTTGTTCTCGGTGTTCACCTCCTCCAGCTCCACGTCTGAGGCCTCGACCTTACCGTACCTTCCCAGGTTCAGTTGCATCCTCCCCTTGAAGACCTTGACGTAGGCGTTGGTGATCTTGATCGTCTCTCCCTCCCTTACCCTTTCTACGTCGTCGTCCCAGAGGACCAGCGATATCGCTCCGCTCTCGTCGGCGATCAGGGCCGTCGACAGTTTGTGCTCGGCGTTGTCGTACTGGCTCCCCACAACCCGCGGCTCCGTCTTCGAGACGACCTTCGCGATCAGGTTCACGCCCCTCGAGCTCGGGTTCAGGTCTCCTATCTTCACGAACTCACTCAAGCCCTTCCATCACTCTTTTTGTGCCATTACTCGCAGGGGCTGTGATATAAACCGTATTCGGGCCTGAACCGCCGGGTAGGGCGGGATGGGTCTAAGACGAGGAGCGTTTTGGAGACCCGCGTAGGGGTTGGAGGCTCCGCTGAACCTGCTGGCGTTCGTGGCCTCGGTCGGCCTGATAGCTGGGCTAGTCCTGAGCAGGAGGCTCAACGTCGGCTACTCGCTGGCACTCGGCGTCGCCCTCTACGGCTTCCTCTCCCTCCCACTGCCCGAGCTGACGGCGGTGACCTCGGCTTCCTTCGATCTGAGGATGCTGAACGTCACGGTGACGCTGGTCCTGGCTATATCGCTCTCCCACATCCTCCAACGCGACGGCTCGAAGATCTACTCCGGCATGGTCTCGCTCGGACCGAGGGCTGCGGCTTATGGCATCCCGGCTGCTATAGGGTTGTTGCCGATGCCAGGAGGCGCATACGTCTCGGCTGTCATCGCTGACCCCCTCTACAGCAAGCTCGGACTCGACGCCAGGAACAGGGTCTTCATCAACTACTGGTGGAGGCACATCTGGATACCGGTATGGCCCCTGTACCAGGGCGTCATCCTCGCCGCAGCGATCCTCCACATGACGCCCGTCGAGGTGATCCGGTGGACCTGGCCAGCCTCCCTCGCCGCCGCCGTTTCCGGCCTCGTCACGCTCTCGGCCGTCCCCAAAATCGCCGAGAACGGAATACCGAAGGGGCTCGCGTCTCTCTGGCCGATCGCGCTCATAGCGGTCCTCACCTTCCTGATACCGCTGCCGATCGCCGTGGGCTCCGTCTTCCTGCTCTACTCGCTGGTCGAGAGGGTGAGCGTGAGGGAGTTGCTGGACGCGTTAAGACGCGGCCTCAACCCGAACATACTTCTGATCATCATCGGATCCCTCGTCTACTCCAACTACATCGAGGCCACCGGGCTCAACCACTACCTCTCAGACGTCCTGAGGCCCTACGGTCCCATCGCCGTCTTCACGATCCCGATGGTGATAGGCTTCGCGACGGGCGTGGAGTTCTCCTTCGTCACGCTCACCTTCCCTCCCCTGCTGAAACTCCTCGAGGGTTACATGCTGGCCCTCGCCTTCGCAGGCGGCCACATCGGCGTGATGCTCAGCCCAGCCCACAGCTGCTTCGTCCTCTCAGCGGAGCACTTCAAGTGCGAGATGAGGGGCGTCTACAGGTACCTTTTCAGAGCAATTGCACTGGAGGTCCCAGCTGTGATTCTGCTGGTATATCTTTTGAACGTGTTGTAGAACTTCTCAGAAGAGCTCTGCGATGTCCCTGACCTTCAGCTTGCCCTCGAGGCCCATAACCCTCACTGCGTCCTCCAACATCGCGAGGCAGAAGGGACACTCGCTGACGACGACCTCCGCACCCGTCGAGAGGGCCTCCTCGATCCTCTGGACGCTCTCCCTCTTCACCCGCTTCACCTCGTACCAGTAGTTCCCTCCGCCTCCGCCGCAGCAGAACGTCCACCTCCCACTCCTCTTCATCTCCCTGAGGTCGAGGCCCGCGAGCGCCTCCCTCGGCTCGTCGACGATCCCGTTGTGCCGGGCGAGGTAACAGGAGTCGTGGAGTGTCACCGACATCGCCTCCCTGGCCTTCAGCTTCCCCTCCCTCACCAGCCTTCCCAACAGCACAGAGTGGTGGATCACCTCCAGCTCGAGCCCGAACTCCCTGTACTCGTTCCTCAGCGCTTGGAAACAATGCGGGCAGTGGGTCACGACCTTCTTGCCGTTCAGTGTCTTGAGGACCTCGACGTTCGCGTAAGCCAGCTCCTGGAACCTTCCCTCCTCGCCGATCCTCCTCGCCTCGGTTCCGGTGCAGGACTCCGCAGGGCCCAAGACGGCGAAGTTCAGCCCGCACCTCGTCATGATCTCGATCATCTTCTTAGCGATGTTGCGGGCCCTCGCGTCGAAGGTCGCGAGGCATCCCAGCCAGTAGACGTACTCGGCCTCCGGGTTCTCCTCGACGGTCTTCGCGCCGAGCTCCCTCAGCTCTGCAATGGCCTCCTCCCTCGAGGAAGGCGGAAGGCCGTACATGTTCCCTGTGCGGCCGAGCGAAGTCAAGACCTCCACCGCCCTCTTCTCGAGCTTCCCCTCGAAGGTCAGGGCCCTCCTGGCCTCGATGATGTACTCGAGCGGGCTGATCGTGACTGGGCAGGCCTCGACGCAGGCGCCGCAGGTGGTGCAGGCGAAGAGCTCCTCGTAGGTCAGCACTCCCTCCTCGAAGACGTCCCTCGGCCCCCTCCTCCTCGATGCCCAAAGCTCAGCCCTGAGCTTCTGGACCACCATCCTCGGCGAGAGTGGAGTGCCGGCGGCGAAGGCAGGACAGACGGCCTCGCACCTGCCGCAATCGGTGCAGGCGTCGAGTCCCATCTTCTGGTACCAGCTCAGCTCCGTAACCTTCCTGAAGCCCACCTTGATCTCGGCGGACTCGTCGAGCTCCTGGAGCTTGAAGGGTGTGCCGGCCACCATCGGAAACCTGGGAGCCGTGTGCGAGAGGCCCGAGTAGAAGACGGCGACGACCGAGTGGAGGAGGTTGGTGAAGGGTAGGGCGGCGACGAGGCCGAAGGCCACAATCGCGTGGGACCACCAGATCCATCCGTAGGCCTGCGAGAGGAAGCCCCTGTCCAGGCCCATCGAGGCGAGCGCCACCGAGACCGAGTTGCCTATGAACGAGTAACCGGACCAGGGAACCTGCTTGACGTAGAGCCTGATCCCCTCGAGCAGGTACCCCGTTACGCCGATGTAGAGGAGGCCGTAGAGGTAGGAATAGTACTCGAGCCTGTTCCTGAGCCTCCTGACACCTGCGTAGTGCCTCGCCAGTCCCACCAGCAGCCCGTAGAGGAGGAAGAGCCCGAAGAGGTCAAGCGCCGCCTCGAAGACCAGGTACGCTGTGCCCTCGAGGAGCTTGCCGCCGAACCGCTCGAAGATGTCGAAGTCTATCGCGACCAATACCGTCCCGATGAAGAGGACGAGGATGCCGTAGCTGATTCCCAAGTGCATCAGCCCCGGCCCCAGCTCCCTCAGTATCCTCCTCTGGGCCACCGCGTACCCCACGACGTTCCTGAGCCACCTCACGGGGTCCCGAGCTATGGCCCTCAATGCCGTCAGGCGATGCCAGCTCCACCGTGAGCTTCATCACGTCGAGGCCCTTCTCCCTCGTCAGCGTGATCTGGTACTCGATTCCGAGCTCCGGGAACTTCATCAGTATGGACTCGACGGCGGAGGGCCAAATGGCAACGCCCCGCACCTTCACCATGTCGTCGATCCTGCCTGTTATCCGCTCGATCCTGAGGTGGGTCCTGCCGCAGTCGCAGGTCCTCGCGTCGTAGATCCTCGATATGTCCCTGCTCCTGTACCTGATCAAAGGCATGGCCTCCTTCGTCAGCGTCGTGAAGACCAGCTCGCCCCTCTCCTCGGGCCCAACTGGCTCCCCGGTCTTAGGGTCTATCACCTCGACCAGGAAGTGGTCCTCCCACAGGTGGAGGCCGTCGTGGAGGTAGCAGTCGTTGGCGACCCCAGGTCCGCAGAGCTCGGTGAAGCCGTAGATGTCGTAGACGTCCATGTCCCAAGCCCTCGCGATCCTCTGCCTCATCTCCTCCGTCCACATCTCTGACCCGAAGACGCCTTTCCTCACCTGCGTGTCCCTCGCCGGATCCACTCCCATCTCGTAAGCCGTCTCCGTGAGCCTGAGGACGTACGAGACGACAGCGCAGATCATCGTCGTCCCGAGGTCCCTCATCAGCTGTATCTGCCTCCTGCTGTTCCCCGCACCAGTCGGTACTATGAACGCTCCTATCTTCCTGGCACCGTAATAGAAGCCGAAGCCGCCTGTGAAGAGGCCGAAGCTCGGAGTGATCTGGAAGACGTCCTCCTTCCTCAGGCCTGACATGTAAAGCGACCTCGCCATCACCTCCGCCCAGACCTCTACGTCGTTCATCGTGTAGAGCCCTACGGTGGGCGTTCCGGTCGTCCCTGAAGTCATGTGGATCTCCACCAGCTCCGATTTGGGGACCGCCAAAAGCCCGAAGGGGTAGGTGGCCCTTAGCGTCTCCTTATCGGTGAAGGGCAGCTTCCTGAGGTCGTCGAGGGTCTTGATGTCGTCGGGCGTGATCCCCCTCTCCCTCATCGCCTCCCTGTAGAACCTGACGTTCTCGTAGGCGTGCCTCACGGTCCACTTCAGCCTCTCGAGCTTCAACCTCTCCAGCTCGTCCCTGCCCATGGTCTCGGCGTGGCGGTTGTAGAAGCCCTCGACCCTCACGTCAACGTCCGTTACGGAGTCGGTATAAAACGTGAAATTGCAACGACCTGCAGGGCCTTCACTGTTGCATCGCAGTTGAACGGCTTTCAGCGTGGGCCTGTGGCGAGCGATTCGTCGACAGATCCGACGTTCCTCTCCCTCCTGCTCACGAGACCTGCGATCCACCGGACGAAGTCCTCGAGGAGGACGCCCTTGACGACCCTGCCCTCGTGGTCCCTGACGGAGACCGTGTTGGACCCGGCCTCAGCTTCGCCGACGATGAGGACGAACGACGCCCTCGCCCTGTGGGCCTCCCTGATCCTCTTCTCCAACGTCCCCTCCTCCCAGAGCTCAGCCCTGATGCCCGCGTCGAGGAGCGCCCTCAGCACCCTCTCGGCGTACATGGCGTGGGCCGACTTCACAGGCAGAACCACCGCCTGCAGCGGCGCTAACCAGACCGGCAGCCTTCCGTTGTAATGCTCCAGAAGTAGTCCGGTGAAGCGCTCCAGGCTTCCCAAGATGGCCCTGTGGATCATGACGGGTCTCTTCTTGGTGCCGTCCTGGTCGACGTACTCGAGCCCCAACCTCTCCGGCATGAAGAAGTCGAGCTGTATCGTCGAGCACTGCCACCTCCTCCCCATCGAGTCCTCGACGTCCACGTCTATCTTCGGGCCGTAAAAGGCGCCCTCGCCGTGCTTCACTTCGTACCTGATCCCCGTGGACTCGAGCGCAGCTCTCAGGTCCGATTCGGCCACGTCCCAGAGCTCCTTGGTGCCGATGTACTTCTCGGGCCGCGTGGAGAGGTTGACGTGGACTGGAGCCCCTAGGACCCTCTCGAGGACCTCGAAGGCCGCGTCGAGTATCTCCCTCACCACCTGCTCGACCTGATCGGGCCTGGCGAAGACGTGGCCGTCGTCCTGCGTTATGCTCCTGACCCTGAGGAGTCCCGTGAGCTCACCCGGCTGCTCGTTCCTGTAGACCGTTCCGAACTCCGATATCTTCACCGGCAGGTCCCTGTAGCTCCTGGTGGAGCTGGCGTAGATCATCGCGTGACCCGGACAGTTCATAGGCTTCAGGACGTACTCCTCGTCGCCTATGCGGAAGAGGAACATCCTGTCCCTGAAGGTCTCGTAGTGGCCGGTCTTCTGCCAGAGCGTCGACCTGAAGAGGTGGGGCGTCCAGACCTCCCTGAACCCGAGCCTCCTGTTCACCTCCCTGATCAGCTTGATCAGCTCCTCCCTTATGATCGCGCCGTTCGGATGGAAGAGTATCAGGCCTGAGCCGACGTACTCGTTGACGCTGAAGACGTCCAGCTCCCTCCCGAGCCTGATGTGGAGGGGTTCCTTCTCCTCCTTCACTGCGGCCCTCTCCTGCACCTGGGCTGCCTCCTGCCTCGCCGCGCCCTCGGCCCTCGCCTCCCTTCGCGAGAGGACGTCCTCCTTCGTCACGACCCTCAGCTGCTCCGCCAGCGGGTGTCCCTTAACCGAGAGGGTGAAGCGCTTGTTCCACCCGAAGGGCGCCCTGTAGACCTCGATCCCCATCGTCCTCGCCTCCGTCTCCATCCTCCTCAGCAGCTCCAGCGCCTTCTCCGGCCTCGCCAGGTCTGGGCTCAGGTGGGCATAGGGGTAGATCAGGAGCCTCTTCACGCCGAGCCTCCCCATGAACTCGGCCACCTGCCGGAGCATCTCCGATGCGACCTCAGGCGTGTCCTCGCGCTCGACGCTGGTGAATAGCACGACCGCCTCCTCGACCCTGTACCTCCTCTTGTCAACCTCCTCGAAGACCCGGCCCTCTACCGCAACGGGTTCGTACTCGATCGAGTCGACGTGGAGCTGCAGCGCCCTCATCCCTTCGCTCCCCTCATGCCCTCGCAGGTATTGAACCGTCTGCAACGTCGGGAGGGGACAGGACGATTTCTGGGATCGGCGGGTTCCCGCAGCGGCCTTCAAGGCTGCCTCGTTATCCTGGGTGTTCTGACCGGACGTGAGAGCTGTCGCCGAGTTGAGGGGCGCATGAGTTCGAGTCCTGCCCGGCG
>Ga0079996_111345_pt1 | contig 18363 bp, 20 predicted proteins | sample PerSpoAPS_AMetaG_FD_69199 | JGI IMG/M metagenome (GOLD analysis project Ga0079996, IMG submission 69199) | Thermal spring microbial communities from Yellowstone National Park, Wyoming, USA - Perpetual Spouter A (PS_A) MetaG (SPADES assembly)... | ecosystem: Environmental > Aquatic > Thermal... | reverse complement strand
TACTCTCATGGAACTCCTCATCTGGTATCACAACGTCAACAACACCTTCAATCTTTAAAACCTCCTCTCTAAACTCCCTAAGAGCCTTCAAAAGCCTTCCACCAATGGGTTTCAGGCTTGGAGGCTTATTGAGAGCCCTTGAGATAATCTCTACTAGGAGCTCCTCCACAGCAACCCCAGACCTCTCAGCCTCCTCCTTCAACATCTCCTCAACATCCTTAGGTATGGTTGGCAAGAAGGGAACCACCCCCTAAACCCTAGGAGTCGGGAAAGCCTCTTATAAATATGCCTGTAATGACGATAGTAATGAACATAAAGGAGTTACTTAAAGTAAGCGGGGGGAGCTGGAGAAGGTATACCCTGTATTGGGTGTGAAGGATCTCTAAGGCGTGGAGGCTAAGCACTCTCACCATGCTATTTTATGCCCTCCTGTTAAACCCTCTGCTTGGTGATCCACGGTGGGCCGCGTCTGGGTTGATGTTGTGATTGGGAACCCGTTTACTGGTAGGAGTGTTTCCGCTAGAGCTCTCGTCGACATAGGGGCTACATACAGTGTTATCCCCCGTAGGGTTTTCGAGGAGCTCCAGCTACCAGTTATTGGTAGGAGGAGTGTTGTAACAGCTAGGGGTTCTGTGGAGCTCGATGAATGCCTGGGTGTAGTGGAGGTTATGGGTAGGAGGGCTTACTCACACGTACTAGTCTCAGAAGACGTAGACACCCCCCTCATAGGCACTGTAACGCCTGAAACACTGGGTTTCGAAGTAGACCCCATCACGGGGAGGCTGAAGGAGGCTAAGATATTCCTACTCTAGACCAGGCAGTAACACGACTACCTCGTAGCCTGGGTAGCAGATAGCCTAGCAATAGCGATGAACATACCACTCATACCACCAGTGTAGTAGCAGGAGGTGACAAGAGAGGCGCTATCTAAAGCTGCCAAGCTCTCAACAGGCTTATTGATGGGAGGATGGGGAGCCCCGTAAGATGGATGGTCGTTTAAAGCTAGGGGGTGACACAGCTTTAAAGACAATTACGGGGGCTCCGCTACAACTCTGGGGAGCTCGCGGAGCCATAGGTTTTCTAGAGGAGTGCGTGCTAAGAGCGCCTCTAAGGTTAAGGGGGTAGTAGCCTGGTATCGAATCCTAGGCTTTAACGGCTAGCCGGCTTCAACATAGTATTAGGTTGACCCCGTGCCCCCAGGGGGTAAGCGGGGCTTAGTTAACCTCGATGTTCGAAGAATTAAATCTTAATAACTCCAATGTACCCTAGCATACCAGGAGTTGCACGTGGAGAGATCTAGCCTAGAGGAGAGGGTTGCTAGGATAGAGGGTATACTAGAGCAGATGGATAAGAGGTTGAACCACCTTGAGAGCGAGATTAGGGATCTAAGGGCTGAGATTAGAGATCTGAGAGCCTACGTTGAGAGCGAGATTAAGAGTTTAAGGGCTTATTTTGAAGGTGAAATTAAAGGTTTAAGAGGTGAAGTGATGGGTGAGGTGAAGAGTTTAAGAGGTGAGATAGGCGATCTAAGGAGGGATCTTAACAACAGGTTCCTGTGGATCCTGGGGGTTCAGATAACAATGTGGGTTACAATAATACTAGCAATACTCTTCAGGTGAGGGTTTAACGTGGCCAAGGTCACCTTATCTCTACTTGGTCATTGTAGGCTGTGGAGCCTCCACTGCACCTTAGGGTTGGCTTATCGTTTAAACCCAACATAGGCTACGTTAACCTCCGTAATCGCGATGTGTACTTGTTCTATAAGGGGTTACCTAGGCATATGATTCTAGTGGGTCTCACCTCCAGGAGCTGATCCCACTAACACGTTAAATGCGAGGGTTGGTAAGGTGAAAGGAGGCTCCTAGACAACACTAGCTTCTACAAGGTTTAACATTCCAGCAACCCCTATAGGTAGTTGTGGGAGCTCCTCCTAGGAGCATGCCATGGTTTAAAGTAACTTCCAGCATGGTCTATGATAAGGCTTCCATAGACTAGATTGGTGATAGCTACATCATCTAGAGGACGTCGTAGGTTATATGACCTCCTGAAATCCCTTACATTTATACATTTATCTATCACAATCCGGAAGGCTATCTTTAGCTAGATGCTTAGAGATGTTAGGTTGAAGGCGGAGCTCCCACAACTATCTCTAAAGCCTTAACCCCACAGCTTTAAAAACCCATAAACTCCAATAGAGCTCCCTGCACGCTGCAACCATGCACTCACTCAGGAGCTCCGAGGTTAGGATTCGTTAGAGAGAGGTTGTATGTAGTGTTGGGCTCCCCCAGCCCCCTTCTCAGAACCCCTCTACACTACTTGAGCTCAGCTAACCGTTTACCCCTGAGCTTGGTAAAGCTCTAACCTGTTAGCGGTAGCCTGAGAGGATCCTCAAGCTTAAACTCTAAGAGGAGATCGACTTCTAGAAACCTCCGGTGACGTGATTAACACTGGGATAACATACATTTATGAGGGTATGTGGACCTCCGGATGACCTTAACGCTCATCGTGAAAACGGTTAGGCATAAAGTAACCCCCGGTACCATGTGAGTCTACGAGCAACAATAGAGGTTAACCCTAGATCACCATAAGCCATCCTCCGTCTCCAGAGCTCTTAGCGTAGGTCAACATCACCCTTAATCCTAGGATCCCCGTTGATCATGAAGTTATCTTAGACTACCTGCCTTCCAATGAGTCTAGTTAGGGGAACGACTACCCCGGGCCAATAAGACTCTGATTGTAGGGAGCTCCAATGGATCTGTTAGAGCACCTCACCCTCTATCTGAAGAGTATTGCTAGTATTATTGTAACCCACATTGTTATCTGAACCCCCAGGATCCACAGGAACCTGTTGTTAAGATCCCTCCTTAGATCGCCTATCTCACCTCTTAAACTCTTAATCTCGCTCTCAACATAGGCCCTTAAATCCCTAATCTCGCTCTCAAGGTGGTTCAACCTCTTATCCATCTGCTCCAGTATACCCTCAATCCTAGCAACCCTCTCCTCCAAGCTAGACCTCTCCACATGCAACCCCTGATATGTTAGAGTACGTTGGAGTTATTAAGGTTTAAGATCCTCCATCGACCCCCTTGAAGGTTACCTCTGAGCCGGAGGCCTCCAGATGTCCGGGGTAACTCTCATCATGACCGTGAGGCCTGAGGGTAAGGGGTTTCTCGGGGTTTAGCGTTAAACTCATCCCATCTAACCCCACCTATTTCTTATGGGGTTTACACCCTGTTATCCTTTAGGGAGGTTGCCTTGGTGTAGGGGTTGATCTTCCGGACTAGTAGCTTTTCCTCCTTAGCCTTGCTAGGATTTGTGCTCCCGCTCTACATGTTGTAATGTACCTTAACATGTTCGGCACCGTTGCTCTGAATACCGGGTCTTCTACCATCTTCTCGGTGTAAGCTTTGAGTATAACGTGTGGTTTAAGCTTGTAGGGTGCCTCGACCAACCCCTCCCTTATTATACTACATGCTTTTAGGAGCTCCTCCAATGCCCCTCGTGCTCTGAGCTCTAACGCTATACTCCACGTCCTCTTGTTAGTCCACGTCCACGCTGTTATGCAGTCTAGGAGTAGTATCATGTGCTCCTTGTATACTGCGTGTGCAGCTGCTACGACAACCTCAGCCTCCCTCGTCAGACCATAGGCTCTAAAGCCTCCTATCTCGAGCTCCTCCCTATGCTCCCTCAGCAGCCTACCTCCGTCCAGGTACACTGTCCAGGCGAATGATGGTTGTGTGTACAGGTCCACTGTGAAACCCCTCCTAGACAACGTTATAGTGTATGGCTCTAAGACCACAACCCCGAAGCCTAAGGACTTGAGGGCTCTAACAGCCCTCCCAACACAACCGCTATCGACTAGCACGTCCAGGTCGACTGACACGTGCTCAACAGGCCTCCTAAACTTGAACAAAGCATAATCAAGCCCCCCGAGGGCCCCAACAACCTCCACAGTGTTCTCCACAAACCACCTGTACCTACGCTCCTCACGGAAAAGCTCACCCTCAGGAGAGCGAACCCTCCTAAGGTAAGCTAGGTAAACCTTATTCAACCTAGAAAGCCAGGCAAGCCTCCCAACCTCACAACCCACAGGCTTATACAAACCATATAGGGTCCTCAAAAGCCTCACAGTACCCGTTTCACAAGACATCCAAGCACCTCAGCCGAAACCCATACAGTAAACCCTCTTGAAACACCAGCCCTCCTCACAAGCATAATGACCTCCCCCCGCCTTAAAAAGACGAGGCTTCGAGTCGTGAGGTTAGTGGAGATAGGGTATTGCGGAGGCAAGGTCGCCTCCACAAAGTACCTTAAACAACCAGCCTCCCCTACGGGGCTCTAGCTATGATATACGAGGAGGTCTGCCGCTAACACAGCACCTAGGGTGAAATAACCCTACTTGGAAGTGCAAGCTTCAGGATTCCATAGAACCCACCCACCACCCAGGCCCTATGACAAGTGTTGAGTGTTAATGCAGCAACAGGCGGTTGGTGGGATGGGGAGGCTTGTTGAGCGAATTGTTTCATATTACAAGCCCTCCAGGTGTTTAGGTAACCCTCCCTACCTTAGGCTTCTGCTTGTTTGTGCATAGGCTTACAGGCTAGTGTTTAGGCTAACGTTTCAGTATATAGGTTGAATGTTTGTAGACTTCCTCCCAGATTACCCTTGGGTTAGGCCTTCCCCCTTAGTAGAGCTCTTATTCTCTGCTGGACGTGTTTCTACGCATGATAGGATCTCCTTTACAACTGCTTGTGGGCTCCTCCTACCGGTGTCAATGCTACATCTCGATGTGTACCTGGCTAGTATATTGTATGCTATGAGCTCCCTAGCAATGAAACCCCTGGGGACATCAGTTCTCCCAGCTAGCGTGCCCACGTCAGCGTAGAGATATACGGGTTCTTCAAGGGCCGTAAGCCTTAGGAGGAACCTACCGTAAGTGCTCGAAAGGAACGATGGGTGTTCCAGGGTTGCTATAACCCATACAATGAAGTCCATGAAACCCCTATCGCAGACAAGCACCCTACAAAAACGCCTCAGGATAAGCCTCACGATAACATGTGGTATGAGAGACCAGAACTCGACATGAACCCATAGGGGCCTAAGCTTTACCGGAACACAAACCCCATAGTAGGGGTTACAGTAACCCCGAAAAGACCTAAAGCGGGAGAGGAGCCTGTAGAGGAGAGATGCAAGTAGATGAGAACCCCTAAACCAGTGAACACAAGTAGGACCATGACGGGAGAAGTAGGAGGCTAGAAGCCTGACAACAGTAGTCTTACCAGAACCATCAGCACCTGAGATGACGATATGCATATCTTCTCAACCCTCTCCTAGACCACCTGGTGAGAGAGCACTCACTCATTATTAACAGCTGAGCCCTCGAAGGTTCTGAGGAATCAGCTTACCCCAATAGCCTATCAGAGTGTTCTTTAATGTAGGTGTGAGAGGAGTGCATAGTTACGAATTCATATTCTACATGTTCCTGTCTACATTCTCTAGGTGAATTTCGCTATAGCACTCATCAACTCGATGTAAATGCCAGTTAACTTAGTTATAGATAGGGGGTGTTGACTATACACGTTTCCTTGTACAGTACACCACTCTGTATCTCGCTACATGACTGCAATTATAGTCTCTAACTAGTGCCTTTAAGAGTTTACCGGTAGCTCCTTCATGGTATTCAAAGGCTATCTCATTGAATAGTTTAACATGCTCGTAGTCATTAGGTATCACATCGTATTCACAACCCTCACAATCCACCTTCAAGACAGCGTCACGACCAACATTGTATTTATCAATTAAATCAGCTAAGGTTATTGCAGGTACGGCCGTGTCGCACCCGCCAAGCCCATGGTATGTTCCATACGTTCCTTCAACATCAACATTCTTAATACATATCACACCCGGTTTACTGGAGAGACCAGCGTTAACCGGGGTTATCACATCTTCAAGACCGTTAAGCCTGATATTCTCAACCATCACCTTATAAGCCTCAGGATGAGGCTCAACAGCAATAACCCTCCTAGCACCCCTTAATGCAAAGTAGATAGACGAATCGCCAATAAAAGCGCCAACGTCAACAACAACTTTATCCTCAACATTCAACTCATCCCAGTGACCGTAGTCAAAAACACCGAGGATACTGTTATGCCAATATCTAAACTTAACGCCATCCTTAACCCAACAACCACAGAAGATATCATACCTCCAACCGTGTACATAGTGGGAGAGGATTTGCCAGGTTAAACGTTCAAACACCTCTAGACTTACTTCGATCGCGCGACCACTGATTACTATATTGAGTTTAACATTGGTTTTAACATTGAAACCAAACTTAGCTAAGATATATTTAGCCAACAAGTACTCAATCAGCAACGAGCACCAGTTGTCAAAACATAACGACTAGCTAAGGCTATCTTTACCCTTCTCATATTTCTCAATATTACATTACCATTCAATCACAGCTCACCCTCGTAATCCAAGGCTTCCTCTTTCTTACAGCTTCACTGTCTACAAACTTAAACCTTTTAATGCGTGCTCTGTTCGATCTCACTTTCTCTAGGGTAACACCGTATTCGCATCCTTACAATCCATCTTCAAACCTAACCCTAAACTTGCTAAGTTTAACTCTATACTGGTAACCTCTTTGACTAGCGTAGGTAACCCCATAGACTTAACCCTAACCTTAAACCCACCACAGATAGAAGCACCACCATCCATAGGCGTGTTATAGCTAAACTCTACAAAGCCATCCCTACAGCTAATAGTAGCATTTACAGGTATAACCCTATGTTTAAGATCTGAGTTCAACTCAAGATTCCAGGGCGTAACCTCATAGTTATTAGGAAGAGACTCATCAACAGCAATCACAAGAGCACCACGCTTAACATAGTAAAGAGGTGTATCATCAATATAAGCACCAACATCTACGATAAGTCGAGATATCTTATATAACGATCCTCTCTTGTTAATCCATAAAACTCTAGGTCATGAGTAGCAGAAACACACTCGTAATTTCCTTCAGGACTTAAATAACATTTTCTTCTTTTCTTTCTACCGTTTTCATCAACATATTCATGAACAGCATATAGATAAGATCTTCTGTGAATATTCTCTCGATAAATCCATCTATAAGGCTCTCCACATCTAGGACATTTTGTGTTTTATGAGACTTTTTCAGTCCATAAATTTATGGACAGATAAAGTTTAAAAATTCTCTCAGCAAAACAATTATTATCGAAATATGTTTCTCATGTTCGATATCATATGTTAAGGATAAGTGATCATCTGGTTATTCCGTAAATTTATGGACCATGAGGATCTTGTGAGTAAAGCTCTGAAAATCTCTTTATGTTGATCGCATGTGATATTTGAAAAATTTGTTTAAGAAGTCTTTTGTAGACTAGATACTCTATATCTAGGTACATAATAGGGACACGCAAGACATATATATATCTGTTTACGTTGATATAGTATTTGATTCTGTCACATTCTATGATAGATTTCATACCTAAACCTTGCATAGGTTTTGAATAGGCAAACCCTTTACAATAGCCTTCTTCATCCATGTATATACAGATATTCTCTTAAAATCAAATCTATGTCCTAAGCCTATGTGTATTTCGGTCATCAATATTTTCAAACGATCTATATCTACTCTCATGTCATTAAAATCTTCTCTTGGTTTGATATTTTCGAGACTTTTAATTTTTCTTTCTTTTTTGTAAACAATGATTCAATATATTTTAAGATCTTTACCCATATACTCCTTAAGATCTTTATCTCGAGACTCTGAATAATCTCTGACAATACACTACATTTCTCAGCGTCTGCTCCTAATCTAATGAGTTTTTCTCTAAGCTCTTGAAAACTTTTCTCAACATAATTCTGATATGTTTCTACTTCTTCATTTTCTCATCAGTTTTAGCTATAAGTTTAGCAATTTCTGAAGTTTTTTCCTCTAAATACTCCGAATATTCTCTAGCATCATCTAACAATCTCTTAAGTTTATCAACAATCTTTGTCACAGAAGAAGTTATAATCTTCTCATTACTAAGGATCCTTTCGAAGAGATTTTCTGCAACATCTAACGAAACGCCTAGTTTCAAAACAAGATCATTAGGATTCTTGATCTCCCCAGATCTCATCAGCTCAATAGCTTTAGCCTGGATCTCGATGGAGACAACTTCTCTCCCAGCTTCTTCAACAATCTTTCTATCAGTTTCTTCTCTGACAGCCTTATGAATATCACGCATGCTCATCGCCAAAAGCTCAGCAATCTTCTTATATGTGACTCCGAACTCTTGATAAAGAATTCTGGCGAGAACCTTTTTAATGCTCAGAACGAATATATAATGGATTGATCTCTATGGCTTCTGCAAAGCTCTCACGTGACAGACTTTTGATCTCATCTTTACCTATGCTTTTTAAAACGATCCTTATCTTCGAGACAAGAACATCAAAAATTATATGACATACTTATACATCACCTCTTTAATACCATATTATATCAGGGAAAGATATTAAATATTTAAGCTGAAGACAAGAATATGATACCATAAAAATGAGAACATCTAATCTCGAAAAAGATATCATATTAAAACGATAATATGGTAATAAAAAGCTACATAAACAAATTCATGTCCCTGTAAAGTTACAATAAAAATATTGCAAGAAAAAGCCTATAAAATCTTTTACAACATCTATAGACGCTTACCTTAATACCATTTAATAACAATACCATTAAACCTTAGTCTCTGAAATAAATAAAGATAATTATCTTTCTAATCAAAACTTCTCATCCTCTGATCTTTATTAATAAAGTTTTCAAGAAGAATTAGTTGTCCAAAGATCTCTTAATGAAAGATGATCTTTTTATTCTGTTTAATATTATTGTTCCAATGTTCTCTTGTTTCATAAGGTATTTCAAAATGTTTAATACTGTTGATCTGAATAGCGAGTCTCTAAAAATCTTGTCTATGTATGCGTCTAATATTGTTGTGATATCGAGTCTGTATGGCGTCTCTGCTAATCCTCTTCTCACTAGGTTGCATATCTCTATTGTTTTTCTCAACTAACTTATCTATTCCAAGCTCATATGCTATGTCTCACACCTTTTTGTCCATCCATCTCCATATTGTTAAATAATCTATCAAAAGAATCATATGTTCCTTATATATTGCATGGGCCGCCGACACAGCTGTCTCAGCCTCTATAGTCAATGCTCTCGCCCTGACATTATTTATCATGATCTCCTCAGAATATTCTTTAAGCAGTTTCACACCATCTGAATACATGATCCATACGAATGAAGAGTTTGTGTAGAGATCAGCTATAAACCCGCTCTTAGCAGGAGTGATGGTGAAAGGCTCAGAAACAGCTATTTTGAAGCCTCTGCGAATCAACAACTTAACAGCCTTAGGGAAATCATCTACCCCCTGTAAGTACATCCAGATCTACGGATACATGCTCGAAGTACTCCTAAATCCCTGTTGCATATAACTTCGACAATCTACAAAATATCCTACAAACAAATATCACAAAATTCTTAGTCATTACAACACCACCTATGGTCGTACTAGATCGCAGTATAAAGTAAATGTTTAAAAAACGGTTGTGTTGTTAAAAAGAGTGGGTTCGGAGAGCTATCGAAGAAGAGAGAGGTCTCCAGGTTCTACATGCAGGGTTGGAGTGTGTTAGGGAGGTTGGGGAACCGTGTTATGAACTATGAACTATAAACTAGGTAACTGCCTTACAGTAAAGAGGTTCTACGTATCTAAGGTGGGATAAAAGCATATGTATACATGCTTTAAGCTTGATGCTGACACTTTCATCACCTTTCCTCAAAGGGGTATCAGCAAAGGTTCTTGGTATAGGTGAGCAATACGATGTTGAATATGTTCAATGCCCAGATCCAGGAAAACCTTGTATTGTGGAGGAGCAGTAATATTTGAACTTAGAAGGTAGGTTAAAAGCGTAATTGTGAAGTATTAATATTTATTTTGTTTCATATTTTCTGTGCAACGAAAAACAAAGTAGTCTGGAAGTTGGGGAGCCCATCCTTATAATACTTTCTTCTAAATATTGTTTTCTTTAAAAGTGTTTTTAGATTCTCTTCTAGTGTCAAGGATGGGAAGTCATACTCAATGATCTTGAAATGTTTCCCAAGCATCCTATGAACATCGTCCATAGAATGGAAGGAATGGTAATGACCCCATACATGGAATACATGGTGGCAGAAAGGACATATGACTATTTTATCAGCGAGGTTCTCTTTCCAAGGCACTGTCGCTATTAAGAAGCCATAGGGTTTTAAAAGTTTATGTATGTTTTCAATTGCTTTGTCCAAGTCCTTTATATGTTCAAGTACATCAAGAGCAAACACTATATCAAATCTTTGTACCAAGTCTTCATTAACAGGTTTAGATATGTCGTGCTTAATCAAGTCGATCCCATACGATTTGAAACGCGAAAGTTTCATAACCAAGTACTCAGAGATGTCGATACCAACGATCTTTAAGTTCAGCCCTGAAGACTTCAACAATAAAAGTAAATAGCCTTCACCAAAACCTATTTCGAAAACATGCATTTTAGGTTTCAAATACTTCTTTGACCGTTTAAAGACATATAAAACCTTGTATCTATTACCTAACCATGTCTCTCCTCCACCTTCTATTTGTTGCTTACCCTGAAAGTCGTATACTTCTTCCCATGAAGGATTCTCGTTCTTCTTGTTATAACAAAATATCTCTGAAATATCTGGGGCATATATCTGGGGCATCTAGAATCACCCTTTTAAATTTTCATACCATTTACATAATACGATTGCTTTTATCATTAAGGATAAGTCATTAGATCCACCTGAGTAATAAAGAATTTTTCTTAAAAAGATATTATGGGTGTTACGTACGCATTCTCTTAACTCTTGCAGAAGCAACCCCTTATCGAAACCCTTAGTAAAAATTGGACTAGTAAACCCTTTCTTCTTTTGTTGAATAATCTCTGGTGGTAGGAGCTTATACTTTTCTGCAACCTTTCTCAACAGATACTTTGTAGTATTACCTTTAAGCTTATATCTAGGATCTATAGAAAACGCGAATCTCGCAAGCCTTAGATCCAAGTACGGCAGCTTCAATTTCAGCCCTAGTCTTGAGCACACATTCTCATCAACACTTACATCTGATTGCGTAAGAAGTGTAAATAGAAAGAAACTAGTTCTCGAAATTACATCAGGGTACAACTTTACCTTTAAAAACACCCTCCTATCAATGAAATCTTTCGGATCACTATGAGGAAAAAGGGATTTGAGGGTAAGATAGTTAGTATTCATAAAATATGTCATTAGTAATAGATCAATGCTTCCCGAACTCTCCATAATACTAATAATTCTATTTAATGTATTTATGTTTACTTTTCCGATAACACTATTACCGATAATTTTAGCTAACGTCTCTACAAAAGGAAAAGATGCTAGAATTGTGATAGGCTGACGATACCAGTACCAATAATTAGACCAATAACCTAAGAATAATTCATCACCTCCTTCACCCAAGAATACCGTGTGCGAATATCTTTGAAGTTCTTGTAGAGCATAATAACGTCCGATGAGATTACCCCTTGCATTAGGCTCATCTAGGAATTTTACAGCTTCGTCAAGCAACTTAGATAGCTCTGATGAATCTAAGGAAGCCTTTTTTTCAATTAACTTTATCCCTAGATATTGCGAGATTTTTCGTGCATTTTCAAGCTCACTATAGGAACCATAGTATACGTTTACAGCAACATTTTGGCAATGAGGACATACACTTGTAAGAATAGAAGCAATTAATCCTGAATCTATACCCCCACTAAGAAGTATTCCATTAGAACCCTCCATCCTCTCTTTTATCGAGGTTTGAAGAAGCTCATACGTTCTCTTAATTAGTTCTTCTTCCTTAAATTCAGAAGAGCCTTGAGTATACATATCTACTGTGAGTTCCCTGAGTTTGGAGTTAACTACATCAAAAGAAACAACCTTATCCATTTGCAGCTTGTATACAAATTTAATTAGAGTTAGATCTATCGGTAATACCCCATAAGCCAAGTATACTCTAAGTGCTTGGGTATTAATGTAGCTATCTATATCTTTAAATAAACCATTTTTAAGGAGACTAACTAAGTGTTTTAGTGATGATGAATAAATAAGAACATTACTTATTACAGTATAGTATAATTTCCTAATACCAATAGGATCGCAGATTAAAAAAGCCCTTTTCTTTCCAAGATCAAATAGTGTTAAAGAGTAGTCTGCATTCGCTAATTGATTCAGTATGAGAGTCAATCCTTTAAATCCGTTATTTAAATAGTAACTCTCTATTGACTGTAAATCCGGTTTTGCTGTGTTGCTGAAAAATATTATTGCAACTTTATCACTATTATAACCTCTAATATCAGCATCAATAAAACTGTGCTCTTGAATACCCATAGCATAGTTTTGTCCCTGCATTACATGTAATATACTGCCTCTACTTTTATCTAATGATGCTTCAAGTTCTGGATAAATATCAATGCATTTATTACCAAAGCACCCAAATATGCCACCCATTGCTAACACCTCGAGAGGAATTCAATTGTTCTTTTAAGTAGCGGATGTACCTAGAACGTTGCTTCTACGCCGAAGCCTGATCATCACGAGATCCTCTATGCTTTTCCTCGGCTCTATGAGCTTTTCTATGCCTAAGAGCTTCATGGTTTTTGATATATCTACTTTGAATTTATATTTAGAATCCTCTGTGAAAAGTGGTTGTAGGCCTTGATCCACTATTTCTATCTTTGGAACTATTTTGCCATTTGTAAGCTTAGCAATGGTATCTCTAACTATTTCAGCGAGCTCAAGTATTGTTATTGGTTCTGGGTATATGATGTTGAGAACTCTATTCAGACTACTGCTGCGCTTCTCGACTTCGCCATTCAGTATTTTATTCACATATATATCGAAGGCCTTCACCACATCCCTCACATCGACATAGAGCATCGGCCTATACATGCTATGCTTATATGGTGTTAAAGGCTCGCCCTTCAATCCTCTCTCAATGAAAATATTTGCAGCGGTTTTCTCTGGCATACCCTCTCCTAGGACAGTTCCGAGCCTTATAACCCCATATATTTTCTCGCTCATTCCATCATAATATCGTGTAATAACCTCCTGTGCAATCTTCGAAAACACGTAAAGCTTGGCTCTATCTTCAACTTTATCAGGTCTGTAGCCAAAGTACTCATCAACATCACCAGTAAGGCCAGACTCTCCAAAGACATGCCAAGAACTAGTTAAGACAAGCCCCTTAACCCTAGGACTTCTATAAACAGCCTCACAAACATTAATAGTACCAATATAGTTTATCTCAAACCCAAGCCTCTTCTCCTCATTAATCCTAGGAATCTGAATAATAGCAGTATGTATCACAATATCAACATCTTGTAAACACTCTTGAACACATTCAAATGTTCTGATATCACACCTACAGAAAGATATATTGTAATCCTTTATATTCCAGGTAGGTTCTCTAATATCAATAACCTTTACAACGTGCTTCTTTGATAACTCTCTTGCTATAGCACCACCTATATATCCGCTACCACCGACAATCCCCACAAGAGACAAGTTTAGCACCAAATACTATTTAAGCATTTGCTTGCTTATAAGTCTATATGCGACTCAAGCGTTTCCACAGTATTTTATGTCTCTTACTAAGCCTTCTTAATCCAACTTCTCCTCAATATTGTGCTGATGATTACAAACGTAGAGGTAAAGGCTTTGATCAAAGTATGGATTTTTTAAGTCTCCTCCAAGTACACATTAGTCAAATCAGCAACCCTTAACTTCTATGAGATACATATGTCTACAGCGTTCTTAGGATGTTCAAAGCTAATCTACATTGTATTCGCGACTCCCATAATTCATTCTTAGAAGAGCTTCGCTAAAGAAGTCATATCTTTTGATAAACTCTCCCAGAGAAACTTAAGATAACAGCTTTGATAACAGCTTTCTGATCGTCACATCATGATAGGCCCCATAGTAGCTTCAAGGTCAATATAATCGTTTTCTCGCCTGTGGTATATCTATACTTTATTTCTTCTGTAGAAGAAACAGCATCACGTTGCTGAAAGGATTTCTTCTAAGGGTCAGTTTTAGCGCATCCTCTACTAGATAATATATTTTCATACCTATTGTTCTATCTAGAAAACTAGGAATAAAGATGAGTCCATCATCCATTTTATACCAAACTAGCTTAAAACCTAATTGATGAAAAAGATATATCATCTCTCCGAATGAGGGCTCTCTTGCAACATACTTTCTTCTAAAAATTTTTGCTATAATCTTAATTGGTAACCTGTATGCACTATATTTATTTGGAGCAACTATAATTAAAAGACCTCCTTTCTTCATAGTTCTTGCGATTTCTTTTAAAACAATGTCTTTCTGGACATATTCCATGAGACCTATTGAGACTACGAGATGAAAACTTTCATTTCTGAATGGAAGCAGATGTGCATCACCATGTATTAGATTTAGTCCTTTACGCTTTTTCCTAGCATATTCAAGCATGTTTTCGATATGTCTAAACCTATTGCTTTTTGCGTACATTTTGAAATCAGCTCTGTATATACGCCTGTTCCACAACCAATATCTAATGCTTCTACCTCCGTACCATACTTATGCAGGATTCTACAAGCTAATAGTATGAGTTTAGATATTATAGGTTTCCAGTGGGAATACATATAGGCTTCAGAGTAGCTTTTCCTATGTCTCATTTCATAGGCTTCAGGGTCAATTGCATTATAAACGATTTTCATGATCAAATACTCCTATACTGCACAAATGTTTGTTTGAAAAGTCTAGATAGTCTTTGAAACGATTTTTTAACACTTCTCACCTTTTTATCAAAGCGTTATCAAAGCGTAAAACTCTGCCAAATAAAGTCTAAGTCTTGAGTTGAGAATATATTAGGGTCATTCTACCTCAACAAGGAAACCGGCGAACAGATCTCTTCATGTACGAAGTCGGATCTTCTCATGCCAGATGTGAGTTCCACGTAGTGGAACATTAAGCTACTCTATTTAAGAGTTTTCGGCAATTGCTATTAGATTTATCTAGAATTTTCGGTGGAGGAATCAGGAAATGATGAAATGCTAATGTTAGAGCGGCACAAGAAAGCCTGCTTAATATTCTCGCGAGTTTCACTCTAATCCCTTCTCCGCATGGTTCTCTGGCTCCGAACACGTGGATTCTTCTAAACCCAGCCGTGTAAAGAACCTCATAAAGACTGTGCTCCGCAAATCCGACCTCATAGGATAAATCCATGTATTTATTTCTAAGATTAAACGGATTTCACAGATCAGGAGTTTTAATGAATTTTCCACCAGGTTTTAGAGCTTCAAATATTAATTTAAGAAGCTCAAGTTTTTTCTTTGGCAATATGTTCTATTACATCCTTTTATACTATTATATCGAAGTAATCTCTCCTTCTTAGAGATTCCTTTTAAAATTGAAAACCGTCGGCTAAAATAACGTTATTAGTAATATACTTTCTCAAAAAGCAACTTGCTGGGGACTTATATCTATGCCAACGAAATTACTATAACCCATCTTATTCAGAAAATATAGAAAATGCCCCATGCCGCATCCAAAATCGAGAATCCTTGCATCTTTATTCTTTGGAAGATAGGGGTCATACCAATTAAAGTAGCATCGGGCCATATATTCAAAAGCTTCTTTCGAAGGAATGTTAAATCTTATAAAATGTGATTCTAGATATCTCTCATATATCTCATTCATTGAATCTCACCTTCTACTAGCGTTGCATGCATGTATATATTTCATTAAGCATCCTTAATATACTTTATTAAAGTTTTTTTAACTACATCCCATGTTCTATGTTTTATGATAAATGTTTTGAGCTTTTTTGCATAGTATGGTTTATAATGTTCAATATTATTTAAGTAATCGACGAGTCTTTCAGCAAGTTTCTTGAATGAATACTCTTGAATAAGATCATCCTCATCATAATCTTGTCTATCTATATATTTTGGATGAGTCAGCTTTGCCACTGGTATTTCGAGTAATGCTACTTCTATACTGGTATTTCTAAGCTCTTCGTCGACGCATAACTCTATAAATAGATCAGAGTTTATAACGAGTTTATAGAATTCTTCTCTAGGTATAGGTTTAATATATCTAATTACGAGATTTTCTCCAAGCCTCACAATGTCTCTTTCTCTTCTTGGATCAATAACGGATAATTCTATTCTTCTATTCACGCGCTTACTAACAAGCCTAGCAAGGTATTCGAGATGCTGTGATTTTAGTAATCTGGGTGATTCAGCATATGAAGTGTATGCTATCAACCTCACTGCTGAATATGAGTGGTTATTTCTATGCTTTTCATCATGTTTTCTAATAAACTCCTCAAAGATCTTTATTTCATCAGATAAAATAAACTCCGGCAACAGAATATAATTCTTCTCTATTCTATTTACTTCACACGATGTGAGACAACGACATATAAACGTATCAATCCTATTCAAGGCTCGGAAAAAATCCCAGAGACCAAGCGCGTAAACAGCCCCTATTTTTGCACGTAATTTTCCATGTCTAATTGCATTAAGAAGCTCATCTTTTACAAATCCATGAACAAATAGAATAATTTTTACATGATTATGGATAAATAGATGACTGGGCCAAGGTATAGATCCCATGTAAATAACACCATCAAATCTTCTCAAGATATTAATATTCTTTAAATCAGAAATAGTTTTATCTATAAGATACCGACCATGTAGTTCTAACGGCTTTACATAAAAACCTTCTAATTTAAGTCCTTTTATAAGTTTTTTAATAGTTTGTTTAACTCCTCCTATTGATCCAGGCACTACTATGGCTATTTTATGTTCCTCATCATCGAATTTCGTACTGTATGCAGTATATCTAACAGAATCTCCAGGTCCACTAATATGCGTACTCCTCATTTTTCAAATCACCTTTGGGGTCACCTAAATAAAATAATTCTGATTTGAGGAGACATGTAAAGTGCTGATATTTTACCCACTATGTTCTTTAGAAACGTATCAGTTTCGGGAGAGTAGGCCTCAAACATGTCTAGAGATGATTGACGAAATATAAGCACACCGTTGAAATTTATAAGGTATTTAGATGAAACTAAAAGTCCATAGCTTCCTGCGTATGTGAAGTAGCCTTGAGTCTCTGGATTATAAAAGCCTTGAAATGATGGTTGTATCCACAGGTACTTGTAACTTAGATATTCTCCTGATCTCCAATCTACTAAGTAATTGTTGCAGCATAGCTTAAAAGCTATATTTTCTAACTCTTGCGCTTCACTATATGTGATTAGCCCTGAAATAGACAATGTAGAGTGTGGGTTCGCTGTATACGGGTTCTCGGGCATTAATGTTCCAGCTAGTCCGAATGATATTACTGCTAGAAGTAGCAGTGATAGAGCATAGTATGCTCCGATGTGTCCACGTTTAGCTAGCTCTCTTACTGCTTGAGGTGATAGTATTGTGAGTACTACAGCTGATGATAGGCCTATGTATCTTGGTAAGTCTAGATCTGGATAGGCTATAGTCCCCATGAAGGATACGCTTAATCCTATTAGCGAGATGAGCGGTAGCAACCTTGCCATAACGTTTTTGCCTTCGATTATTATCACTAAGCCTAGCGTGGTAAGAACAGCTAAAGATATTGCTCCTAACACCGAGGTAGGCCTTTGGACGGTCACAGCTACTAGTGTTACTCTCTCCCCACCCAGGAAGGCTAAGAGGGCCTCGAAGACATTTATAACAACACCCTTTAGAACCATTGAAAGCGCTGTATACATAGTGTAGAGAGCGAAGAACATTAGAACTATGGCTAGCTTTATTTCCAACGACCCGAAGGTAAGAGTTTTAACATTGAAGACTCTTCTGCTGAAGGCTAAGATTAGTAGCACGGTTAAAGTCCATAAAGCTAGACCTCCATGCCCCATGACCAAAGCTGTAGCTAGGATCACAAGGATCACCGGATGCAACTCTAGGAATACTAATGGCAACATCATTAGAAGCGAGTACACTTGAGGGATGAACTGCACAGACCAAACCACTATCAAAGGGGTTGTCAGAGCTAGTAGAACAGCTATATGAGGGTAAACACCAGCAGTACGCTTAGCTAAAACATACACCCAGAGGGTGATTAACATGAGATATAGTATCCCCATAACGCTACTAGACCAGAGAGTATTCAACCCCACAACCATGGAGTAAACAGCATATAACAACGAGACCAAGGGAAACGGGTAAGCCTCATGAACAATCGTCAGATCTCTTAATACA
>Ga0079996_113837_pt1 | contig 18416 bp, 22 predicted proteins | sample PerSpoAPS_AMetaG_FD_69199 | JGI IMG/M metagenome (GOLD analysis project Ga0079996, IMG submission 69199) | Thermal spring microbial communities from Yellowstone National Park, Wyoming, USA - Perpetual Spouter A (PS_A) MetaG (SPADES assembly)... | ecosystem: Environmental > Aquatic > Thermal... | reverse complement strand
TGGTGGACACAGCTATCCTTCAAGCCGTTCCTCGTGGGTGTCGCTATTGCTCCTGAGAGGTTCACGTACAAACTTGTAAGGAGCTCCAGGATCTTCGCATTAAACCTATTGGACTTCAAGTACGTTGATAGGACACCCCTCCTAGGAGATGTCTCTGAGAGGTTCTACCCGGGGAAGCTGAAGGCTGCTGGGTTCACAATAGTGAAGGGTGACGTGCTGGGAGCCCCCATAGTCTTGGAGGCTACCGCAGCCCTAGAGCTTACACTTATGGATATTATTAAAACAGGGGACCACGATCTATTCATCGGGGAGGTTAAAGCAGCCTATGCGAGGGAGGAGTTTAAAGGACTATGGGATCTTAGACTCTACAAACCCTTAATGTACCTTGGTAGAACCAGGAGGCCTGATATGGTTAGAAGGGTTTACGTAGCATTCAAAGATGTCGATGTGAGAGAGTTGGAGTACGCTCCAGGGCCCTTGAAGGAGTACTCTAACCTAAGGTTCAAAGTGCTTGAGGAGGTTGAGGAGGCTGTTAAACGCCTGTCTAATGTGAGCTTGGAGGAAAAGCTTCAAGCCATAGCTAGGATCCTAGAGTCACACGGCCTGGACCCAGGTGATGCAGAGTACTACCTTGAGGAGGTAGGCAGGAGGCTTGTGTGAGCTCTAGTTACCTTCAACCCCATGTATTGAGTTCAACACTATGGGGCTTTGTCCTAGCTTATCGCTGCATTCCTATTTCCCCGCTGTGGGCCCCCATGGTCTTAGGTGGATGAGGGGGTGTTTAGGCTTTACCCCATATCGTCCCTCTAGACGACTTTTTGAGTAACCTTAACCCTTTAGGTTTCTATCGTAGAGTATAGCTCCTACCACTACCAGCGTTATGGTCCATAGTGTTAGTTTTGCTAGGAGTACTTCCACTTGGTGTGTATCTTGTATGATTTCTGGTGTGAATATCACCCTGTATATGCTTGTGGCTATCGATATTGGGTTATTGACTATCATTGTGTAGAGGGGTTCGGGGAATCTTGTTTTTAGCACGTTCTCGGGGTAGAATACGTTTGATAGGAAGAATATTGCGAAGTACGTTATACTCCTTATTGTTGCCTGCATTTCAAGGCTTTTAACGGCTGTTGATAGGGCTATTGATAGGCTTGACATGGAGGCTGAGACCATGATTGTCACTATTAAGGCTAGAGCTAGGGCTGGGCTCACCATCCCTGTTAGTATCACTAGGAGTGCTAGGAATGGCATTTGGTATATTACACCTCTCACAACACCTCCCAGGATCCTTCCTAGTACGAGGTCGACCCTCGATATTGGTAGGCTTAGTAGGTAGTGGTGGAACCCTCTCCGGAGCTCCATCATAACCTCCCTCCCGATGGTGAATGCTGCTGCGAAAGCAGCTATAGAAGCTATACCTGGGGCTAGGAAGTGGAAGTAGTCTGGTATTACCTCTCTCCTAACAATACCTCTAAACACTATAGCGAATATGAATAGATCCGCTAGGTTCATAGCTATGAGGCCTGCGAGCCACCACCTGTACTTCCAGAACCTCTGTAGATCCCTGTAGGCTACCATGAATGCTGGGGCTCCAAACATCACCTCCCATAACCCCCCTCTATCCTCCTCTCCAGCAACGTTATAGCAGCTAGGATTGATGTTAGGGTGAACCCTGCTATGTACGAGGCCATGATGAGAGGGTCTGATACAGTAACACCTTGAGCGTACTCCGGTATAGCTGTTATTCTCAGCACATCCACAGCATGGCTTACAGGGTTGACCTTGGCTAGGTAGTAGTAGATGGTTATAGGTATTAGGGCTACTATGGGATAGAATATGGTGCTAAGCCTCACCAGGAGGGAGTCGGATATGCCCATTAGTATGTCTAGCTTATCCCCAGATCTAAGCCATAGGGCTATGCTCATAGCAACTCCCACAAGGCCTGAGGCGAATAGGAATGCCACCAGTGCTAGGAGGGCTACCCGTAGTACACTTGAAACCCCCAGGACTACAATTACTACAATTAGCATTGGTAGTGAGTAGGTGAAGGATGCTATGCCACCGCCTAGAGCTCTACCAATAGCTAGAATCCTCCTCTTAATCGGAAGGGATAGCTGGTAGTCTATAAGCCCGTCCTCCAGCTCCTCAACAATCTCGTGACCCCTCATGATAGACATTGAGAATAGCACGGCCATGTAAGCTCCTACAACGTAGAACTTATAGTAGTCTATAGGCCCATAGGGCCCCCTTATGGAAACCATGTGGGCTACTATGAACCCGAACACTAGAACCTGTAGTAGGAACCATGCAAACCTCATAGCTAGGAAGAACTTGTACCTCCCAAGCTTCCTAACATCCCATAATGCTATGAGAGCTAGAGCCCTAAGATCCTCTACTATCATCCTCCCTCAACCTAGCCCCTGTGAAGTAGAAGAACACATCATCTAGGGAAGGCTCCCTCATTGATACGCTTCTAACCTTGATACCGTGCTTAGCGAGAACCTCTATGGCTACGGCTATCCTCTCCTCACCTCTATTAACATGCACTCTCACCAGCCCATTGGATACGGATATTCTATCAGATTCTAAAGCCTCAGAGAGCCTTCCAACTATCTCACCTCCGATCACCCCGTCAACCTTCAACTCTATGACATCCCCTCTAGGTATCCTATCTTTTAACTCAGCAGGTGTTCCGAGAGCCTTAAGGGAGCCCTTGTATATTATGCCCACTCTATCCGAGAGCCTCTCCGCTTCAAGCATGTCATTTGTTGCTATTATAACTGTCGAACCCTCATCCCTCATAGCTTTAATCCTGTCCCACACAAAGTGCCTAGTGGTTACATCTAACTGGGCTATAGGCTCATCGAATATAGCTACCCTAGGCTTCTGTATGAATAGCTTAGCTATCTCAACCTTCTTCCTAGTACCACCGCTAAGCTCAGCTATAAACTTACCCCTATGCTCCCATAGATCGAGCTCCTCCATAACCTCCCTTACAACCCTCCTAGCATCCCCTAGACTGTAACCAACAACCATCGCATGCCATAGTAGGAGCTCGTATGGGTTATCAACCCATAAGGCCTTAGGCTCCTGGAAGGCTATACCAACAATCCTCCTAACTATATCACCATCCCTCGTGACGCTATAACCGTAAACCTCAACATCGCCCTCACTAGGCTTATAAACAGTGGCTATTACAAGTAGGGTTGTAGACTTACCGGAACCGTTGGGGCCTAGGAGGCCGAATATCTCGCCATCATATATGTTAAGGTTTAACCTGTTAACAGCAACGACACTTCCAAATCTCTTAACGAGATTGCTAATCCTAACAGCTACCTCCCCTGTAATCCCTCTACACCAACACGTTAATCCTCCTGTCTAGGCTCTTAAACCTACATTCCCCGAAAAACCTGGAATTACTGGTGGGAGGTTTCCAAGGCTACCTTGTAGGCTTTCTCTGCTAACTCCACGGGATCCCCTATATCCCCTGAGCTGATCTTCCTCCCGTTAACTGCTATTACTGGGAGCCTGCCACTCCTATACATGATCATTTTATAAAGTCCTAGTGGTGTTAGAGCCTCTATTACTATAACCTTGGCGTAGAACCTTCTACTAACAGCTCTTACAAACTCTGTAACTTTAGAGGAGAGCTCTAATAGCTCCTTAGGGTACTCCTCAAGCTGACTTACCTTATAATCTACTCCAAAGCCCTTCATTAATATCTCACAGTGCTCGCAGTGACCTATCATTATAGGGTTCAATGTTATGATTTCAACTGTAACCTCCTCAACTCCCTTGATCCTCAACATGGCACTCACTACCCCCCACGTACTCTAACACTTCATCCACCCACTCTCCACCACCTATAAATTCGATTAATAAACTCCTATCTGTATACTCGCAGTAGACTAGTAAAGCTAGGATCCTAGATGATGTGAAGAACCCCTTCTTGGTGTACACATAGGCTCTAGCCTCGTGGGCTCCAAATCTAACTCTACCTCTCTCACTAGCATTTCGAAGCTCCTTAAAACTAACACGATCTCTTCTCCCAGGCCACACCTCTATCTTAAGACCTATAATCCCCTGTGGTGTTCTAATACCGTGCTCTGCTACACCCCTGGAGACCCATTTAACATCCCCCTGTCTCGTGAAGCTAAAGGACTCGGATGAGGCTGGGAGCGGCACTATCCTCCAGTTATCGGGATGGCTTAGTACTACGAAGTTGTAGACGCCAACAACTATGTTCCCCGCAGCTATGGTACTCTTAGTGTACATGTATCTCACCTAGCTCCTCTAAAAGCTCTCTCTCCTTCATAGCCTCCCTTTTAAACCTACCTAGATCTGTTAAAATGTATGGTAGGAGTCTTAGGGAGTAGTAGTTGGATAGGAAAGGCACACCTAGGATTTCCCCTAACACTACAAGGTATATGGCGTCATTATACCTTCTAGAGGTTACCTTAAGCTCTCTATAGAGCTCGAATGTTGTTGCACCGAAGAGGAACTCTATTAAAGCCCTCCTAGCCTCTGCAATGAGCTGGCTTAAGTTCAAGGCTTGAAGGCCTCTAAGTCCCTTATGAGAGTCTCTATTGCCTTCACACCAACCACGTCCTCAGGGTATAACGGTATGTAGCCTAGTACGCTGTTACCGAACAACTCTCTAACCAAGGCTATGTTCTTCTCCTGCTCAACCCACTTTGATTTAAGGAACCCTGTTGCATCCTTCTCAGCCTCCTCCCTAGGTATAACCATGTTGACCACTACCCCACCGCTTGGTATATCGTAGGCTTTAACCATATCGGAGAACCTTTTAACAACAGATATTGCTAGGATCGTTGGTATAGTTACGAATATGAAGGTGGTCATGTTAGGGTTGGATAGGACCTCCCGGACCTTAACATATCTGTTATGGAGGTTTATGAGGTCTAGGAGTAGTGGGTCTTTCTTAATCTCCTCCAAGGCCTTATCCTTCCTGAAGCTAAGCTGGTATCTTAGGTTTAAAGCCTCCTGCCTAGACTTTATAACTCTCTGTAGCCAGAGCCCGTATATCTTAGATAAACCTATAAGCCTTATAGCGTTAGCTACGGCAGCTGTATCAAATACAACTCTATCGAACTCCTGGCCCTCCTTAAGCACCAGGTCCATCATCCTATCGAAGGTCGCAGCCTCCTGGAAGGCCGGGTTTGTAGTAGCTATCTCTATGAAGCCTTTAGGATCTATGGGTATATCAGCCCATTTAAGGAACTCTCTAATAAGCCTTGTTATCTTCTCCTTATAGCTTCTCACAATATCGTCTACCTCGACCTCGACAGCGTAGAGGTTCTTAACACCTTCAACAGGTTTTATGGCCCCGCCTGATAGGCTCTGCTGGAATACTGTTGAGAGGGAGTGTACGGGGTTAAAGCTAGCTAGGAGGACCTTCTCCCCCCTACTTGCTAAGTCTAATGCTATAGCTGAGGCTAAAACAGTCTTACCTACACCGCCCTTACCCCCCACGAATATGTACTTCTGACCTCCTCCTATGATGGGCATCCGGCTCACCTTCTAGAGAGAGCCTCTAAAACCCCCAGGTCTAGGCTTGAGCTCCAAAGCTCCTCTGCTACAAGCTCTATAGTTTTCAGGCCTTTAGGCTCCCTGTTAAACATTGGTATCACAGCTACTATTAGATCCTTGAACTTCTCGTATATCTCCCTTATGTAAGGTCTTTGAGCTAGAACCCTCTTCTTAAGGTACTCAGGAGCTCCTGGATCTTCTAGTAGCTGTGGTGGGTATACCTGGTTTACAACAATACCTCTCATCTTTAAACCAAGATCTTCGAACATCTCTACAGCTCTCTCCGTATCCAGTATTGCCATCTTCTCCGGTACGAGCACCATTGTGAAAGCTGTCCTCCTAGTATCTGTTATAAGCTTGCTGAAACTCACAATCCTACCTCTAATATACTCTAGCTCTTTCAACATTTGATCTTCATATTCTAGGAGCTTCTCACCCTTAAGCCTAGCTGCTGCAGCGTCAAGCTCTAACGCCTCCTTCCTAGCCTCAAATATCTTATCAACCCACCTACTTAGAATATCGGCCATGGCCACCATTCTAATCCCGTGCCCGAAGGGCGGCATGTCGAAGACATAGTAGTCGTACCTACCTTCAGATACCACATCTACCATAGCATCGTAGACAGCGGATTCGTACATAGCTGGCTCTGCCACAGCAGACTCAATGTAGTCCTCCACCTCCCTCGGGATCTCATCTATCTTGTACATCTCCTTAATCCTCTTCCTAATAGACTCAACGTACTCAGCTATCCTCTTATCAGCATCTATTTCGAGAACGTAGAGGTTAGGGGCTATCTCGATCTCCCCCTTACCGAAGAGGTTACGCTCGAAGATATCGCTTAGGGAAGCCTGGGGGTCTGTGGAGAAGCATAAAACCCTCTTACCCATTGTTGAGAGCTTATAGGATAGAGCTGCGCTCGACGTAGTCTTCCCCAGCCCACCCTTACCGGCAAATATAACTATCCTAAGCTCAGGCATCCTCTCAAAGAGATACTTAAAGCCTACCCCGGCCACACAAATCACCCTGTAATTATATCTGTTACATCCCTCTCCCTGAGCATACGGAGCTTCCAACCCTTAATATTGGGGACCATGTAGGGTAGGAGCCTTAAGGTGTAGTATGGAGGCACTATAGGCATGCCCATCATATCACCTATAGTCATGAGCATGAAGAGGTACTCAGTATACATCTTCATCCTCTTAATACTGGAAACCTGCCCATGCAAAGCTATACCATAGAGGGCATCACTTACAATGTCCTTAATCTTACCCAGGAAACCCAGCCCCTTACGCTCCCCCAAACCAAGCACCATATAACTTAGAATATAGAGGCCTTTTAAGCTTTAAAACAATGGTAGGAAGGGATCTAAAAATTGAAGAGTGAGAGAGGTGTGTAAAGCCTACGAGGTTTTCGCTGCCTGCTCTCTATACCTGAAATAACCTGTGAACAGATAATATGCCATCACGAGTCCTAGCACGAATAGTACCACTCCGAATACCGCTGAGAGAGCGTTTGTAAAGTTAACCAGCGACACTCCAAACTTATCAGCTACAGCTTTTTGTTGGGTTAAGATCTGACCTTGTATTAGGTGGGATGTGTAGACATAGGTTTCCCATAGTATTGCTGCGAGGGTCGTTACTATCATGAAAGCCCCGGGCCAGAAGACGTACCATGTTGGCCTCTTCTGGCTTGCAAGGAACACTGCTACCATCATTAAAGCTAGCCCTGCTAACAGCTGGTTTGTCCCACCGAAGTATAGCCATAGGTTTGTCCAGCTACCAAGCCATGCTAGGAACGCGACTATACCTATCCATATTAGAGGTGATATGAGGTAGTGGTTAAAGGGGGCTGGGAATAGCTCCGCAGCAGCCATCCTAAAGACTCTTACGAAGAGCATGCTTGTTATTAACCCCATGACTATTACGAAGACTGAGTAGAAGTAGAGCCATGCATCTGCACCGAGTGGTATAAAGGCGTTAACAAGCTTGACAGCACCTCTAGCGTAATCAAGCGGGGATGGAGACCCTCCAGGTGGAGGTGCGGTAGCGGCTACAACCATTATAGCAGCTACGCTTGAAAGCCCAACTATACCCTCTGTTATCATAGCCCCGCCTCCCACAGGTCTCGCGTCAGTCTCGTACTCAAGCTGTTTCGATGATAGACCCGTTGATATCAGGCTATGCCATCCGGAGATAGCTCCGCAGGCTATTGTGACGAATAACATGGGCCATAGGGGGCCTGTTGTCGGATACTTTATAGGGTCGAAGTAGGCCCAGCCTACTACAGCTTGTCTTGAAGGGTCAATCTTAACCCCTGTTATGAAGGATAGGAGGGCTGCTATAACTACTATAACAAGGGCTATTATGGCTGGTAGGTAGCCTACGTAGACTGTTGGTAGGAGCCATCTTATCATTGGCGTTGTGGCTGCTAGGTAGTATACTACTCCTAGTACTAGGAGCCAGAATAGCACGGTCCACGTAGCCGGCTGCGTCCCCGTAACACCTGGGTCTAGGAAGTTTGTGGATGGAACTCTTATACTGGGGACGGCTATGACAAGTACTATGCCTGCGAATACTAGGGCTAAGGCTATCAGCGTTGCGGTTATAACATTAGCTCTCATCCTGAAGACCATGTATCCGAAGATGTAGCCTGTTACCAGTATTACCAGTATTGGTATGAAGGATCCTGGGACACCGTTTATTATGCTAATTATTACCCATGCGAACACAGCTCCAATTATTATGAGGTAGAAGATTAGGTATGTTAGAAGCACAGTCCTAGCTCTACCCCCTAGAAGCTCGTACACTATGGGGCCCATCGACCTGCCCTCGCGCCTCACGGACATCATCATTGTTGAGTAGTCTTGAACCCATCCTATGAAGAAGTTACCTATGATAAGCCATAGTAGGGCTGGGAGCCACCCATAGAAGTGTGTAGCTATCATAGGCCCAACTATGGGGCCTAGGGCTGCTACGCTCTTGAATTGATAGCCGTAGAGCACATACCTGCTAATCGGGAAGTACTCTACACCGTCGAAGTACATCTTAGCAGGCGTAGGCCTCGTGGGGTCTGATTGCCAAATGTTTCTATCAACGTACTTTGAGTAGTAGATGTAGGCTATAGCGTATACTATGAGGCCTAATAGTATGTATGGTGCAGGAGTATCCAAGACCATCTTATTAACACCCCACACCGGGTTTCATGTAGGAATGTAGTTTTAACCCCTATATAAGCTTTACTATATACATGGCGGGTTGTTTAACCATGTAACCTAGCTTCCTACCAGGTCGTTTACAAAGCCTCTAACAGCTAGTACTAGGCTATGACAGTCGCCTCTAAGGAATGTTACCACGGTTACGTTAGGTTTAACGTCTATAACGACCTTCTCGAAACCATACTTTGAGGCAGCCTCCACTATCCTAGCAATCCTAGATTGGGAGATGTTCTTAGATTTAACCTCATAGATGCCCTTAACGGCCTCACCTCTACTCCTGGCTACGAGGCTTGCATAACCTTGTATTGCATTCCTAGGCTGGGCCTTAACGATAGCCAACGGTCTAGGTCTTATAATTAGCTTAAGTGGGAGGTTTATAATGTTATCAAAGGGAACCCAGTCTACGAAGACCCCCAGGTATTCGAAGCCCTCGAAGTTATATTCTACCAAAGCAGAGCTAGATGTTAAAAGTCTTAACCTACCCCCGTTATCTACACAACTCCGAACCATACGAAACATAATCCTTCTACCTATAATTGAGCCGATTATAAACCATGATGCGAATGCAACGACTACCCAGAATATAATGTACTCAGCTGAAACCAACTCTTCACCCCGAGAATTTAACGTGGTAACCTTCGTTTAAATATAGCTTGGTCGAGGGAGTTATGCTAGGAGCGATCCAGATTTCCATCTTCCATGGAGAGATCTTACAATGCTAGAAGCGTTTCTAATCGAATACCAAGAACGCTTTAGATATTAGCATTTAAACTTATACTCTACACAATGGGTTTCAAGGTGAGGTTAGCTAGCTGGAGGGTTATTGCTAGGCTCGTTAGATCTGCTGATGTTGTTGTGGAGGTAGTCGATATTAGGGATCCTCTTAGCACCATGAGTAGGAGGCTTGAACGCATGGTTAGAGCTTTCGATAGAACTCTTCTCGTGGTTTTAAATAAATGTGATCTGGTTCCACGTAGTGTTGCTGAGGGCTGGAAGGCTTACCTTGAGGGTAGGGGTTACAGGGTTATGTACGTCTCAGCTACATCGAGGCTTGGGACTAGGATGCTTAGGGGTTGGATTAAAGCTGAAGCCCCCTACAAGCCTTTCACAGTTGTTGTTGTAGGTTACCCTAAAACTGGTAAGTCTAGTGTTATAAACGCTCTTAGAGGAAGGAAAGGAGCTTCGACTAGCCCCATACCCGGTAGCCCTGGGTACACGAGGGGAGTTCAGATCTTGAAGGTTGAGGAGGGCTTCTACATGATAGACACACCGGGCATAATACCTGTAGACGGCCCATGGCCTGAGGCTATAATAAGAGGGAAGGCCCCCGAAGAAATACCGGACCCCGTGCCCGCAGCGGTAGCACTCATAGAGAGAGCTCTCAAATACAACCCCAACTCCGTTAGGGATGCCTATGGGATCGAGGAGACAGACCCTTACAGGGTGCTCGAACTAATAGCGCTCAAGAGAGGATGGAAGTATAAGATTACAGGTGAGCCGTTAATAGAGGAGGCGGCTAGAACTGTGATAAGAGACTATCACACAGCAAAACTCTACTTCTACGTACCACCACCAATCTAAACATAGGAGGGGCTCCAGACAACGTTAACCCCCCAGTTTACACGCTAATCACACATTAAACATTTATAAGGCTCCAGGCTCACATACTATCATAGGTCCCTCACCCGTGTGAGGCTCCCGTGGAGGGGTTGCGATGATCACGGTGGGTCCCCCTAGTTACCCAGTACTCCTCTTAAATCCTCTTCACGTACACCCCATCTCTCAGCAATCTCATGTGGGTTTATGTAACATAGTGGATCGCCACCCCAGGGGTTTCCTGTGAGTGCTAGAGCTCTACCCCTGCTACCCCCTCTGCATACCATCTTGAATGGGCATTTGGAGCATTTAGAGCCTTCAAGGTGCTTGTAGGCTTCCACGTATGGTTTAAGCTCCTCGTTCTCAAAGCTGATTATCTCCTTTAACCTCCTCTCCCTAACATTGCCTACGTTAACCCAGTCTATGAACTGGCATGGTTTGACGGATCCATCCGGGTATATCGATATGGTCTTCCTACCGCAATCCCCTTGGGCTGTTATCATCTTGATGTACTCTAGGAATTCATCCCTACTGGATGCAAGCTTATCAGCCACATGTACTCCTACGAAGTTACCTCTAACAACTAGTATCTCTGGATCCCCGTTGAGCTCCTCAGATAGCCTCACCATGGAGTCTACGAACTCTACCAGCTGCTCCCTGGTTGGTAGGAGGTCGGGGTTACCTCTAGCTCTCCCAGTCATGTCTATGAGGTAGAATGCTATCCTCTTAACACCCATGCTCCTCGCCAGCTCAACCAGGGGGATGGCCTCACCCATGTTGTATCTTGTCAACGTCATCCTCAAACCCACGGGGATACCGGCTTTTAGTGAGTTCTCGATACCCCTAAGAGCTCTAGCGAAAGCACCCTTCACACCTCTAAACATATCGTGGAATTGGGGGTTCACGCTATCAAGCGATATGCCGACATAGCTTACACCGAGTTCAGCCAGCCTAACAGCGGTATCCTCGGATATCAGCGTCCCGTTAGTGCTAACAGCTACCCTAACACCACCTCCTATAAGCCTACCAGCTAAATCCCAGAAGTCCTCTCTGAGGAGGGGCTCACCTCCAGTCAGGGGTAACCCTAGCTCCACTATGTCACTGGCAACGGCTAGAACCTCATCCCTTGAGAGCTCCTCAGACCACCCCCTGGGGTCTGCTGATATGTAGTAGTGGAGGCAGTAGAGGTTACACTTGGACGTTGTATTCCAGGAACACTATGGGCTTCAAGGTGGATGTGAACTTCGAGGGAGCCCTCCTATCATAGGATCCCTTAATCTGGAAGGATACGGTACCCCTACCTGTAACCATGACGCTCAAGGGTATCACGTTGAAACCACAGATCCCTTAGGAGGAGGGAGTGGTTCAAATGGGCATACGAGGTCTACAACGTGTACAAGGAGATCCTAGAAGGGAAACCGGGGACGCCAGGCCGGAAAGCCATAAGATTCATAATGGAATCCATAGAACCCCACAGTATAGTGCTGATAGCAACTGACCCGGAGAAACTAGAAGAGTACGTTGAAGCCCTAAGGGTTGAAAGGCTGGGCTGGGATGTGGTAGCAAAGCTGATGGAAATCCACGATAGAGAGCTCCCCCGAAACCCGGAGCTCCACAAATACACATAAACGTTATAACACTCTAAAGTAGCTAAACAACGCTGAAGATATTCAACTCCAGTAGGAAGAACTCTTCTCTATCACCTAAACCCTATCCCTCCGGTGGATAAGTTCGGGTAGGAAAGTATCCTCACCCCGAGCTTCAAGACCAACGGGTATAGTGCTGATGCATCGAGTAGGTACTTCGCGGAGCCCCCGGGATATGGCTACCTCTCAAGCCTAGACTCTCTAATAGCCTCCACCCACTCCTCCACACTTACATCCATGCCTTTCAAAGCCTCCCCGATTACTGTCTTTAACCTCTCCATCTTAACCCTTCGAACCTCCTCCTCAAGAGCTCTCTCAACCAAGCCTCTCAGCCTCCTCCTTAAGCTCACGCCTCACCCTCACACTCAACACAACACTAGTCACAACCCATCATCCACCCAAGCATCACGTTAGAGTGTGGTTAAATCTCTTGCATACAAGTCACTGTCTACCAATAGCAATTCTACGGATACCACGATGGAACCTTTCAAACTCTAATTTAACCCAACTCTCTGAGAATAGGATCACATCTAACCTAAAACCTTCCCATGAATCCCCAATTCAAGCTCACGACAGTAAACCTGGAACCCCGATACCTAACAGCAATGTAGTTAAAAACCATCCATAATAAGGTTAACCCGAAGAACCCTTCAACTCACAAATCCAACCACTAAGAGAGACCCAGACAAGAAATCCCACAAGCAGGACACTAAAACACGGAGAGCAGGAGCCCTACCAGGGCTATCAAAGCTGTTGATGTTAAGACAACATACAACAAAGAAGCGTATGACTTATGTCTTCTCACCTATTACCACCTCACCATATAAACTTAAAGCCACTTTTATTTATATTTTACGCTTCTTTGTTGTATGTTGTCTTAACATCAACAGCTTTGATAGCCCTGGTAGGGCTTGGTATTGTTGGGTCTCTTTCTGGTTCTGGTTGGCCTAAGTCTTATGTTCCTGGTTGGGAGAGGAGGGATTTCATCTACCATCTTCTTCCTAATGGTTGTTTTAGGGTTGAAATTGTTGAGGTTAGTAGTTCTAGCTCTTCTAATAGTTCTGGTTCTGTTCCCGTGCCTAGTGCTAGGCCTGTGGTTCAGGGTGGTGTTTCCAGTAATTCTACCATAGATATACCGCCTCTAAGTGATGATGAGCTCTCATACCTTGTTGATATGTTTTTGAGGGAGAGTGGTTTGTACGATGGTGTTAAAGATCTTATTCGTAGTCATAGGTGTGCTGTTAGCTGGTTCCCTAGCATCGGCTCCAGGGTATACTATGTCGTGACAGTAGCGTTCCACATGCTTCCCGGTCAGGCTGAGGGTGTTTCTAAGGGGTCTCCCAAGCCCTTCTGGGTTGAATGGGAGGGTTCAGTTGAAGGCCTCAAGGTTAGGTTTAGGGGCTACGCTGTCAGCGTTACATTCGAGGCTTACAGGGGTGAAGGTGGGGTGTGGAGGATTCACAAGTGGTATCCCAACGTTGATGTAGCCCTACCACTACCGGAGGCCTCGACAAAACCAGATGTAGCTAAGGAGGCTACCAAGGCTGTGAGGATAGCTAGGGATTGGCTTAAGAGTAAGGGTGTCAAGGGAGCCATAGTTAGATTCACAGGCCTCATAGAGAAGTTCGATGACAGAGGAGGTCTAGTGCACAAGGAGGCTAGGGTTGTAGCAGTAGACTGTAGAGGTAAGGATGACTGGACACTATGGAGGATTAAAGTCGATCTACTTGAGGAGACAGTTGTAGAGGACTGGAGCGGCCCAGTACTCTACTGGGGGCCGCCATGGAGGTGTCCAGGATGAAGATGGTAGACGGGGTGGCAAGAGCGCTGGGAGCCTCAATACTAACAGTATTACTCATAACAACAATGACGGCAACGACGGCAACGGCATCCGACTACTATAAGGTTTACGAGTACACAACTATAGTGTACCAGTTACTATGGTGTAGTGGTTCAACGTGCTACTTCAACTCTTACAGCTGGGATTTCACGGGAGTGTATAGAGAGATAGAGGGGAAGTCATACAACTGGACAGTACTAAGACATGTAACGATAGAGTACTACGGCCTCGACTACTACTCAGGTAGCGGATGCATTATCTACCAGAGTGAGAAGATCAAGGAGAAAGTCGACTGGCCTGTAAACCTAGTATTCCACGGTCCTAAGGTATCGAAACGTTTTGTATACGATTTCTTTAAAGATATATTTGGATGGTTCTGGGTCACAGTATATTCGGCTCCATCGGAGATCATTAGTGACATGTATATGTATCTAAAGAATTACAATACTTCATGGGAGTGGGATTCCGATGGAGGAGCTAAGGCTAAGCGTGGGGATGTCACATATCTTATAGGGTGGGCTTATAATTGTAGGAATGCTGATGGATCATACGTCTTCCTCCACGTTAGATTCTACGCTCCAAGCCAGCCTAGCGGTGAGTTCTTCTCAGATGGAAACCTCAGATATGTTATAGCAACAAGTCACTTTGATAGAGATGAAACCTTGTTTGGAGGTAGGGGTAGTGGTTGGAGTGAATGCGCTGAGAAGTTCCTAATAGACTACATAAGAGCGAATGCTGGAAGTGCAGGCTACACGGTTAGGATATTCAGAGATTATGCCTACGGCTATAACAGGATAGACTACGCTGGTAGAATAGCCATAGGATTACATGCTATAACTATTAGGAAAAGCGTAGATGATTTCTGTAAATACATAGAATACACGAAGGGAATAGAGGATAACGGGCTGTACCACGTATACCTTAACAACGGAAGCATAACGTATATATATGTTGACAAATAGAAGTTTTAAAGTATTTGTGGTCTAAGCACTAATTGGGTGTTGCATAGTGTTTCATGGCCCTAGGTTTTACTTGATTCTAGCTTCTATGGCATCACTAACACTAGCACTACTATCATTTTTACACTTTATACTCTATGTTGTTGCTTTTTATGAGCTTGACTTAATACTCCGTGATCTACGGGTTTTATTGGAGGTGTTCCTCCTACCACATGAGGGTCTCTTAGATATGATATGTCATGGTCTCGATCTTAGGGTTTACGCTATTATAGCTTTTGTGTTAGGCTTCATCTCCTACACGATACTCTACTACATGGTTAGCCTGGGTCTATATACTCTCGTAGATTTTAGGTATGAGCTCCTGCTACTATACGTTCTAGGCTTGATTATACCTGCACTCAACGGTCTTGGTGATGGTTCGAATCGAGGCCTATATTATCCGGTCTACACGATACCAAACGTGTTACTGGAGGCCGGTTTTAGGAGTGTTTTGTACTGTAACATATCGTACGAGGTGATACCAGGTTGGTTAGAGTTGCTCATCTTATTCCAACCTACATTCATGATAGCTAACATAATCCTTGTACTAACATTATTGAAGGTCTATAGGCTCTATAGACACCGCACACTCCTAGCATCCCTCATAACGGCTGCAGCTCCCGTCGTTGTAATAGCCCTCTCCCTAGCAATATTCCTTTTAGCACTCTTAATCTCACCATTCACTCGTGATGGTGAGTTTAACCTAGCTTATCGTGTAGGCATGCTCGCAGCATTCCTACTAGTCTTCCACGTAGGCCTGATAGCTCCGGTATACGGGGTACTACTATGGGGTTCACTGGCAATAGCATTCCTAAAGCTTGCTAAAGGCAAACCGCTATAGGGTTACATGCTAAGACGATAGCTACTGTAAGCGCGTGGAGGAGGAGTACGATAGAGGATTGTGCCATGTGTATCTCAATGACGGCTTCATAACCTTTATATACGTTGATCGCTGAAACACTATTACTGGTTAGCCCTGTGTAAGGGTGTTTTTGAATGAATATGCTTTTACCTAGAGGTGCTAGGTCTAGATTGCTTCTAGCATCACTCGCATCATTCATACTAGCAACCCTAGCCTTTACACACTTCTTCTTATACCTCTCCTTTTCTTTAAGACTCCGTAGAAGATCTTCACCTTGGGATTACGCGTTGGAGGCTCTCTTCTCCCCAGATTACTGGAGTCACTGTGAGGAGCCTTATACTTTAACATTGCCTGCGTTTATCGTAGGTTTACTGCTTTACGTCTCACTATACTACGCTGTTAGCCTTGGTCTACTGCATCTTACACCTCCTAGGTACAGGTTTCTAATACCCTTAATGTACGTTATGGGTCTTACCGCCCCGGCTATCGTTGGTCTCGAGGATGACCCATTTCGCCTATACTATCCTGCGTACACCGTGTCTAGCTTCTTTATGGAGGTTGGTTTTAGGAACCTACTACTCTGTAAAGCTGGTTTAACACTTAAAGGACATTACCTCCTAGAAACACTCCCGTACACGTTCCCGGTGGCAGCACAGATACCATTGATACTAACACTACTAGCCATCTACATTCATGAGAGACAATCGCGATTCCTAGTACCACTAATCATATCACTAATACTCCCCACAGTACTAGTCACCATCGCAATAGCGATACACCTTCCACCTTCAGGAGGCCCAGATGGCGGTATTCCCGGGGGCCCCATAGGATTCATAGCCATGTGGCTTGCAGTTATCAACTTGCCAATAGCACCTATACACGGAGCACTATTATGGGGCACTCTAGGGCTAATATTCCTTGGTATGGCGAGAAGGAGCTTCAACCAAAGTCATGGCGCGGAGGTCACCTAATACTATAGGACGGCTGGTGGTGCTCCGAGGTTTAGGGTATCTTATGGGTTTCCCCTGTAAGCACTAGGAGCCCCTATGATAACAGTACCATTCATAGTAGCGATGACGGTAGCAATGACAATAGTGTCTTGTGGAGGATGTTGACTGGCTAGGCCCCCATTACCAGGGCTAAGCTTGTAGTTTTGGATTAAGGGTGCTAACGCTGCCTGGAGGGTTAACGGGTGGATCCTATCCTTAGGGTTTCCTAAGCGAACCCCCAGCACCCTCTAGGTTTTAGCTAGGGGCTAGGCGGCTAGGCCCCCCGATATCCTCCAGCACCTAGCGTGGAGAGTGTAAATTTGAGTAGCTTGGGCTCCGGGCATAATCTAGCATCCTTTGCTGGGGCTTCCACGCTTACGAGGATCTTTAGGCTCACCCTAGCTCTTATAGCGTGCAACCCTACGGCGGTTTGCCTTTAGCAAGCTTTAGGAACGCTATTGCCAGTGAACCCCATAGTAGTACCCCGTATACCGGAGCTACCAGGAATAGGTGGAAGATTAGTATGAATGCTGAGAGCAGGCCTACACGGTAAGCTAGGTTAAACTCACCATCACGGGTGAATGGTGAGATTAAGAGCGCTAAAAGGAATATTGCTAGGGAGAGGGCTAATATGGCGATGGGAGCTGTAGCCGTTATGAGGGGTGCTAGGAGTGTACGGTGCCTGAAGAGCCTGTAGACCTTCAATAACGTTAGCACGAGGATTATATTGGCTATAATGTATGTAGGTTGGAGTAAGATTAGCCATTCTAACCAACCTGGTATCACACCATCCCTGTACGATATGTTACAGTATAGAACACTCCTAAAACCAGCCTCCAGTAACACGTTTGGTATAGTGTAGACCGGATAGTATAGGCCTTGAAGCGAACCACTATTAAGACCGTTGAGTGCAGGTATAATCAAGCCCAGGATGTATAGTAGCAGGAGCTTGTACCTGAAGCCTGCAAGGGTAAGCAGACCCAGGCTAACCATGTAGTAGAGCATCGTGTAGGAGATGAAGCCCAACACGGAAGCTATAATAGCGTAAACCTTGAGATTAAAATCACGACATATCACACCTGAACCACCCTCAGCTGGTAGAAGGAACACCTCCAATAAAACCCATAGACCACGGGGTATTAAGTCAAGAAAAGCATTAACATGGAGTATGAAATGTAGAAGTGATAGTAGTGCTAATGTTAGTGACGCCATCGAAGCTAAGATCGAGTAAAACCTAGGACTATGAAACACTATGCAACACCTAGTTGGTTCTTAGACCACTAAACCCTTTAAGATTCCTATCTGTCAACATATATGAACGTTATGAATCCGTTGTTAAGGTATACGTGGTACAGCCCGTTATCCTCTATTCCCTTCGTGTATTCTATGTATTTACAAAAATCATCTACGCTTTTCCTAATAGTTATAGCATGTAATCCTATAGCTCTCCACCCATCGTAATCTATCCAGTTATAGCCGTAATTATAATCCTCGAATATCTCAACCGTGTAGCCTTTACTCCCAGCATTCGCTCCTATATAGTCTACTAGGAACTTCTCAGCGCATTCACTCCAACCACTACCCCTACCTCCAAACAAGATTTCATCTCTATCAAAGTGAGCTGATGCTATAACATATCTGAGGTTTCCATCTGAGAAGAACTCACCACTAGGCTGGCTTGGATGGTTTAACAGCTATCCTACGGTACACCCTAAGGAATG
>Ga0079996_111059_pt1 | contig 18513 bp, 18 predicted proteins | sample PerSpoAPS_AMetaG_FD_69199 | JGI IMG/M metagenome (GOLD analysis project Ga0079996, IMG submission 69199) | Thermal spring microbial communities from Yellowstone National Park, Wyoming, USA - Perpetual Spouter A (PS_A) MetaG (SPADES assembly)... | ecosystem: Environmental > Aquatic > Thermal... | reverse complement strand
ATCAGCAACTGGGTTTTTGCAATACTCAAGTTTGGTGTAAAATGGTTGCAGTTGCGGAATAAAATCCCAACCGTTTAGCACATTGTAATTGTTAATTTTGTCATCCAACTCGTTAATGAAAAGTGCAAAGAAATCTTGATTTGTTGTCAATTCGATAATTATATTATCAACACTTTCAGTCATAATTGTAATGTACAAGTTGCAACGTTTGTCATTATCATCATCGTAATTACTGTTCGTGTTATTATCAATATTCACATATCTTTTCTTAATGATGTATTTGCCATTATCTGTGCTTTTATACTGAACAATGACTTTTCGGAATACGTTTGCAAATGGTTTCAAAACTTCTGACCAATCCAACGATTGCAAAAACTTTATGATTTCATTGCGGCTGAATTCAACTGGAATAACAATATTGAATAACGATGAGGTATTTTGTAATTCGCACGTAAATCCCAACAAAGTCAGATAATTGGCGATGTGATTTTGGACCATCAACAAAAAGTTTTGATTAAACTGAAAGTTTGGAATGTACACATTATCATCCATTTGAATAAACTTAAAGCATTTGCGATTAAGATTGTTAAATACATAATTAACTGGCGGTTCGGGGCAAAGGTTTAAAACATTGTTTTTATCGGGCAACATGACACGGCCAATATTTAAATAAGTTAAACCATCATCACAATAAGTTACCAGTCGCAATCTGTTACTTGTATTAAAAGTATAAATTTGTGAACCAAATTGCTCACCAACATGACATTTGATGTTGGAAATTTTATTTTCACGTAAAATACCAAAAAAAGTGAGTTCATCATATCTCGATGCAAAACTTATTTTACAATCAGCCAGAAATTTCTTAACTTGTTTTGTTGACTTAAACACATATTCCATGGAAATATGTTGGACATGCGGGTAATATAAACGTAACTGAACTGATGGGGGTCCAACCGACGGATTGAATTGCCCGCCGAGTTGCAAATTGGGGCGGGTCAAACATCGGGTCAAACTTCGGGTCAAAAATCGGTATGTGGCGGGTCATCTGGTTGACCGCCGTTTTGCAAAAATTATTTTTTACAAACCAGTATATCATTGCATGCAAATATATACAAACAGCCCGCCGAGTTGCAAAAAATGAATTTCAAAACATATTTGCAAACGTGACAATTTTACTTCGGTTTTGACAATTTTTTGTTAAACGTGTAAAACACAGTATTTAAACCCGCCGAAAATTTGCAAAATGGGTTTTTCGAAATGCCATGCGTAACTGATTAAATCACATATTTTTCATATTTGGAATCGTTGGATTTTGTAAATACGTATGGGTTCATGACCGCAATTTGCAACGGCAATAAATATTTAAGTTACCGACACGAAATATTGTGGGCAAATTTTTGCGGTGGGCAATCAAAATCGCAAAAAGTGGTTTATTTTTACATTAACGTCGGTTCATCAATTGCAAAAATTTCAATTTCCATTTTCCCCGAAATTTGCCAAAAAGACAGTTTTCGCAATCCAGTTGCGATTTCGTTTATTTTGAACGGGTTTCAAACTTGATTTCGAACACAAATGTTTATAAAATGAATGGGTTGCGCTTATTTTCCCGTTATATAAACCAATCAATGGGTTTCAACATACTTTTCCAACGATTATTTGTTGGAAATTTGTGCGTAAATTTGGGCCAAAAGTTGTTTCCCAAAATTGGTGAAATTCACCGTTTTACTGCTCAAAATCTGGGTTTTTTACCAAATTTGGAAAAAATGATGTGTATTTAAATGTTTCGGTGTGGCTGTTTGGTGTATTTAACATTCGTAATACTCTTTGATTTTACGTTTATCGTGATGATTATTTTAACGCCGCAACTTTTATATTTGCAGACTTTGTTTATTTTCACATGGTATTGTATATATACCCAACAACATTAATACTGCAAGATGAACAATTTCGGTTCATCACCATTTGGTGACTTATTGGTTAATGTTGAGCATGCAGTTAAGGCATATATCCGTTTTGACGATGCAAAGGTTTCAAAATTATCGTACGAAAGTGAAACACGCATGTTTACGATGGAACCTTTACCGTTGGTACATCGGGCGCCTCCCCAATACGATTGGGACGATGTGCATGATATTGCCGAATGGATGACTTCGTTATTTATAAAACTTGAACTTGCGTATGATGCAAGCAGACGTGATTAACGTTATCCTTAATTTTTTCCGATTTTCGTAAAGCCATTCGTAACGTTTATATTACCCGCCAAACATTATTACCCCCATGAAACCAAGCGTCACAAAGGAGTTAGTAACAAGCATTCCAACCCCGTTGGTCGGACAGTACAACATAAGACTGAAGGCGATTGACAGCAATGCTGTTTATGCCGTCATTGAAATGGATAATGGAAAGATTTCGAGGACAACTGAACTGCCAGCGAAGGTAAGTTCTGATTGGTTAAAGTACTCAAGGAACGAAGTTGTGGCAATTACAACCGATAAGGTTTACACAACAACATTGAGCATTAATATACAAGACAGAGTTGCATACGTAAATGGGAAGCGTGTTTATATAAATTCCCGTGCCGAATCATTGCCACATGTAACTGTTGATTGAACCAACGGCGGTTGGTTTATATATCCCAACTTTCTTTATTTTTCATCATGAGCAATAAAGTTATCTTTGCAGCCATTGATTGCGAGTACGCAAACCCAAAGATTCATGAAATTGTGATTAACAAAAGTGTCAAGAATTATATAACTTACGATTTAATTGATACTGGTATTTACACTGAAGTTAACAATCAACAGTATTATCGTTTGTATCAAAACACGAACATGATTTCCGCAATTGCGGATTTCATTTCACAATTTCCAAATTTCAAAACTTACGTTTTTTACGCATTTTTCTCAACTGCCGAATTATCAACCGTTTCGGTTTTTGATATTGTAAATGCGGGTTTTAAAATCAAACGTTTATATCGTTCGATGAAAGGATACAATTTGGAAATGATTTATCAACATAACAACGAAAACAAAATTGTGAAAATTATTGATGCTCGAATTTTGACCAGCATTGAAACATTAGAGCAATTGGTCACTTTATTCGCACCCGAAGTTCCAAACTCGAAGGAGTATCGCCAACAAATTATCGGCACCGAGGTTACTGATGACTTTTATTTAAAAATGACACCAGAGCAAAGATACGAATATAATTATTTGGATTGCCGTGGTTTATACGTTGCAATTAAAAATTTCAAGTTAAAAATGGTTGAGTTAATTAAACAAATATTTGCAATTGACATTTCACAAGTTGTTGATAAAATCGAAACTCTTGGCGGGTTTGCCAAATGCGTTATTAAAAAGTTGGATAAACATGGTTTGTTAAAATCATATTCAGATGTTGTTAATGAAAAATCCCAATCCAAACAAATCGATGCAAACATTAAGGAATTGTATAAAATTGGCTGGAATCTGTATCGTGGCGGCGGATTAATTATCAATTTTGCACCATTATTGCAAAAGTCAAAAATGTTTAAAAACGTTAATCTGTACGATGTTAAGAGTTTGTACCCACTCAGCGGCATTTTGGCAGCGCACTTTCTTGCTGGGTTTGAGCACGGCAAGTTTATTTACTTGTTTGGGGCAGATGCAATTAATTTCATTAAATCAGCAAATATCAACAAGTATGGTGGTTATGTTTACATTGGTTTAAAATTTAACGGCGGCATTGATGGCAAAGCATTTGTTGGTTATCGTAAAATTACAAAATCTGCACTTGATAACAACAATGACGATGAGATGGAAAATTATCGCATTTTTTACGTAAAATCAGTACCAGCACAATGGTATACATTACAAGAAATAAAGTTTATTTTACAAAACGGTTACGTCATTGATACATCATTGGATGTTAATCATATTCGCCTCTTTGCGTGGCAAGTTGATGAAAAGTTAATTCATGAAAATCCGTTGTACATTTATTTTGGAAAACTTTTGGAATATCGTTTAAAACAAACGGACGAAATCATGAGCAAATTGGTAAAAATGTTGTTAAATATTGCGTACGGGAAAATTGCGCAACATAAACAGACATTAAGAAACAATGTTATTGTTAACCCAATCGTTGCTGGTTACTTGACATCAATTTCCCGAATTATCATGTATCATTTTGTTCATTGTGCAATTCACATGGCAACAGATTCAATATTTACACACCTCAGTTTGTCTGAAAATGTTTACAAACAAAGGATTGAACAAACATTGCAAATTCAGTTTCCGCAATTTTACACAAAATTTCTCAGCAACGAAGGTCATGGGGATGTGTTTATTTACAAATGCAAATCATATTTATTCAAACGAGATGATGGAAACGTAAAGGTGGCACATCACGGATTACGACTGCGTGGCAAAAAACACATTATCAATTTCTTTGAAACTGTTAAGTCGTTGAAACCAAATGCTCCAGTACTGTTTGTAATTAAACGTCACGATTGGTATTCGTTCGATATTATTAACCATTGGATTTCACTCAAAACTGAAAAATTGATTTTGGACCCGAGCATTGTTACTGAAATTCAAAAGTTGCAACAATTGATTTTCCGACCAACTGTTCAGCAACAATTGCACATCAAAAGTGCAGACTTTACTTTTAAGTTAAAATCATTTGATTGGTCATCACATCAAATTGATGATGATTACTTATTTGAAACAGTTCAAGATGCGGAAAAGTTTATCTTGATGATTGAACGTCAAAAACTGCGCATTCGAAATCACATTCAAAATGGTAAGTTAAACATGGATGATATCCGACTGAAAAAGCCGTTTGACATGTACAAAAATGGAATTCAAATTATTGAGATTGATTGCCGTTAATATTTTTGCAAACTGCTGTTCCCAAACAATTTTTGGCAAAAAGTTTGGCCCGCCCCAAATTGCAGTCAATTTTGGCAACACCGTAACATTTAAATTACGTTCCCGACATTATTTTCAACATGCCCGACGATATAACCCCCATGGGAACATCGTCAAACAACGTGCCAACAGTAATGAATGTTACGTCAATAACTGAAATATACAGAAAGTTGATGGATTATTTGAAAAGTATCAATTTGCCGTTCATGATAACTGATTACGGTATTAAGATGGTAATAAATAATTGTACTGTTGAAATGTACATATACAATTCAACATGGGTTTTGCATGCAATTATCCAAAACGAAAGCAATTCGTTAAGTTCCGACATGTACGTAAAGAATACAAACACTCGTTTATTACAAACAATGACGGTGTATGAAAAGGAAAGGACAAAGGTTTGGGTCAAAGTAAAACTAACGGGTAACGATATTTGGGACATAAATGTGCCAATGTTGGCAATTGCAACTGCTGTTGATATTGCGGGCGAACCATTGTCATTTTTGCTGCCACAATCATTGCAGTAACGATGCAGAAATTCCATCTTTTATTTTTGTCAATTTTTCAACAACTTGTTTTTTCATAAAATCATCAATTGTTTCATCGCCATTGTACCCGTTAACTTTAAATAATTTTCGTAACTGTTTTTGAATTTGTTTCTTTGCATTGTTATTTTGTGCAACTTGCGGGTCGTTTAAATCATCATACAAAATTTCGGCAAGTTTATTTTTTGCAGTCATTGTTTTGATATTGCACCATCGCATTATTAAGTACAGTACATCATCAGTTACAAAGTCATAATCGTTTATAATATCGGCGAGTTGTTGAATCACGGGCAAAATCAATTTTTGGTTAAATTTTTCGTAAATGAATTTAATGACGGGTATTGTATGCACATGTGCAAAGTTCAACCAATGCAGTTTTAAAATCAATAAGTCAAAGTTTTGGTTCACATACTTTTGCCGTTCATCAGTTGGAAATACAGCTGCGTCAATCATCAATTGTATTTCGGGAAAATATTTTTTGTAAACTTGGAACTGACGGTAATAAACAAAGTTTGGTGTTAAATTTGGGTCCGAAAGTTTGCGAAAATATTGGTAATAAAAACGTTGGGTAAAAACATCGTTATTGATAATAAAATCACGAAATGTTAAAATCAAAACACTTCGGTACAAGTCGTTTATTAAACACTCATTGGTTTCAGTTTCGGTTTTTGTCATTTGGACCGCCATTTATTTGACTCTGCGCAGTTCCATCTCAATAATTTGTTTAATGCGGTTCTCAAAGTCAGTTATTCCAATAATGTTGCCATTGACATTTATGTTGATTGTTATCCCGCTGTTTGTTTTTAATTGGTCAATCGGTGTTACCAATTCGGGTTCTTTCTCTGCAATTGTGTATTGACGGCCAGTCAGCATTCCAATTCCAAAAATTGGTTCCATGATCAAACCACCATGTTGATATGCATATCTTGGTGCAGTTGGTTTACCGCCAAGGTATGCAGTTGATGCTGTTGGTGGCCCATATGATTTGGAACTTCCGCCACTTCTGCTGCTCCCACCACCCCCGCCACCCGATGTTACAGTTCCAAGACTTATTCCGCCGCCAAATATTCCGAATGTTATTGAACTAATGAATGAATTGATTTTATTTCTGATTTCGTTGAATAAATTGGATATTGCTTGCCATATTTCGTTTAATGGACTTGGTAAATTATTTTTGAATTCATCAAACTTGTTTTTGATTGTTAAAATTAAGTTGGAAATTGGTGTAACAATGTTTGTCCAAATAAATTCACGAATTCCAACAACAATTGGGTGCCCCAAAATTGCACGTGCAAAGTCAGAAACAAAATTAATTACGGGCATAATCAGATTGCTCCAAATAAATTGTCGGATTCCGACAACGATTGGATGGTTCAAAATTGCATTTGCAAAAGCAGAAATATAATTAACGACGGGGTTTATCATATTGGTCCAAACGAAATTTGAAACATTGGTGACAAATGGTGATTTAAATGGACTTGCAAAGTCACCAATATATTTTAAAACGGGATTAATCATATTGTTCCAAACAAAATCCTTAATGTTTGTAACAAATGGACTGTTAAATGCAGATTCAAAATTGTTTATAAAGTTCTGTATGTTTGTAAATACATTTTTGCCATTCAACCAATTCAAAATTTCGTCCCACCAGTTGGTTATTTCCCCACTTGTCTGACTTGTTTCATTTGTTTGTTCTTCTGTTTTTGCCCACGGATTTGTTATTTCCTCAAGTCCTTGAGTTGTTTCTTCTTGGGTTGTTTCAATTTCACTTGGTTGCTCTTCCTTTTTGCCGAATAACAATTCAATTAACCATTCTCCAGTTAAAAACTTTGCGATTGAATCTTTACTTTCCATCATTGTTTTGAAAAAAGTAATTGCCATTGGCAGAAAAGTTCCCATTGATAATCGCAGTAACATGCGAAGTATTGGCAAAAGTGGCAGTAAGAAAGACGATAAGAATAATTCAATTGGCAAGAATATTGTTCGGAATAATCTTTCCAGCATGTTCCAAATTTTCATTAACGGGGAATTAATGGTTATGGCACTTCTGCTTATTGTTGCGTGTATTTGCGCAAGGTAATTGTTAATTTTTTCAAATGGTGATTGAGCAAATTGTCTTGGCAATGTAATAAAACCGCCACTAATTGTTGGTATGAATATTTCTTGTTTGTTGTTTATGGCTTTACCGCCAACGCCGAGCATTGTTTCTGGTGTATTTATGATTGGTTTTCTGGCGAATAATTTGCCAAACAAACTGGCAAGTACAACGGGTAATGCCATAAGTAAAATAATCACAACAGTGAAATAAAAATAATATTGTGATTTAACGCTGATTGTTTCCCAACGACTTTAATATTTCAAACAATGCATCAACCGCCAAACATATTTTCAAATATGCCATCTTTTCGGTAATAAACAGCATTAACAAATCAAAAGTTTCATCATCAAGATATTCCCGCTTGGTTTCGGCAACAAATGCGTTTAACACGGTTTCAATAAACAATTGTATTGGTAAATTTGAATTTATGTTAAAAAACTGAACAGATTTTGAAGTCGGTTAATATCAATTTTTGATATTGCATATGCAACCAATTCAAATGCATCATTTATTTCCAAGTCTTCGGGACTCAATTCAATGTCTTCACGTAAAACTGCTTTTATTAATGCGGTAACTGATAAATATAAATTCGGTGTATTTGTTTGCATCTGTTTATCAAGATGTTCAAATATTACTTTCATATCTCTGATTTTGATTTTATCCTTGCCGTATTTGGCAACAACTTCGGGATTGGCATCAACTTTTTCGTTGCGTAACAACAGCATGATTTTGTCAATCGGAATTTTCTGTTTGAAATACTCAATAATTGCGGTTGTCAAATCAATATCAAAGTCCTCAACTGCGTTGATGTATTCGGGTTTAACAACCGATTTTAAAATTGCGATTACAGATGGATAAAGTTGAACCGCCTTCAGTTGTGATGCACGGTCGAGTTCAATAAATACGGGTAATAAATCACGTAATTTTATCTCTTGTTTTACATATTGGTTGATGTCGTTGGTCATGAAAATATTTACGAATTACGGAATAAAAAGTTTTTGGCATTGAAAATAATAAAATCAGTATGGTGTGTTTGTTACTGACTTTGCAGTAAACAATGGGAATGATGTGTAATCATTGTCTGGTAATAATGCACGTCCAGAAATTCTGGCATAAATGATATTGTTTGGCTGGATCGAAAATGAAATATCGGTTAATAATAATCTTCTCAATGTGATTGTGATCTCATGGGCCGTGTCATAAGTGAATTTTAATGTTGCGTCAGTTACTGCTGCAAAGTATGGTGGGTTAACAGTTGTTTGGTTCAGAACGCTGGTAATGCCCGATGAGTTGTCAAATAAAACTTCGAAATCAACGTTTATTTCCAAGTTGCCACGGAAATTGGCTGCGGGGTTAATCTGGCCGAACTTCTTAATGGACTGTTGATTTACGTTCATGTTTATTGTGAAACTGTTTATTACATTAAATGATGGAAAGTTTGTAAGTGAACCCATGGCATAAGTGTAAATGACATCATCGGGATGGACCCCCGCACTTGGCGATCCCAGATTTATGGCTTGAAATGCAGACTCAAAACTCATTGATAAACGCACGGGCTCATTAACTGCAGATGACAATGAAAGATTACGTAACAAACAACCAACGAATCTTTGGTCATGAACATCAATTGTTGCAGATGCAACGTTTGTCGTGTTATAATTTATTGCCCATGTGTGAGTATATGGGGATGATGCACCACTTACAGTTTGGGCGGATCCAGTTATTGCACGGAAAATAAATGGGTTGGTCAGTATGCCATCAATGGAAACCTCGTTGGTGACGCCCAACAATGGGGTTGCATGAAATTCAGTTAAACGCCCAATTTTATACAATGGGTTATAAGCTCTCCTTGATGTGACGGAAACATTGTATGATAATGATGGTTGAAACTTGTTGGTTGTTGATGCATTTCCAAATGTTGATTCCCACGCCATGCCGATTAAGTTACTTATTGGGTTAAAAGTTGGCATGTGTTAATCATTGCAAAATAATTATTTAAATTTGTTCGATGTTAATAACAATGGTGACAATCAAATGGTTTATGAATTGTACGTTAAACTGAATAATTCATCGCTGCAAAACCGTAATGATTTAATCAAATTAACAACAAAGTTTGTTTGGTACTTAATGTCTGACCCGTACACAAATTTTTGGAACTTTATTAATTTCGTTTACGCAACCAAGTTTGAAATTGTTGAACTTAATTCAATCGACCCAACAGAGTCAGACTTGGGTTCAGTAACATTTGTTAACGGCAATCCGAATAATTTGCGTGTAACAATTAAGTTGGTTAAATGGAATGGGGTAAATGGAATTGCATTCAATTTCCGAACAATTGCTCATGAGCTGAACCATTTGATGTTTTTCGGTTTAAGGCCACAAAATTCGGTTTTCAAATTTAATTCAATTACCGATCAGCAAATTGCGCAATGTCATCGTGTTTTGCATGACGTTGATGTTTACAATTATGACGAAAAATTCATGATTGGTTTTAAACACAAAGTTGGAAATGCGGAATACACTTTTATGGTTGCAAATCCGATCAAAATTATTAAGCATGTTTGTGGGTGATTAATCCATGTTTATACGCATTAAATTCCCAAATGAGTATGGGTCAATAAATTATATCATTGCAAAGGAATTTCAGTTTTCAAGAACAATAAGTTATGATGTTTATCATCTTGCGCAAATTTTCAGCCAAAGTCCCATTCTGTTTATGATAATGGGTTCGGACATATCATTTAATATTTCGGGTTCATTATTCATTAAAAATTCTGGGAGCGATTATGTTGTTGATGGTATATACAATTCATCATTTAATCAAATTGTTTTTGTGTCAATAAGGCACATCATAAATTATTTAAATGCAGTAACAAAAAAATGGAATGATGGTACAAAAAACACAAATACAAGTTCATTTGCGATTCAATTTGTTGACAATTACAATGACCCAGATGATTATTCAACAATTCAAGAAAACTTTTTGCCCGAATCATTTTCATATTCAATCAGTTCACGAGACCCAATGATTATAAACATTTCAATGTCTGGCAAAATTGGTGTGGCAATGACATAATCATAATGGTGATTAAAATGTCCGACTTTGAGTTAAAACGCACAAACGAAATTGTTGAATTATTGGAAAACTTAATTGTTGAAATGCTGCAAACCAAAAAGGTTAATGCCACGATACTGAAGTGTTATTTGGATTTGTTGAAAATGAAAATGGATTCGGAAAATAAACAAAATTCATTGGACCAAATTACAAAAACAAAAGAGATAATTGAAAAAATGTTGTGTTGAAATTGGAATTGAATTATGTGAACGTGTAATAAATCTCTGGTTTTTGATTGTCTTCACTCATTTGGGCAATTGTAATTATTGCTGGGTTTTTGCCACGCAAATAAGTTGCGCCGCCATACTGCCCAGACAGTTCAATCAATAACTTGCGTATCTCATCTTCGGATTTTGGCACTTCGTATCGCAGTATTCTGCCGCCGCTGTATCCGTGAATATCTGTTGCGGATGTTATTAAAACACTTGATTGTTTGAACTCGCTCTTTATTTTTGAATCCAATTCCTTTAACTGCTCTGGAGTTACATCAACAGTTACAACATGCACAAACTCATCACCAACCAACTGTCCTTGTTGGTCCAACCAATACCCGCTGGCGGGTTGATAATCAATTACGATGGCACCCGTTGATTCAACAAACTTTCGTATATCATCTTCGCTTTTTGGCTCTGGGGTTGCAAAATACAGAGTTACATGATATGAATCTGGTCCTTGATGGTCCTTTGTGATAACGGGTTTATTGATTTGCTCGCCGATTTTCTCGCCAATTTTTTGATTTAAGTCGTGAAGTTGCTTGTCGTCACTTTTGACATCGGCGGGTTCTGCAACATTGGATGACTTTATTACCCCATCCATTGGTTTCATGCATGGTCTGGCAACCAATTGAACTTCAGTCATAAACTTTTCGGCAAAATTTGGGTCAATAACACTTCCATCGGGATTTCGTTTTGCTTTTTCTTTCAGTACCATTTCCCATTGTTTCAATGCATCGTTTAATTTTTCATTCAACTTGTCAATGAAATTTTGTGTCAACTCATCTGTTGTCTCATCAAGTTTCTGCTTAATGTCTGTATTGGCTTTTTCCAGTTCGTGTTTTAACTTACCGCATACTTTTCTGGCAACTTCGTCGCTGTAATTGTTTTTACGTTTCATGTCATTAACACAGTGATTGAAATTTTTCCATGCACCAAAACGCTTTTCAACTTCAGAATAATGCGACTTCAAAATCATAATGTTGTAATTGTTTGGCAAAAGTAATGCATTAACGATAAGTCGGGTGTCAACATGCTTCAGAATTTCGGGATTGAGATTAAACTTTTTACTTGCCTTTTGGATAATGGTATTGTATAACTCGTAATACATGGGTTTAAATTAAAACTTTGCGTATAAAAATTTATTTTGCGCTGTAATCACAATTTTCATCAAGTTCAAACTCATTATTCTTCAGTCGCTGCTCAAAAGTTGAATAACAAAGTAAGTTTGGATTTTTATGAATGTGTTGGACAATGTGTTGAATGATTAACATACGAAGTGGCAACATGGACCCGCCGACAATTACATGTGAGTCACAAAGTTTGCATTTTACAACTGTTAAATCACCATTTTCCGAAATTATAATAAAATCATTGATAAGTTTCAAAATTCGGTTATGTTCATCACGCACTTTGAATATATTTTCAATTGGCATTAAGTATAATTCGTAATTGTGATATTAAAAAATTGTGGTGTTGAAACAAAAAGAAACAAAAAGAAAAAATGAAATAAAATTGTTTAATTCATTTAAGTTTACTGCTTTAATGCGTTTATCTTGCCTTGGACATTAAACCTTCTGCAGACTAAGTTGCCAACGGTTCTGTATGCTATCCTTGTTCCAAAGAAGTTTTGTGCAAGTGGGATGTTTGATTCATGGTATACGGTTGGTATTAACAGCATTTTTCCAAATATGACTTCGCCGCCAAATTCGGTTGTTATAACGTATATGTTTGGTAATCTTGTCTCGCCAGGACCAACACTCCCTCCAGTTGCGCCCACAAACGGCGACTCAATGATTGGTAAACCATAAAGTTGATTTACCAATACACCAACCCCATAACCATCGTTTGTTTCAATGCCATTTATACCAATCTTTATGGGTTTGCTGTCCAGGATTGATAAGAACATCTTATTGTCTGCTTGGCTTCTGAAATATGCAGTATTAAGTGGGGATGTTATTATAACATTTGGCTTTACACCTTGTCTTTCAATTAATGCTTTCATCTTGTTGACAAAATCAATATCTGGGACCCTCAAAGTTGAGGAGGTGTTCACAAGTGCCTTTGCCCATGCATTTGCGGGTACGCTTCTGTCAACTCCGTGAACAACACCAGCATCGTGAATTATATCAACAAAACGGTGCCAGAAACCGCTTGGTGTTGTTCCCTCGGTGCCCGAATCATCATGTATCATTCTTTCTAAATTTGTGAGGTAATGCTTTCCAAATGCCATTCTTAACGATACGGCGTTAACACCAACATCATCAGCTGTATTGCTTAATGCCAAAATTACATCAGTCATGTCTTGAGTTAAAGTATACTCTTTTGGATCAACGGACATGGTAATTATGTCGGGCTTTACGGATGCTGGAACGGCACCCTCACTGGTTGGAATACCCGCAGAAATATTTGCCATAAAATCGGTTATTACTCTTATACCGCTTCTCTCCCACTCAACTGTGGGCAGAACACCAAAAGTTGGCGCAAGTAATGGTATTTGGTTCCATAAAACTGCGCCAAAAACTTTATTCCATACGTTTGCAGTTGAACTTGTTACTGCACCAGCACTTTTCATTATTGTGTCAAAAGCAAACTGTGACTCGAGGGTTGGGTTTCTGTAATATGTTATTAACTCAAACAAATTTATTTTGTTCATATACAGTTATACACCCCCACTCCTTATATTTTTTCTGACTAATCTGTAAACCTCGTCGGCACTTAAAACATTTGGTGCAGTAAGTATTGACTTTAATATTTGGATTTCTGGATTGGTTGGAACACCAACACCATTAGTTGGCACATTTACATTTACACTTGACTTTGCAAACTCAACGGTATCAGTCGTATATTCTCCGACTTTTAGTTTCTCGTCCTTTTTGCCCTCAACAGATATTTTGTCATCTTTTATTTTTATTGTTATTGATTTTTCCAACATGTCAACTCGCTTGTTTATTTTGTCAACATCCTCGCCGATTTTCTTTAATGCAGACATAACTTCGTTTAAAACATTGTGTAATGCATTAACAGCAATTTGCTCCTTGGATTCCTTTGCAACATCAGCAGAAACATCAGCAGTCTCTGGTGTAACGTTTGGATTTGGTGTTAAAACATTTGTGTCTGGCATATGGAATTTTAACTTTCAGTTGAATATAAATTTATTTAACGTTTTGTGTTAATGAATGACATGTATTTTGTTGGCGTAAAAAATCAGAACAAAAACATCACAATAATCCCAGCAATTGATTTAAAACTCAAATTTGACTCCGAGCGTACAGTTGATTCGGTTGAATTCAAAACAATAAGCGCATTAAATTATTACTCAAATGTTGTTGTTTACATAACACCATTTCCTTTAAGTTTAAACGTTGTTAATCCATTGCCCGCCATTTACAACTTTGAATTGCCAATAAACGAATCCCAGCATCCAAACTTTGTTGAAACGTTTTCGGAATCACTTTTAACAAACGATGTCGCAATGAAAGGCAGAAAATTATCTGCGACTTTAAATGTGCTGTCTGCACCACTTGCGGTGTCAACATTTTCGATTTACGTAACATTTTTATCAACTCGTGGCTCATCAACACCAATCGTTGGTTCCGACGGAACAAAATTTGTTGTTTACTGGGACCGTTCAAATCAGCGGTTCCGTATTGTTTACAACGGCACAACTTATTACGTTCCATTGACCATTGATTCAAACAGTTACGAAGTTTTTGTCAATGCAGTTATTACAGTCGGTCCAGACAATAAGATTTACGTTTATGCAAATAATTACAATGGAACAGTTGTATCAAACAGCGTATCAATATCATCAATTGTCAACTTAACATTTAATTCATTAAACGTTTATTCCAATGCTTATAATTTTTGGTTTTTCACATATCCATTAACAACAAATGTTACAAATTCGCTGAATATGATAATTGCAACGGGCAAAAATCAAAAGAATGTTTTGAAAAATGTTTACACTTTTATTGTCAATAACGTGAAGCAAATCAACCCCAGACTTTACGAAATAAGCGGTTACTCATCGGGTTACAAAATACATGGTGCACAAATTGTGAACATTGAATTCAAAAATAAACGTGCAGATGAAATTATGGAAAGTTTGATATCATCGCATACTGACTTAACGGTCATAAATGCTGTTGATACGTCAAATTTGACGACAATAAATTATGTTGCAAATGGTTCATTGTTTGTCATACTTAACGATTTGGCAACAAGGTATAACTTAACATTCTTTACGATACACGATTATGTTGTTTTAACCAACAATGTTCGTATTGATTACAACCGCCAGATTGATTCTGTTTTTGCAAAACCACAGTTAAACAAAAGTGATTTTGACAAGTACAGCAAAATCATAAATTCTGGAGTCTCAACGGAAGATACAAAAATTGAGACATTCACGGGAGATGGTTCAACAACAGAGTTCACATTAAAATTCAAACCATTAGCAACCGAAGTTTCAGTCGATTCATCGTTACTTGAATTAAATGTTGATTACAAAGTTGATGACAACAAAATTGTGTTTAATACACCTCCCGCATCGGGTTCAACAATAAGTGTTAAATATACGTACAACTTAATGATTACAGCAAGTGCAGATAAAGCACCAACATCGGTTAATGTCAATACAAAAAGAAATTACTTACCGTATTCCGATTATCAAACTCTGGTTCTGATGGCGGTCCAAGATTTGCAACAGTCAACCAAAAAAGCTTATCAGTTTATTTTGCCAACCCGCTTTGATTTGCGACCAAGTGAAATTTACACGATTAAGTTCATAAATTATTACGATTACCACTTGCACATTTACAATGAAAACTTTACTGAATATGTCAATAATGTCATCCCCGCAATAACGGGGAACGTTTATACAACAATCGGTTACCAGTATTCAAATGTTGATTTCATCAAAAAAGCATTGAAACTTGAAAATGATGGTATTGTACAGTACAACTTTACGTCATTTACACCATCCGATAATTGGTTAATACGTGTAATTATTCAAACACCATCAAATCCATCAAGTGCGACAACAATAATGTCATTTGGTAACTGCAGTTTTGTGTTAAACACATCGGGCGCCATTGATATCAAAATTGGTCCAACAACAATTGCAACACTACCCGCAACACCAGACTGGCGAATTATCGTAATTCAGTATTTAAATGGTACGTATTCAGTGTATCAAAATTTGTCGCTGATTGGTACAAACTCAACAGCATCGAACATAACATCAGTAAATTCATTAACCATAAATGCACCATGCGTATTCGACTCATTTGTTTGGATTAAAAATTACACACAATTATCAAACGATGTATACGCAATTTCATCAAATACTGCAGACTTGGATTTTAACATCATTCGTGGTACTCTTCGTGCATTCGATTATGATGGACGATTATTCAATGCATCGTTTGTTGACTTTGACCCAAACTTGATGGATATTCAACAACGTATTACCAAACGTCTTGAGTCGCTTGAGTCTTTGGTTTTGCGACAATCAAACGTGCAAAACAGCACGTCAAATGTTGAAAATATAATCATGAGTGATTTGATTCAATTGTTGGGAACAAATGCACAAAACAATGCCGAGAATATGTCAGTTAATGATGCCACAACACCATCAAACCATCGTTATGATGGCGGCAGAACTTACAACGATGCAATTTGGGATTATACGATTTTGTGATTTAAATCAACACCAAAAATTTTATTAATCGCAAAAACCAAAGTATTCATAATACCCACCTCCCCGATTGGACGGTTCGTTGGGGATTTTCCCAATGAATCGTCCAATTATTTTTGTTTGTCGGGCGGGTCCGAAAATTGGTCAAACAACAGTTGTGTTAAACAGTCGGTCCATCAAATATTTATACTGAATTTACAACTTTAACACCATGACTGAAATTTCAGATGGTATCAAACTTATTGGTTCAATCATCATTTACGATTTGAATCACAACATTGTTGCAACCGCCAAGAATTTGATTGTTGATGTTGGCAAAACTGCATTGGCACAAATTTTGCAACAAACATCAAGTTCATCGCCATTTCTGTATATCGCCCAGATTGGTGTCGGCGATTCGTCAACCGCACCCGCCAGCAACCAAACGGATTTGTTGGGTACCAACAAACTCTGGCAGAATATTTCGGCACGAATATCGGTTGGAACAACTGCATATTTTTCTGCGAACTTTGATTACTCAACTGCCAACTTCACATGGCGAGAAGTGGGTTTACGTGCGTATGATGGGTCGAATTATAAAATGATTTCCCGTTTGGTTTTACCATCGGCAATAAACAAAACATCATCCGTGTACTACACGGTTGAATATCGTTTAACAATTGTTTAATCAACGTCGTTTGACAATTATCTTTGGCGCCATTTATTTATTTGTGTTCACATAAACATTAATCATGCCATTGCCACAGATTACCATTGAAAACTTAATTGATTTTTACGTTGAAAAATTTGGTGCATTGTTAAAAACCGAGATGGGTGATGATTACATTATCCGAATTTACAAAACCATGACCGCCGAGGTAAGTGTTATTCCAAAAATGTTGGTTGGTGTCGTCGTGATAAACAGAGCAAGCACAACAAACATATCCATCGGTAAAGACGCATATCAAGAAAATTATATTTTGGAATTTTACATTGGCATAAATACAAACGAGAGCGAGTTAAAACGTGCAGTTAATCAAATCATAAATTACATTAAACGAAAGGATTTTGAATTTGACTTAATGACCAATTTTTCCGATGTGATTGGCGCCATAAATTCCAATTGGTATGTTGAAACAAATTATGACAATGAATATCGTTTCCATATTGCAAAAATAAGTGTTGATTTCTTTGTGGTTAAAGTGTAATGTCAAACTGTTTCTGGCTTTGCGGGTTGACTGCCAAGTTGTATTTCGCTCTGTGGTTCACCCGATATTGGTATTTCATTGATTTCGGCAACACCGCCAATGTTACTACCAATGTCACCAGTTCCAAAACTCTTTGCAGTTAATGCATGTGTTTCAACACCAACAACCAACTCGGGGTTAACAATTTCGTACTGCAGTCTGCCGAATTGGTCGCTGTAAATGCGCAATTTATAACCGAATTGAGTTAACTGTTGAACAACTTGCAAAACCTTTTGGTTGTATTCAACGATTCGCATCATGTCCATGATTTCAACATCACGCAGTTGAATTATGTACGGCAACTCAAGAACGTCACAAATTTGCATCAGTGCGGAATTGATAATCTGTTGGTAACCCGCCAACGAACGATTTGTGATTACAACTTGCAGACCCTCGGCGTTTAAACCGCCGACGCCACGCAAGTCATTGTTGAAAATTGGTGCAATGCCGTAAAATGCGGAAATCTTTGAAATCATTTCATCTCGCAATTTGGTCATATCCGTTTCCTTGAGTGTTGCGGATAAATCAATAACTTCGATAAATTTCTCTGCGGGGAATTTTGAATCAACCGCAATGAATGGGATACCTCCCGTATCAAATGCATTCTTGATTGCTGACTGTATTGTTGCCACCAAATTTCGCTCGTGCCCACGAATCACAACAAGGGCATTCGGCGAGCGTTGCAGATTGTATGAATTTGAAATCCAAG
>Ga0079996_108019_pt1 | contig 18558 bp, 19 predicted proteins | sample PerSpoAPS_AMetaG_FD_69199 | JGI IMG/M metagenome (GOLD analysis project Ga0079996, IMG submission 69199) | Thermal spring microbial communities from Yellowstone National Park, Wyoming, USA - Perpetual Spouter A (PS_A) MetaG (SPADES assembly)... | ecosystem: Environmental > Aquatic > Thermal... | reverse complement strand
TTTGAGACAACAGTATCCTTGACCCCGTAATAATATCTACCATCAAAATAACCACGATTGAACTTCTCCGGGATCTTGAACGAATAAAGATATCTCCCATCAAAAGAAGAGTAAACATCAACAATTGTAAAATCACTCTTTTTATCTTTATCATCAATCTCTGCAAAATGTAAAAAAATTCTATCTCCCAACACATTAAACCCAACCGCAAAAGAATCCCCCTTCCTCACCACTTTTGAAACCTTTGCACCTTTCAATTCCATAAGCACTATCTCCGGAGGTGGAGGCGAATCCACAATCTTGACCCTATACCTGACCGAACCATCCTTTAAATCCATACAAACTAAATATCCAATGTCACACAAAAAACAATAAAGAAACAAACTATCAATTCTTAAATAAGAACTCCAAAACAATGGATTGTCAAACTTTTTAAGAATAAATTCATCCTTAAAACCAAACAAACCCCGACCATCTGCATCGTATCTTTTAAATTCCATAAGCTCTTGAACAACGAAACCCCCACCCCGAATGGGCGCTATCCTAAATGGAATCGCACTTAACTTGAACTCCTTATACAACTTACCTCCCTTATCAAAAACTACAACTTTAACATTGCCCACATCACTTACCCACAAATTGAATTCATCATCCACCTTGATATCTGTTGGATTTATAAACTCCCCAGGACCTTGACCCTTACCCCTGCCAAATTCAAGTGAAAATTTCCCAGAAGCAGAAAACTTCTTCACCTTCAAATCACCATAATCAAGAATATACACATTCCCATATCTATCAGATTCAACGATTCTCGGTGTAAAAAGATTATGCGAAATATCCAAATCTCTCCTCACCTCAACCTGCCTCCAAGTTCTCCCACTAAATCCAGCATCCTTTCCCCAATTGTTAAATTCACCCATCTTTAAACTTAAAAACGCCCAACCAAACGCTAAACCGAAAAATAAAATCAACCAAAACCTCACTTTCATTTATGGATTAACTTTTTTCTCTCACCCAAAAATCTTATTAATTCTTAAATGTATGCCGAAAACAAAAGTAACACTTTCAGCGAATAATGCCTTTCCTCTTAAATAAAACTTCACTTTTTCTCACCAATTTTAAGCCGATATTTCTTGATAATAAAGTCAACCCTATTAGCTTTTTCCATCTCTTGAACAAAATAAATGTTGTCATCAACATCAACACAATATAATCTATAATCCGTAACTATATCACCAACCAATAGCCTCCCCTTCAAATCGTAAATATCTATCACAAACTTTTTGGGGTTAAATTTTACCAAGCTAATTAAAACCAATCCCGCCTTCTTTAAAACCACTACCCTATCAACATGCCACCAACTCTCAGCCCACTTCTTTATCTTCTCCCTTGAATAAAATTCCCTAAATTGTTCCCGAGGAGGAGAGACATAATTTCCATTCTCGCCCCGAAACTCTTCAACAAGAATCCCCTCTTTGTTTAACTTATAAACCTTATACTCCATCTCATGAACAACATAAATGTTCCCACCTGCATCAACATCAATGCTTATACCATCAGCGATAAAATTATTCCTACGGACAACATCAGGTGTCTCTAAAACATCTTTTATTTTCCTTCCCCCACCCTCATAAATATGCAAACTATACCTGCCATCAGTAAAAGCAACAAAATATTTCCCATCAATCACCCTCAAATCCCTACCATCTTCTATTCTAAAGCTATTAACAAACTTTAAATTGGCTTTATCAAAAACACTTAACCGCCTTAACCCCGGATCAACAACATAAATAAACCTACTATCTGTCACAACCCCAAAAGGTGATACAAACTCCCCAGGTCCTTTTCCCTTCCGACCAACTACTTTTTTCAACTTACCCTCAAAATCATAAATTTTCAAATCGCCCGAAATCGCATCACATATTATAATACCAACATCGCTATCCACATAACAACTTTTTACATTTCCAATCAAATTATCCCTCTGTTCAAGAACTATATCTTTAACATGTAAAAAGAGCGAACCAAATTTATCCGATTGAATGAAACTTAAAAGAAAAATAAAAAATAACAAAAACATACTCCATTCTCTTATTTTAATAATCACAACAACAATTTACAGAAGAACCAAGGCAATAATAAAAGTTGTCAACAGGATCATATACTATATGACACACACCCTTGGGGCAACGAATTTCAGAAAATGAAATTGAAACAACAGTAGTTAAAATAACTGAAATGGAAAACAGGGTTATTACTAAAATTTTTCTAACCATATCATTTCCTCCATAATTTAATTTTTTAAACTTCTCTCACCCAAAATTTAAACTTAAAAAATTTCCTTGTCAATAAATTATTTATTTCTCAAACTCCACTTTATGAGCATCGTGTCTTTACTCTGATAAAAGAAATTACCTTTAAGAAAACCATTCATCGGTATCTTGTAAGAGTAAAGATAAACCCCATCATCCGAAGAATAAACATCTATAATTGTCTGCCTTGCCTTAAGACCACTCCCACTATTTATAAAAATTTTACCATCATGCATTAAAAATTGAAGCGATGCGATTTCAGAACCCTCCGTTATTTTAATAACCTGTTTTCCACCAACCTCAGCAACCTTGAACTTAGGAACACCAACATCCATCGTCTCAGCAATATATTTCATCTCCCCGGTATCAAAATCAAAACAACAAATATAACCAAGATAGTGAAAAACCAAATACAAACCCCTTCCCCATATATCAATATCACCAGTGAAAACAATTGGCCACTTACTTTGATCGGAAGATACAAAACCAAAACTTTTTAATAACTTTCCATTGATATCATAAACTTCAAAAAAGTTATCAGCAGGGGTAGATTTAATTATCACAAACCTCTCCCTATCTAAAACTTTTATTCTATACGGCATACTAAAAGTTCTAACACTCTTGTAAAACTTCCCATCTGGCATAAAAATTTGTATCAATCCAGTTGAAGCATCAGCAACCCAAACTCTTCCAAAAGAATCAACATCAAAACTTATCGGCATCATAAACTCCCCAGGACCCATCCCCTTACCTTTCCCATAACGCATAACCAATTTACCATCAGGAGAATACTTGTTCAACCTGTAACTATAATCCCAACTGTATATATTTCCATTCATATCAACCTTAACCCCTCCCCAATATGGAACAGACAATAAACTATCCCCTAACTCGATCTTCCTCCAAATCCTATCTCTTACCCTTTGTGTTCTCACTTCACAATTAAACTTAATTCTAATCTGATCACCTTTAAACTCAAAAAAATGAAACTTCACAAAGCTAAAGTAAAAAACAATCGCAAACAAAAATATAGATAAACCAATAAGGAAAATTCTTAATCCTTTCATAGCTTGGGTAAAATTCTATTCAATTGGATGTATTTAGTAAACTCGCTAAATCATTGCGTATAAGGAGCCGGCTTATAACAAACCACTGAACCGATACTTCCACAAATCCAACAATTATTAGGTGGACATCCAATGCATCCCAATGTATCCTGACAAAAATCACCAGGAACATCAGCAAATAGAATGTTAACAAGAGAAACAATTAAGAAAATCACGACCAAAACAAAAAATAAAACTTCCCTAATGCTATTTAAAAATAACTTCTTCATTTTACTCCCCTCCATTTGTTTTTAGTTTTACAAAAATTAAACCAGAAATTAAAAACAAATTCAAAAACAAATGGAAAATGTCATTCCTCCCACCAACAAACCTCCCAAAACATCCACAATCACTAACTTCACCCAAAACAAACCTTGAAAAACTCAAAATCGTAAAACCAAAAACCATAAAAATCAAACCAAACAAAGCATAAACAACACCAATCCCAAACAAAAGCATCAAACCGAAAACAAACTCAAGAAATGAAACAAGAAAAGAAAAAGGCAAAACTAAAAAATCTGGCAAAACCCCATAAGAGGAAACAACTCCCGAAAACCACCCCAAATCAATAATCTTAACAAAACCTGAAAACACAAAAACCAAACCAAGTAAATACCTTAAAATTGTAACAAAATTTAAACGCATAAATCAACTTAACTTTTTTCTCTCACCTAAAATTTAAAACAGGGAAACTTTTCTGTCAAGAAAAGGGGAAAAATTTTGCGGAAAAAAATTGCGGAAATTTTTATACCTTAATTGCAATCACTCTTTTATAAACTACATTAATAGCTTAATCTTTGATAAAAATTTATCCCAACTTTCAGGTTTTAGGTAGTTTGGATAATAAGCATAAATGATAACACTTCATTTAAAATTCAACTTTAGTTTGACTACCATCGTATCGCTAACGCCATAAATAAAATTCCCATCGCAATAAATCTGAGCCATTCTCATTGGAACTTTAAAAGAGTATAAATATCTACCATCAGAAGCTTTATAAACATCAACAATAGTTATATCTTCCCTTTTTCGCCAATTCGCCCCAGACCTTACGAAAATCAAACCATTTTTAACATTTAAACTCATGATTGAAAAAGGAGCATCCTTCGGCAAACCTCTTATTGTTCTTCCCTCAATTGAAAAAACTTCAATTTTTGGATCTGGGAACTCATCTATTGTTTTATTCATATAGCGAATCTTCCTTCCGTTTAAGTCAAAACTTAAAATATAACTCAACCTTTCAAAACCATAATATAAAATTTCTCCGTCCGAATCCATCCACCCACCGAACAAGGCATCTTTATATTCTGGCGGAAGGTTCTCACCAAGTCCAAACTTAAAATTTCCATTTGTATCATACACCTCAACCAAATAATCCCCTCTAACTATAGGTTTTGTCACAAGAAACTTCTCCCCAACAAGTTCCAACCTCAACGGAATGGTTTTTAATCTCATCGTCTTAAAGACCTTTCCGCTCTCATCAAACACAGTGACAAGCCCATTTTCAGGGTCACAAACCCAAACATTATAATTTCCATCAATGGCGAAATCCGTCGGATTTTTGAACTCACCTGGACCTTCCCCCTTACCTTTACCATATTCGTTTAAAAATCCCCCATCGCTCGCAAATCTTTTTATCTTTAAATCACCATAATCTAAAACATAAACAAATTTTCCATCGGGGCTCAATTTTACCAAAGCTGGAAATAACAAATGATATTCAACCTCTTTTACAACCCTTAAATCTCTCCATTTTCTATCTGCAATGAAATTTGATTCAAAAAGTAGAGAAATAAATGAAACGATCAAGATAAATCGCTCAATCATATTTGACCCCCCGATATTTTATTCAACGATCGCATATGGGAAATAACACCTTCCACCATTCCAATCATAGCAAACCGTTATCCCAGGCCACCCACATCCCAATCTGGCACATACACCCCATTCTTCTGATTTCACATCAAATCTAATAATTCCATAAACAGCCAAAATGTTAAGAACAAGCAATGCAATTAAAATGACAACCGTTAATTTTCTTGCTAAATTCAAAACAAACATATCACAATCCTGATTTAATTTTATATTCTATGATTTTTGGATTTAATAAATTCCCTTTTTCATCAAATACTTGTTGCTCAGCTATGTAAAAGCCATCTCCATAAGCACCGATTATTGTCGCACTCTCAGGAAGCGAAAGAAAAATATCCCCCTTTAAAAGTTTTCCCTCTAAGTCAAATATATCAATTATAAATCTTTTTTGTCTCCCTTCTTTACCCAATGTAGTCAAAACGATCAAAAACTTATCCTCCAACAAATATAAACCCGAAACAGGAGTCCATGAATCAAGCCACTTTTGATATTCAGCTTGGATCGTTTTGATATCTGGCATCGTTGGAGCTTTGTAAAATTGGGATTTTCCCACAAGGCGATTTAATAAACTGCCATCTATAGAATACTTATTTACAACATATTCAACTGGATGAACCTGATAAACAGAACCAACAGAATCAACAACCATCCCTCCCCCAGATATTACAAATGGGAAATCCCACATAAACTTTGGCAAATTACCAAACTTTTTAACTAATTCACCTTTTCCATTGTAAATATATATCACCCTTTCATCTCTTCCAATACCAGCTGGGCAGTATGTGTAAATGTAATTACCCTTAACCTTAAGGGAGAAAAGTGGTCCCTTTTCCAATCTAAAAGAAAATTTAAAGTTACCACTACCATTATATACATTAATCCTCCTATTACCTCTATCTTCAACATATATATTCCCGAACTCATCAACAGCAATTCTATTTGGAGAGCGAAATTCACCAGGTCCACTTCCAAAATTACCGATCTTTTTTAGAAACTTCCCCCTATTATCAAAAACCAAAACAGCATTACCAATAGGGTCAGAAATTATAAATTCACCCCTGCTTGTTACAACCAAATCAGCAATGGAACCAATAATTACATCATTGCTTAAACTTATCTCCCTTGCTTTCTTAAAAACATCCTCAAATTTTGTGTAATTTTCAAACGACATCAAAAACAATAAAAGTAAGAGCATTTCTTTAAAAAAATTTTATTTTTAAACAAACGGACCAACGCAATCGCAACAACCCCCTGCACAACCAATTAAACTCCCCTCCGGGAAACAACAAATTTGACTTCCATCCGGATATACACAAATACCCCACCGATTGCAAGACGATGGTTCTCTGGCAAAACCATAATCAACAAAGTAATAGGAAAGCAAAGCGATAAAATTGAATACAAATAGCAAAACTAAAACAGAGAAAAAGAAGTATCTCATTTTACTTCCCTCCATTTGTTTTTAGTTTTACAAAAATTAAACCAGAAATTAAAAACAAATTCAAAAACAAATGGAAAATGTCATTCCTCCCACCAACAAACTATTTGAACAAAACCTCCCACTTTGAGACAACAGTATCCTTGACCCCGTAATAATATCTACCATCAAAATAACCACGATTGAACTTCTCAGGAATCTTGAACGAATAAAGATATCTCCCATCAAAAGAAGAGTAAACATCAATAATTGTCGTTTCATCAGCCAAAGTACCCGATTCTATAAATATATTACCCCGCTCCACATTTATACTCTTAACTTGAATGGGGCTTCCTGGCTTTATTCCGCGAATCTGAACTTCACCGATCTTCAACACCTCAATCGGTGGTATTGGCAAGTTGTCTATATTCTTGATCATAAATTTTAATTTTCTATCTCTAAGATCAAAACAATAAATGTATCCTATATAGCTAAAACCACAATATAAAAAACCCTCGCTTACATCTATTTCTCCCTCCATCAATAGAGGGAATTTGCTCTGCTCAGGGATTATTCCTTCACCAAAACTAAACTTAAAATTTCCCGCTTCATCATAAACCTCAAACAGATGCTCAGCTCCATAACTAACTTGAATTACAATTTCCCTATTTCCAAAAGCCAATCTAAATGGGGTACCCTTCGGTCTAAATGTTTTCACAACATTACCAATACTATCAAATACAGTTATAATATCATTCACAGCATCGCAAACCCATACTTTATATTCATCATCCACCAAAAAATCAGTAGGATTAACAAATTCACCAGGTCCTTTTCCTCTTCCCTTCCCTATACTCCTTATAAACCTACCATCATCTGAAAACTTCTTTATTTTCATATCTCCATAATCTAAAACATAAATATTCCCCTTCTTATCAACAATGATTTTCATCGGTTGAAAAAGGAAAGAAGTTAAGTTAAGCAAGTTCTTAGTATATACCTTTACCCAAACTCTTTCTTTAGCTATTTGTTTCCCATATTGAGATGGTTCCCTAAAATTTAGAATGTATAACTTTTTGTCTTTTTTAAATAAAAACAACGATAACATAAAACTAACAGCAACTGCAATAAATAAAACTATTAACCAAAATTTACCCCTCAAATTAATCATGGCTTTCAAAAGCAATGCTACAAACTACTTCGGCATATAACAAATCAAAGTCACACCTTCTGGACAAATAATATCGTGGCAATGACGGTCACCACCAGAGCATCCTATAGTACTGCAGGTTATTCCTTTGCAGGGTTTCTCTGAAACAGTTTGACTTACTGCACCTAAAAGAATAGCAGGAAAAATAAGGAAAGCAAAGATGATCCTTTTAATTCTCTTCATTTTACTTCCCTCCTTTTGTTTGAGTTAATTAAAACAAAGAATGACAAAATTATCAAAATGAAATTTAAAACTATATGGATCAAATCCGTCCTCCAATTTATAAAGAACACCCCGCACCCACAACCTGAACTTGAACCCGTTATATAACGATATAGGACAAACACAGTGAAAAGAAAAAGCATAATCAAACCAAAAAACATGGAAACCATCCTACTACCTCTGAAAATCAACCCAACCCCAATCCATACCTCAGAAACTATCACCGGCAAAGCAAAAAACTCAAATAACTTACTCATACTTACCAACTCTAACCTGAAAAAATCAAAATTCAAAATCTTGCTTAAACCAGCACTTATAAACGCCAAACTTAAAAAATACGAAACAAAATCAACCTCATCCACCTTATTTAAAAACTTCTTAAACATAAAATTAACTTTAACTTTTTTCTCTCACCCAAAATTTAAAACAGAAAAATTTCCCTGTCAAGAAAAGGGGAAAAATTTTGCGGAAAAAAATTGCGGAAAATTTTTGCGGAAAATTTTTGTACCTAAACAACATCACTTTTTCACCTCCTTCCATAAAATCGTTTTGTATCTTCTCACAACTTCATCAGCGATGCCATTTTCAATCTCACGCTTGAACTCCATCGGTGAAATCCCCAACCTCCGTTTAAAAGCCCCTCTGAATGTCCTCGCCCGCCAATAACCACAATTTTTATATACATCCTTCATCTTAACTCCACTTGCAATTAAATCTATAGCTCTATCAATCCGATATGTCTCAATCAATCTGTATGGCGTTGTACCGAAAATATCATAAACAAAATCAAAAAGTCCCGAAACTGAAAGACCAAAACACCGCGATAGATTGTGAACATCAAAATTTGGATTCTCTAAATTTTCCAAAATAAACCTCTTAATTTCCCGCCTTTTAATTTCCATAAATCATCCCCGATCCATTTTTCACCTCAAAATTTTGACCTTTGAATCATGTGCCAGATTATAATTCCCCTCAATTATAATCGTATCCCCGGGATTTATACCGCTTTTTATCTCGTAAAATTGTTCATTTTCACGACCAAGCTCAACATAAAACCACTTTGAAAGACCGCTATCTTCATTCACACCTTGATATACAAATACAACTGGACGATTATCTCTCATCACAACTGCCTTCTTAGGGACAAGTAAAACATCCCTGTGAATGTCACCTTGTATCCTTACATTTGCAAACATCCCCGGTTTTATCTTTTCCCCGATGTTTTCTACAAGGACGACAACTTTACCAACCCTTCTTTCAATATCAATATATGGATTTACTTCAACAACCCTCCCTCTGAAAATCTCTCCAGGATAAGCCACAAATTCAACCTCTGCGATATTACCCGTTTTAATCTTAGCCAATTGTGTTTCAGTCACCTCTGCAACTATCTTTACAGCGGATATGTCAATAAGCTTCATACATTTTTGCCCTGGGCTAACATAACTTCCGACACTTATATCGCAGTCAGCTATATAACCCGAAAATGGCGCCTTTATTTGGGTATATTCAACATTTAACTTCGCCTTCTCATACTCAATCAAAGCCCTGTTCAAACCACTTTTATTCGCAATGACATCTTCACGATTAACATCGCTGTAAACGAGCAACGCTTCATAATCTCTTTTAACCCTTTCAAAATCACCCTCGCCAACAAGTCCCATTTCATATTTCTTTTTCATTTCCTCATAAACTTTCCTCAAACTGTCAATTTCCTTCTTAAACCTTCCCACATCAGCTCCGCCTGGGACGGAACCGAACTTCATCAAGTTATATTCCACCCTTGCGTCAAGGAGATTATATTCTGCTTGTTTCAGGGCTATTTTATACTCCGTATCGTCAATTTTGAAAATCAAATCATCTTTGTTTATAAATTTCCCGTTATGGACATTTAAAAGCACAACTTGTCCGCCAATTCGTGATATTATATCAACTTCTTGTATCGGTTTTGCCACACCGCTTGTGTTAATCCACTGGATCAAATCCCCTTTTCTTGCAACATCAACCTTAACGGGGAAAAATATCTCGCCTGGCTCTACATTTTGAATCGTCACATTCGTTTCCTCTCCACCGCCCCAGAAAATTATCCCAGCGATTAAAAAAAGCAAAAAGATACCGGATAAAATTAACATCAAAATTTTTAATCGGGACTTTCTCTTTGTTGTGTTTTCACCGGTCATTTCACATTGAAATTTTATTTTGCAATTATTTTATAAAGAGATGGGACGAACAGCAAAATGACGAACATTGAAAAGAGAAGCCCACCTGAAACGGCTACAGAAAAAGGATACCAGAGCGAATAAACATTCTTTGTGAATATAAATGGCAAGAAACCCGCTATCGTGGTTAAATTAGTTATCAAAATCGGTCTAACCCTTTGCAAAGAAGCATGAGCAATTACCTCATCGTAACTTGACTCGTGAGGTTTAACATTTCTGCTCTCCAACGCTCTTGAAATTTTATCAACAAGAATTATCCCGTTGTTAACCGAAAGCCCTATCAAAAGAATAAGACCAGCATATCCTCCCCGACCGAAATTGACATCAAAGATGTAAAAGACGAGAAACAGACCAATTAAAGACATCGGGACGGATAGAATTATAACAAATGGCTTTCGTAGTGACTCATACAAAGATGCGGTTATCATAAAGACAATCAAAACGGAGACAAAAGCGATTAAAATTAACGGTATCCTCTCTTTCTCTCCGATTATGAAGAAGTAATCGGGTCTTTTAATTTCATAACCTGGCGGGACTTTTACGCTCTTTATCACAGCATCTGTAAATTTATAGCCGTAATGATACGGACCCCTGAAATTAAAAGTTATATATCTCGTGTATTGTTGATTCTCGCGCCTTATCTCAGGCATAGTTGGAGCAAGTTCAATACTCAGGACATCAGAAAGCTTGACGCTTTTCCCTTTGACAACTAAACTTGCATCAAGGAGCTCCCTCACATCAACATCTTTTAAGTTTCTTCCCGACTCAGAAATTGCAATTTTTAATTTCACATCCTCATTTTGAAGTCGCAAATTTAAATTCTCAACTGAAACCCTCAATTTGCCAGCGATGAAATAAATCAAGTCACTAACATCAACCCCATATCTACTCAGTTTTTCCCTGTCAATGTATGCAACAACTTCATACTCCTTCGCTCTCCATGGCAACCTATCAAGTTCAATGTCGGCAACTCTTGGGTTTTGAGATAAAATCTCACTGATGTTTTGTGCGATTTGTTTTACCACATCGTAATTGTATCCGAGAATTTGAATTGTAAAACTCGGTGCTATGTCTCCGCCGGAGAAAAACCCAGGACCAAATCCATAAACAGATGTCGTAAAACCGCTTGTTTGAGCACAAATTGAGATTAAATTTTCCTTGATTATGTACGGGACGGATGTCATAGCAACTTTATCATCAAATTCAACCCTTATCATAGCGTACCTATCTGATACCCTTGATGTAAACTTCTTTATCAAGCCGAGATTTTTCACGAGGTTTCCCTCAATTTTTCTGACAAGTTCATCAATTCTTGATATTTCCGTTCCTTGCGGGGCAAAAATGCTCACAACTATATATGTCTCCCCACCCCATCTCCAAAGCTCACCTTTATAGACGTACTTAAAGAACAGATGCGAAACCCCTCCAAGGGCGTGGTCAACATAAGGTCTTATCTTTGAATAAAACTCGCCACCGATAATCTCGTTGTAAAGTTTAACAAACCCAGAAACCGAAACTTTTCTATCAAAGACATTTAAACTTAAATTTTCCCCTTTAATTTCTATTTTCTCGGGCAACAACCATATCGGAAAACCGAACAGCCATATCAAAACTATAACCACAAGTCGCCTATGTTTGATGTTCCACAACAAAATTTTCTTATAAATGTTTAAAATCACATCAAAAAGTTTAACCCTTTCCTTGAATCTGCGCTTCACCAGAATTTTATCCGAGACGATCGGGATGAAAGTTAAAGAGATGAAAAGCGAGAAAAGTATCACGAAGCCGGCTGTTATGGAGAAATGAATGAAATATGGTTTCAAATTTTCCGGCAGAAGGAACACCGGGACGAGCGCCCCGATCGTCGTCAACGATGCGGAGATGACGGGAAGTTTCATTTCTTGAACCGCTGTCAAAATCAAGTCAAAGTCAATCTTCCCTTCCTCTTCAAAATGCCTTTGAATGTTTTCAAAAACGACCACAGAGTTATCAATAACTATCCCAAAAGATAAAGCAAGTGCGGACAAACTCATTATGTTCAATCCTATCCCACTCACATACAAAAACACAACCGCTCCTGCAACAGAAAAGACAACCGAAAGGAAGACCAAAAACGACGAAATCACATTTCTTAAAAACAAAACAAGTATCAACACTATAAACAAAGCCGAAATCAATGCCTTGTTCCCCAATTCGCTTATCTCCGCCCTTATATCTTTGCTTCTGTCATATATCTTATCAATTTCAACTTTAACACCATAACGAGATTTCACGATCTCCTTTAAATTATCAATCAACTCATCAACCTGTCGGGCAACCTTTAACATATTTATACCCGGCTCCTTATCAATCTCAATTGTAAGCGTCGGTTTACCATTTATCCTAGCGAAACTTCTTTGCTCAGCTATCGTGTCAACCACAACCGCAAATTCAGAAAGCTTCAAATATCTGCCCTCACCAACTCTGACTTTCATTTCCTTTACATCATCAACATTGTTAAAATAATCGCCCGAATAAACGAAATGCCTGACATTGTTCAAATCGGCATACCCAACCAATTTAAAAATCTGATTTTCATTTATCGCACGGATCAATTCAACCAGGTTCAACTTGTAACTTTTAACCTTATTTTCATCAATGAGGATCAAAATCTCCCTTTTAACTTCTCCTATCGTTCTGACATTAGCCACACCTTTTATACCCAAAAGAGCTGGTTTTATCGTTTCATCTATTATCTTCTGAATCTTGTAAATATCCGCATCCCCATAAACACTGAAACTCATAAATCCTTGAAGTTCCTGAAACTCGCTCGGGACAAACTTTTGAATCTGGGGATAGCTCACCCCTTGTGGGAATGTCTTGTATACGGCGGAAATTTTCTCCGAAAGTTCAAGTCGTGCGAGGTCAATATCCACATCCTTTTGAAATTCAACCTCAACCCAAGATGTCCCCTCCCTCGTCCAAGATGAAACTCTCTTCACACCAGTTACAGTCGTCGCCACCTCCTCAATCCTAATTGTGACAAACCTCTCTATGAGTTCGGGTGATGCACCATACCACTGCGTCACAACATTCAACCTCGGAAAGTCAACCTCTGGGGTCATCTCAATCGGAAGTCGCGTCAAAGAAAATATCATCAAAACAAGGACTGTGAAATAGAACATCAAAACAGTAACGGGTCTTTTCAAAATCCTCTCAAGCATCTCAATCACCTACCGGTTTGCTCCTCCTGTGAACCCTGTACGAGACCCAAACCTCGCGCTTTGAAATGCTATAACCTTTCTCACCCTTGGAGAAGTAATAAACCTGATAAAACCCAGGGATCAGCATGTTATAACGATGTCCTTCAACATGAGAGACAAGAAGATTGAACTTTTCGCTGTCAGGTTTAAATTCATAAATGTTTTCATCACCTATCTTCGCAATGTTAAAAAGCTCAAGTCGGGTAAATCTAAAATCGCCCTTTTCAAATCTCTCGCTGTCTAAATATGATGTATCCTTCAAAGGGAAATACAAAGATACACCTTCTTCCATCTCAACAACCTTTCTTCTCTCCCCACAACCAATGACAAGAAGAAAGACAAACAAGAATAAAAAGCTTACAATGAAAAATTTTTCTCGCCACATAACCGACCTATTTTTTATTTTTCAATTACCCTGTATTTCACAACAGATTGAACATCAAGCTCGTTCTTTTTTACAGCGTAAACATAATCCCCAGCGCACAACTTGAATGAAACATTATCAGGGATGTCAAATTGACTTATCTTATTCCCTTTATCATCAAAAACCATACAGATATAATCATAATCATCTTTGCCAATGTCCCTAACGATCAAAAATCTCCCTTTTGAATCAACTATAAAATCCCCTACCACGGGTAGAAATTTTGGAACTGGGGTTAATGACTTGTTAAGTCTTAGATATTTATTTTCGTCCCCCCTGAAAAGTTTGAGCCATTTCTTCTTCGTTATTTTGATTTTATCAACTTCATAACTGAATAAATTTTTCTGTTCCCCATCAAAACCCAAAGAATTAATTCCAAGAACACTACTGTTAGCAAAGTAAATATTGCCTTTTGAATCAGACCTCAAAATTGTCTTCTCACCGAAAGGAATTCCAATGAGCGAGAATGAGCCTCCTTCTCCGAAGACCAAAATTTGCGGTGCCGGGACTTTCAATAATGGATTTTGACCCGTTTGACCGTTTCTATCAACTTGAAATAAATACATATATTTTGGTTTCATATAATCCACCGTGGTGTAGTATTCACGATATGTAAGCAGGAAATCCCCATTCTTTTGTAAGAAGAAAGGTGTGGTTGGGTAAACGGAAAGATTTGACGGTCTCTGAATTTTGATCACCGCAACTGGCTTGTCAAACTTATCTGGAGCAAATATGGTTATCCTTCTTAACATATCGTCAATAGCATAAACAGTGTCGTTTTCCCCAATTATTATTCCGGTCAACATTTTAAACTCCCCAGGACCTTCTCCCGCTTTTCCTACTTTCCTCAAGAATTTCCCATCTCCACTATATAAATGAATTGTGTTGTTCATTCCATCGCAAATATAAATTCTACCGCGACTATCTACCTGTATATCTGCAATATACCCGAACTCATCGCTTGAAATTTCAAATTCTTGCTTTAATTCAACTTTTTTCAACCCGGCTTTTTCAACTATCCACGCGCTTCGTTTGCTCAAAACTCTGTAAGCAAGAAAAACGACAAAAACAAGCAGGACAATTGCAACTGGAATAAAAATTTTCCTCTTCATTCTAATCCTCCGTTATTTATTTTATCTTCCTTTCAATGAAAACTTGTCAAAGTAAGAGTAAACCACCGGGATGACAAAAAGAGTGAAAAGAGTTGAGGCGATCAATCCGCCGATCACGGGATAGCTTATCGCAACTGCAAGTTCAAGACCTTTCCCGAACCCGAGGACAAGCGGAATTATACCAAGTATAGTAGTAAGCGTCGTCATCACTATCGGTCTAAACCTTTTCGTCATGCCATCAAGGATTGCTTCTTCAAGTTTCATCCCGTTTCTTCGGTTTGATATAATCAAATCAACAGCTATCACAGCGTCGTTGTCAATTGCCCCAAGCATTATGACAAGTCCGACGATTGACATGACATTATAACTTTGACCAGCAAGATACATCATAATGAAAGCTCCAACAAGGGCAAGGGGGCTTGTGATTAAAATGACAAGTGGATAAACGATTGATTCATACTCAGATGCAAGTATCATATAAACCAGAAAAATTGAAAGCAAAATTATTATCAAAAGCCCACGATATGACTCGTAAATTTCTTCTATCTTTCCACCGAGCTTAACAGAAAAAATCGGATGTGACTTTTCAACATCGTTTAAAATTTTCCCGATTTCACCGCTCAAACTTAGAATGTTTTTCCCACTTGCACTTGCAAGGACGACAACAGCCCTGTTCCCATTTTCACGATAAATTTCGCTTAAGCCCCTCTCCCTTCCAACCTTAACAATTGAACGGACGGGAATTGAAGCAACATAATTTCCTCTGTCCATCTTCAAACTGTAATTCAAAAGGGAAATTAAAACATCCTCATCATCTGACTTGTTTGCGATCACCCGTATCGGTATCCTATCGCTAAATGTATTAAAATGAGTCGCTATCTTCCCCTTGAGATAACCCTCTATTTCGGATAGTATCCGAGAGTTGTTAAATCCATATTTTGCGATTTCTTCTTTGTCAACTAAAATTTTTATCTGGGGATTTCCGGGCTCTGGTATGATTCTAATATCTGAAACGCCACCTATTTTTTTAATTTTTTCAGCTACCTTTCTCGCCACTAAAATCGCTGAATCCAGAGAAGTCACCCCAACCTGCTTACTAACGATTTTAATCGCTATATCGCTTTCGGCACTTTGAAGGATTCTCTCAAATGTAGTCGTTCTCCTCTGAAAAACAACCTCAGCGCCGATCGCCTCAAACTTCTTGAACAACCCGCTTTCAATCATGTCCTGACGAACCTTTTTCATAACATCATCAACGCTGAACTCCGGCTTAACCTTAACATAAATCTTCGCTTTATTTAAACTTGCAAACAAAATGCTGAAATAATCCTCTTGCGATGATATCCCGATGTCGGACACAACAGCTGAAACCTCTTTCATATTTAACAATTGTTTCTCAATCATTTCAACGGCGCTTGACACCGCTTCAAGCGTTGAACCGTAAGGCATGTTCACTTCAATTGTAAATCTACTTTGGTCAATGTCTGGTGCTTGCTCCGCCCTTATCAAAAAAGCTACCCCAAGCGAAATCAATGTCAAAAGTATCGTGGCAAAAATAACAACACCCCTATTTTTAAGCGACCACTTCAAAAAGTTAATGTATGAGTTCATAAATCCATCGTAAAATCTCTTGAAAAATGTCGTTTTAGCGGTTTGCTTTATGTCTCGCTCTTTTAATCTTGATAAAATCCCTGGAACGAGCATAACCGCAACGAGAAGCGATGAAAGAAGGGAAAATGTCATTGTCAATCCCATATCAAGGAAAAGTTTTTGCGCAACTCCCTTTACAAGGACGACGGGCAAAAAAATCGCAACATTTGTAAATGTCGCAGCAGAAACCGCAAGGTTTATCTCCTTCGCACCTTCCAGAACAGCTTCTCTAACGCTTAAACCCTTCTCCCTCAACCTGGTGAAATTCTCAACTATTATCACAGCATTATCACCGATCATACCAATCCCAAGCGCAAGCCCAGTCAAAGAAATTATGTTGAAGTTTATACCAGCAAGATACATCATCACAACTGTGGCAAGTATTGAAAACGGCGTCGCAATACCAATGACCAACGGATACCTGAAATCGCGAAGGAAAATAAAAAGAGACAAAAAAGCAAACAACGCTCCCCAAAATATCGCCTGCTCAATATCCGAAATTGACTTCCTGATAAACTCCGCCTGATCAAAAACAATCTCAATTTTAACATCTGGATAATCCCTCACCAACTCATCAACTACACCTCTGACTTTTTTGCTAACATTGATTGAATTAGCCCCTGACTCTTTCTTGACAAAAATTAAAATCGCCTCACTTCCATTCAACCGCGTAAGCCCTTGCCTTTCCACAAAATCAAATCTAACCTCAGCTATATCAGACAAACGAACACCCTTATCCCAGCCCGTCTTTATGATGACATTTTCTATGTCCTTTAAATCTCTGAATTCTGAAGCAACTCTAAAGGGATACCTGAAAACGCCCTGTTTAATCGTTCCACCAACCAAACTCAAATTTGAACTTTTCAAAGCGTTTGAGATATCTTCAAGTGTGAGATTGAACGACCTCATTTTAGAAACATCAACCAGAACATGCACCTCTCTATCATACCCACCAGCCACAACAGCTTGCGAAACTCCCTCAATCTGTTCAAGGCGTCTTTTAACAAGCGCCTGGGCAAATTCCTTTAAGCTTGCCATGTCCCCCTTTTGCATAACCCCATATGAATAAGTCAAGGCAATCGTCATTATGGATTCAGAAGAGGGATCAATTTTAACTATCGTCGGTCTTTGTGCATCTTCTGGAAGCGAACCCCGTATGGCGTCAAGTTTCTCCCGGACTTCAAGCATTGCATAATCTATATCTGTCCCCCAATAAAACTGCAATCGCACAAGCGATAATCCCTCTCGCGAAATTGAAATTACCCTTTTTACACCTTTGACCGTGTTAAGCATTGACTCAATGGGTTCACTTATCTGCCTCTCAACTTCCTCTGGTGAAGCGCCAACATAAACCGTCTGAACGAGTAGCTCCGGAATCTGAACCGATGGAAGGTAATCAACGCTTATATACGATACCGCTATAACCCCGATGATGGCAATTCCTATAAAAAACATAGCAGTAGTAACAGGGCGATTTACTGATATTTCGGTCAAAGACATCCCTAATTCCACAATTTATTTCAAAACCTTCTATCAATTATAACGCAAATCCCAAGGACTTGTTTCTGCTCCAAAATCGCCTCACTCAAACCTTGCATTACTTTTCTCTGAAAATTTAAAACTTATAAAAAAATTTCATTTTTTTCTCAATCTATAACGGAAAATTCTCGCCTCTGTCAAACTCGTCCCCTTTAACTCCCCTGGAACAGCCTCAAGAACAATACCATCCCCAGGAAGCAACAATATCCCATTATGAGGCGCCCTTAAACCAG
>Ga0079996_110950_pt1 | contig 18575 bp, 6 predicted proteins | sample PerSpoAPS_AMetaG_FD_69199 | JGI IMG/M metagenome (GOLD analysis project Ga0079996, IMG submission 69199) | Thermal spring microbial communities from Yellowstone National Park, Wyoming, USA - Perpetual Spouter A (PS_A) MetaG (SPADES assembly)... | ecosystem: Environmental > Aquatic > Thermal... | reverse complement strand
CCAATTGAACACCAACCTGACGCCGGAGGGTCGCAACGCCCGAACCCAAAAGCCTTGCCAAGGTCTGATTGTTTGAGCCAGTTGATAACCTTGCACTTTGTCCCAGACCCAGATGGCATTTTGAACCCAAGCCCTTCGCTCAGCCTCAGCCAAGCCGACAGGTCCTTCGTTTCCGAACGCCACCAAGATTTCGCCTACGGGCAAATCGCGAGCAAACGGGTTGCCAACTTGATTGAAGCCGCCGTAAAGCGGGATTTGATATAGTTGGTCAGACGGAACTGGCGTCCCTTCAACCCTGATGGTCGTCTCCCGCAGCAGTTTGAGCCAATACCCGACACCGGGCATCATCGGAGTCGTGATGCGTGGATAAAACTCGTATTTGAGTTCGCCCGGTCTCAACGGGTTCCAGCGAGCCAAAAGCAACTCGTCGGGCGAAATGCCCAATGCCTCAGCCTCGTCAAAAGAAGTGGGCAAAAGCGGGACGGAGAACAAATGAATGCCGGCAGGAAGCGTCACTTCCATCGTGATGACCGAAGGTCTCGCTTGGACAATGAGGCAGTAAATGTCAAAAGCAGCGTTGCGGTATTCAACGGCTTCACTGCCTTCATCCACATGCCGAACCCGCAGCCGATAGAGTTGGTAAATGTCAAGCCCTTGCGTGACGGCGAAAACGCCACGAGTGACATTGACAGGCTGAAGGTCTGTTAGGTCGTTGAAGCGAATTTGGATTTGACCGCTCAAAGCGTTGAGGACACCGCCCCAAATCGGGTTCTCGTTGGGCTCTTCGCCCCGCACCATGTAAGGGAACGGAACAGTCAGTGCCAAGCCGTTGACGAAAATGTCAATGAAGACTAAATTCGCTCCGCCGATGTTGAAAAATTGGGGAGCAATGAAACCTTCGCCGTCGTAAATTTCAGCCTCGTTGCCCTCCTCAGCGTAAAGGTCATCGGTCAAATCGTTGCGGTAAACCAACTGGGCGATGCCGTTAAGCGGGAACTCGTCGCCGTCGGCGCTTGTCCGGTAATGGTTGAGGATGAGCAAGATGCCGATGTGCAAGGGAACGGCGAAAGCGTAAAGTTTCGGTCCGACGGAAACGCCCGTGTCCAAAACATACTGGCGACGATACCAGTCGTAAAAGTCCATGCCTTCAACTCGTGGCACAATTTCCCTCATCAAGTCAACGAGCGCGATTGTGTCCCCGCGAACAGCCATCGGGTCGGGCAGTGAAAGTAAGGCAGCGTTGAAGAGGCGGAAACACTGCGGGTTTTCGGCGGCAACTTTGAGCCAAGCGCCCGCGCTCATTGCAATCCTCCAGAAAGCCATCGGTTGAAATCCCGACGGCGGCAAAAAGACGGGGTTGCCCAAAGGCGGTTGGTTGAGGATGTCGTAAAGGGGCAAAACCCAAAGCGGGTCTCCGTGAACTGGGTCTTTGGGGTCAAATTTGCTCAACTCTGCAACTCCCTGCCCACGCAACCTGATTGCAGCAATCATCGCCGCTGCCCTCGCTTGCCCCTCCTCCCATGCAGGGAAACTCAGCATCAAAGGACCACGAAAGGCGTGAAGCAATTGGTGCAGCAAATTGAACCAGTCGTAGCCTCGCTGCGGGACGAACTCAGGCAACCTGATTTCATCGGCTGCAGTGTTGTAAACGCCGCCATCCAAAGCGTCCAACGCCTCGTCCAAAACAATCGTCACTGTTCGGGTTGAGCCCGGCGGAGATGTTATGGGCGGACCATAGACTTCAACCAAAACGGGAATCGCACGGTCCAGGAAATCGCGAATTTTCGCTTCAACGGCGCTGGGAAAGTTCTCAAAGCGAAATTGCAGGTTGCCGGCACCGTAAATTTGGCGGCTGCGAGGCGAAATTGAATCGGCAGCGACGATTATTGCGTCAACCCCCAACCTTTGCCCCTGCTTCCAATAGCCTTGCTTGATGAGCCATTCAATCAAGCGTGGTTTCGTCCTCTTCAACCGAGCATCCCATTCAAGCGCCCTTTGCCGACCGTAGATGCGAACTTGTGTCTTGGTCAAACCCCGCGTCGGGACACCCAAAGCGCCGACGACTCCCTTCGCCTTCCCAGCAAACGGCTTGGTGTCAATGAGTTGCCATGCGGTCTGGGGAAACGCGAGTGAGACAAACGAGACGGCAACACAAAAAGTTATCAAAGCAAAGACCTTTGCACTCCGCACTTCGCACCTTGCACCAACCTTTTCAATCACCGACGATCACCACCCTGCGGGCTTGGCTGACGGTGAAGGCTTTTGCGTCAAGCCAATCCCTTTCGTCCGTTCCAATCACGAGCCACCAATAAGTTTTGCCTTTGAGCAAAGGTTGCCCGTCATAAACTGCTTGAGTTGTCCCGCTAATTGCTGCTGTGCTCCAAACCGGGTTGCCGATAAGCATTGCTTCGGGGCTGCTGTAAAGTTGCACGAAGTAAAAGGGAACGGAGCCTCCGACAGGCGTCCATCGGAACTGAAGTTGGGATTGAGCCACTTCAGCGTTGTCGGCAGGCTCAACCAAGTGGATTGGTGACAAAAAGGTCGCTGAGACAGGTTCGCTCCTCGCAGTTTCCCTTCCGTCAAGAGTGATTGCCGTCACTGCATATCGGTAGGTTTGACCTGGCGAGAAATCAAAAGCCACATCTTCAGCGGTTGTCTGTTCCGGTTCGTCAACAACAAGCCGAAGTTTCCATCCTGACGCTGTTGGGATGCTCCGATAAACGCGGTAGCCCAACAGCCCTCGTGACGGAATGGAAAGCGGTGGTTGCCAACCTATCCCCACGCTTCCAAAAAACCCTTCGGGGAAAAATCGGGTGGGCGTTCGCTTGGATTTAGCCAACCGCTCAAAAATTTGAGCCGCTGGATGACCTCGCTTGCGCAGCAAACTCGCCAAAACTTGCCGATAAAACTCGGCGCCGCTTTCAATGCCTCCAACCCACTGCTTTGTCCCTTTGCCCTCGTTCGGCAAGAAATCCGTCGGGACGATGTAAGAGATGGCGAAAACTTGGGTCGGTGGCTGCAGCGTTTGGGTGCCGGTCAGTGGCTGCAAGACGATTTCAATGAAGGTTTGTTCGCCTGTTCGGACGATGGCTTGTGTTTGAGTTGCTTGGTAACCTTGTTTTCGGGCAACGACGACTTGGGTCGCAGCGGGAACATTGTCAAGCCTGAACCGCCCTCGTTCGTCGGTCAAGGTTCTTCGGCTCGTCAAAACGAAATCCAAATCGGCGGCGTAGTAAAGCACGGCGATTTGGGCGTTTGGTATCGGCTTCCCATCAGGGTCTTTAACCACACCTTCAACGCTCCCCACCAAATCGGCGGGGAAAACGACGAGCGAAACAAAGGTTCGCTCCCCTGACTTGACAGCGACATTCTCCACTAACCCAACCTCCCGAACACCTTCAACTTCAATTTCGGCAGTGACGGTGTAATTGCCGGGCGGAACGGGGCGGAACCTGAAAAGCCCAAAGGAAGTTGAGCGGGTTCGATCAATGACCTCGCCCTGCGGGGTTTTCAGTTCAAGGTAAGCGCCACTCGGCGTGCCACCGAACCTGTCGTAAACTACGCCGCTGATAATTCCCGTATTCTTGGGCTGAAGGGGGATGTGAACTTCAACTTGCTCACCTGAAGGGACGAAAACCGTCTCGTAGCCAGGCAAAAAACCGTCCATCTCAACTTTGATGGCATGGCACGAAGGGGTCACCGGAATCGTTGCCGGCGTCACTTTGCCCGTGTCAGTCCCGTCCAAAATGACCTTTGCCCCCAAAGGTTCGGAAGTCACGACGAGCAGACCTTCAGGCTTGTTTTTCGGTTGCAGGGTTGCTTTAACGATGACCGTTCCTTCACTCGTTCGCTCAATCCATTGATGCCAATCGTGATAGCCATCAAAGCGCAAAGTGAGCAAATGGGTTTGTCCCTCAGCCAACGGGAGTGGGAAAGGAATCGGGTCAGTCCCGATCAAAGTCGACCTCAAACCCGTTGAACGACCATCCACAAAAATTTCTGCACCGGGCGGAGTTGATTGAACGGAGACAATAAAGGCGGATGTCTCATCCCCTACAGGTGGTTGAGGCGGCTTAGGTGGCTTAGGCAATATTCCGTTTCCGCCCCCGCAACCGAAAAGGGCAACCGTGAGAACGGAGACAGCAAATGCCGCACAAATGCGCATGGCGATAATTCGCACCCCTTTTGTCGCGGCTAACGCCGCTCCTACAAAATCATTGTTGTTGCCATTGGTAGGAGCCCCGTAAGGGGCGACTTTTTCGTCGTGGCTAACGCCACTCCTACAGGTGTCATTGTTGCCATCCTTTAGAAGCCCCGTAAGGGGCAAAAATTTTTCGGCTGGTGACGCTCTCTGGCATGGTTAAGTTACCCGCTTGGCACAAGGATAACACCTGACAGTCGGCGGGGAAATTGGAGTGGCTCAGAACCTGAACGGGAAAATCCACTTGATAGCGATGCGACTGCGGGTCTCAGAAGCGCGAGGGTCACCCAAAATCAGGAATACTTCCTCGCCCGTCTCCCGCTTAATCCTGAACGAAAGTGCGAAGTTCTTGACACTGTAATCGCCGCCTCGGTTGTAGTATCGGAGCACCAACCACCTATCGCGGCTCAAAACCCTTGTGACACTCACCTCATAGGAGCGAATCGTCTGTTTGGTTCCGTCGCCGTAAGTTTGATGCCTTTGGCTCCACTCCAGCCGAACCCTCCACGAACCATCGGGCTTATCCCATCGGATTGAGATGCGGGGTTGAGTGTATCGCCCGTCAAAGGCTCGCCCGAAGCCATAAGACAAATCCGCCCTCAAAGGTCTGTTGCCGCCCAAGTCCAGCGAGAGGTAAAGCGAACGGTCATTGAAAGGCTCTTCGCGAATGTGATACTCGGCGTGTTTGTTTCGGTTAAAGCCGAGGCTTATCTCCGTTCGGTCTTTCAGTTCCAGCCAAAGGTTGAAACCATAACTGCGCTCAAAGAATTTGCCGCTGAAAGTTTCGCCTCTACTCCAGTTGAGCGAGAAGCCAGCGTTGCGGTAAAACTCTGTGCCTTTAGAACGAAAGTTTCGGTTGATGAAAACAGACCAGCGCTTGAAGTCCGTTCGGGGCGTGTAACTGAGCAAAGGGCGGAAGTTTGGGCTAAAAGCGGTGTAACCCAAAGAAACGAACCACCTTTCGTCACCGTAGCCAAAACGGACTGTCCCTGCCCCTCCGTCCCTTTCATCATCCGAAGAGAAGTGGCGTGCGTAACTTCCCCTCAGCCAAAATCGGTTTCGATGCCCAAAGTTGGTTTCGCCTCCGATAACGAAACCCCGATTGAAACTGTCTGGGCGAAGGGCATCAACATATCCGAAGAAGGCTCTGCTGCGAGTCCCAAATGTTCGGGAAAAGTTGAGGACGAAAGTGTGTTCGTCGGTGTCGATGTCGTGGGTGCTGAGGAAACCGAACCTGCTGTCCTTGAAAGCCCCCGTTAATTTCGTGCCCAAGTCAAACTTTCCGATTCGCCGGGAGAAGAAAAGGTTGGGGTCGTTCCCACGCCTCCAAACTTCGCCCGCTACAGATACTTCGCTGAAGAACTCGCTTCCCTGCACGAAAAACTCCCTTCGGTCAGGCACGAACTGCTCCACATAACTGACATCAATGCTCTCAAAGGCTTCTTCAATCTCGCTGAAGTCGGGCTTGGCGACGAAGCGGAAAGCGAGGTTGGGGCGGATTGTCCATTCACCGTCAATCCCGTAGTTGCCACCGGTGCCTTTATCGTCGCCGCTCATTCGGTAATCGGCGACCGAAAAGGTTTTCAAAAACCATCGCTTGGCAGTTTGGTTGTTTGCGCGAATTTGCTGCTTGTCAAGGGGCAAACCGACGAGGTGGGGGCGATAGCGCATGTCAAATGGGCGTTCGGGCTCAAAAGCCCAAGATGTCCACTCATCGGTCTCGCTGATGTATCTCCCGAAATTGATGCCCCAAACTGGACGGTTCGGGTCAAAGGTCAAGATTGCGTAAGGGATTGCAATTTCGCAAGTCCACTCGGTCTCCCCAACTTGAACCGCCGCTTCCCATTGACCATCCCAATCGCTGTTGCCAAACCTTTCATCCGCTTTCGTCCCACGAGCGTTGACCGTGAAGGAATAAGCACGGTCGTGGGTGTGGAGCGTGTCAAGGAAAACAGTGACCCTTTCATCCCTTTTCATCGGAGCATCGTAGCGGGTTTCGTAAGCGCGGATAGAGTTTCTGCTCTTGATGCCGCAGCGGAAAGCGAAGTAGAGTTTGTCCTTCGTCGTCAAAATGAGGACTGTTGTCGGCTGAGATGCAGGCTGAGCCAGATGGGGCGAAATTTGCCTGAAGCCCCACACTTTTGCCGCTTTCTCCCAAACGGGCTCATCAATTTTTCCGTCAATCACCGGTGCTTCCTCAACTAAGGGCACAACCACCTCGTAGCGCTCATTAACTCCGTAAACTTCTATGGACGGTCGCTCGTGAGCGAACGCTTGAACAGCCAAAAACAAGCACACAAACGCAACGAAGCGACTCACCTTTGAACCTCCTTTCCGACTGCAATTTTGAAGCAAAACCCGACCGAACGGCGTCAGGGATTGCCACTACAAGTTGCGACACAATTCAAGGCAGCAAACGAAACCTTAAAAGGGTGATGCTCCTATGGACTGGCAACCGTTCCTTTTTCTTTTGACGACAGCAGGGTTGGTCGGTTACGGGGTTTGGGAAAGTTTCCAAGTCAGATTGGTTCGCTACGATGTTAGGTCGCAACGGCTTAATAGTCCTGAAGAGTTGCGAATCGCTCACATAAGTGACTTGCACATGACCCGCATAGGGTTGAAGGAGCGAAGGGCGTTGGAACTGATAAGCGGGTTTCAACCAGACCTAATTGCTCTGACGGGCGACTTGATTCCACTCGGCAAAGGTGTAAAGGCTGCTGAAGAGTTTTTGAAAGCGCTGAGCGAGATTGCAATAGTTTTTGGGGTTGAAGGCAACTCTGAAGTTGTCAACGGGATTTCAGGTCACTTCGCAAAGTTTTTGGAATCCCTCGGCGGCTACTGGCTTCACAATGAAGCCGTTCAGTTCAGGAAGGGAATTTGGGTCGCTGGGACTGCTGACCCACATTGGCATCGTGATGATATTGTCAAGGCTTTGAGGGAAGTTCCAGAGGATGCTTTCTGCCTCTTGCTCTCCCACTCTCCCGATGTCCTGCGCTATCGTGAGGCGATGAGAGCCGATGTCATTTTGTGCGGTCACACTCACGGCGGTCAAATTCGTTTGCCCCTTATCGGTCCACTTTACATTCGCGCCAGACACATCCCTAAAGTGCTGGCATGGGGCAAGCATGAGTTAGATTCAGAAACAACGCTCATAACCACCAGCGGAGTTGGAACGACAAGGCTACCTATCCGTTTCCTCTGCCCGCCAGAGGTAGTTGGTTTAACGGTCAAACCTGCACATACATTCAACCCCAACTCCGATTGGGCTTGATAATCTTTGTGAAGGCGAAAACGGTTTCCCCTTGCCTGAATCGCAGAAAACGGCGACGAGCCGTCTGGAGGATCGTGTTCTTGCCCGACCTGCTGATTCCACGATTTGACGAAAAGTTCGGCTCGGCAGGAGCCTCGCCCTCCCAACTCAAAAACTTGTCAGAGTTCTGTCAGAGTTGTGATGCAAAATTTCAGCATCGTCTGGAGGGTCGGGCTCCTGCCCGACCGAAAATCGGTAGGAGCGCCGTAAGGCGCGAACGAAAACTTGTCAGAGTTCTGTCAGAGTTGTGATGCAAAATTTCAGCATCGTCTGGAGGGTCGGGCTCCTGCCCGACCGAAAATAGGTAGGAGCGCCGTAAGGCACGAAAGAAAAACTTGTCAGAGTTCTGTCAGAGTTGTGATGCAAAATTGTTACGCCGTTGGGAGGGTCGGGCTCCTGCCCGACCGAAAATCGGTAGGAGTGCCGTAAGGCGCGAAAGAAAAACTTGTCAGAGTTCTGTCAGAGTTGTGATGCAAAATTTCAGCATCGTCTGGAGGGTCGGGCTCCTGCCCGACCGAAAATCGGTAGGAGTGCCGTAAGGCGCGAAAGAAAAACTTGTCAGAGTTCTGTCAGAGTTGCGTGACATAATTTTGCGTGACAAATCCGAATTGGAGGTGTGAAATGATGTTCAAAGGCTTGTCGGTTGGACGGTTGAAGGGCGTTAATCAACATCGCCAAGTTGAGTGGGGACGAAGAGGTCGCTTGTCTTACCTAACGATTGCTTTGCTTTTCTCCGTCGCTCTTACTCTGTCTGTCAGTCAAGCCCAAATCTCCACTACCCGATGGACAAACCCTGCCGGTGGCGATTGGCACAATCCCAGTAACTGGGACAACGGCGTTCCCGACGCCAACAAACAAGCAGTTATTGACCTGCCAGGCACTTACACCGTCCGCATCAATTCACCCGCTACCGCTGCTGGCTTGGTTCTGGGAAACGATGACCCATCAGATACAGGCACCAAAACCCTAACCGTTTCCTCCACCCTGACATTGAATGGCGATGGTGTCATCAAGCCAAGAAGTGTCATGGTCTTGACGGGAACATTGACAGGATCAGGAAAGATGCAGGTAGAGGGATTGATGGAGTGGCGACAGTATGGGAAGATGGAAGGTCAAGGAGAGACGGTAGTGGTTTCGGGAGGGCAGATGAAGGTAGGAAGCAGTGGCTACTATGTGACTTTGAGGCGGAAGTTGACCAACGAAGGGAGTGTGGTTTTGGAGGCGGGGGCTTTGGTTTTGGGACAGAACGGTTTGCTTCAAAACAAGGGAACTTTTGAGGTCAAAGACGGCACTGTCATCTCCCTGACGGACAATCAACCTGGCTTGTTTGTCAACGAAGGGACATTGAGGAAGGGAGAGGGTAATGGGACGGCTTATGTTTACGCCAAAGTTGAGAACAAAGGGACGATAGAGGTTTTGTCAGGGAAGATTTCTGTGGGCAGCAGCGGAAATAGCGGTCATTTGGTCATGATGGATGGTTCTCAAATCAAGACCAACGAAAGCGGATATTTGGAGATTGGCTATTATGGAGTGATAGAGGCAGCGGAGGGTGCGACAGGCAAGGTAGCGCAAGGTTCAAGGATGGTTTTGATAGGGACATTGACAGGTTCAGGAAAGATGCAGGTAGAGGGATTGATGGAGTGGCGACAGTATGGGAAGATGGAAGGTCAAGGGGAGACTGTAGTGGTTTCGGGAGGGCAGATGAAGGTAGGAAGCAGTGGCTACTATGTGACTTTGAGGCGGAAGTTGACCAACGAAGGGAGTGTGGTTTTGGAGGCGGGGACTTTGTATTTGGGACAGAACGGTTTGCTTCAAAACAAGGGAACTTTTGAGGTCAAAGACAACACTGTCATCTCCCTGACGGACAATCAACCTGGCTTGTTTGTCAACGAAGGGACATTGAGGAAGGGAGAGGGTAATGGGACGGCTTATGTTTACGCCAAAGTTGAGAACAAAGGGACGATAGAGGTTTTGGCAGGGAAGATTTCTGTGGGCAGCAGCGGAAATAGCGGTCATTTGGTCATGATGGATGGTTCTCAAATCAAGACCAACGAAAGCGGATATTTGGAGATTGGCTATTATGGAGTGATAGAGGCAGCGGAGGGTGCGACAGGCAAGGTAGCGCAAGGTTCAAGGATGGTTTTGATAGGGACATTGACAGGTTCAGGAAAGATGCAGGTAGAGGGATTGATGGAGTGGCGACAGTATGGGAAGATGGAAGGTCAAGGGGAGACTGTAGTGGTTTCGGGAGGGCAGATGAAGGTAGGAAGCAGTGGCTACTATGTGACTTTGAGGCGGAAGTTGACCAACGAAGGGAGTGTGGTTTTGGAGGCAGATTATTTGGTTTTGGGACAGAACGGTTTGCTTCAAAACAAGGGAACTTTTGAGGTCAAAGACGGCACTGTCATCTCCCTGACGGACAATTTAACTCGCCAGACCATCGTAAACAAAGGGACTTTCCTGAAGGCTTCAGGGAGTGGGACGGCGAACATCAATGTTAACTTGCGCAACGAGGGCAAGGTTCAAATTGAAGCGGGGACTTTAAGGGTAAACGGCGACTACTATCAACCAGAGAGCGGCATTTTGGAGATCGGAATTAGCGGCACACAAGCAGGTCAGTTTGGGAATATGGTAGTTGGCGGTGCATGGTTGGATGGTGCATTTATTGCGACAATTGCTGAAGACTTCACTCCACCTATTAATGCCAGTTGGGCAGTTTTCACTTTCTCTAACAAATCGGGCGATTTCAGAAGTTATGATTTGCCTGTGGGTTTTGTGGTGGATTGGCTGGCGAACCAACTGTCACTGAAGGTTGTGACTGATTTTGCCATTGCAAGCGTTCAACCTGCAAATATCCCGAACACCGACACCGTGCAAATTGCCGTAAAAGGCATCGGGTTCTTGCCAGGGACATTGGTTGCACTAAAGCAGGGTGAAGTGATACTGGAAGCAAGCAATGTGGTCTTGGAAAGTTCTAAATTGCTTCGTGCAGAGTTCACAATGACAGGGAAGCCAACGGGTGTCTATGATGTCATTGTCCGAAGACCTGATAACAGGGAAACGAAAATGAATGGGGCAGTATGGGTTTACGATGTCTCGTGGTCAGACCTTACTTTGACACAAGGTGAAATAAGCCCGACACAAGACCTTGTTCACGGTGACGATTTCATTGTCAGGGTGACATTGAAGAATTTAGGCAAGGATGCCTTTCAACCCATTGAAGTGCGCTTCGTTTACGGCAACCAAGAAGTCATCAAAACCGTGAACGGGCTTCGCGAGAACGGCGAGACAATGGTTCACGCCCAGTTTGTCGCTAAGGCAGGCATCACCAGCGTCCGAATTATTGTTGACCCGAACAACAGGATTGCGGAAAGGGACGAAAGAAATAACGAAACAGCGGTTTCAATGCCAACCATTGGCGTTCCTGAACTTGAGATAATTGCTTTGGAATTGGCTCCTGCAAGACCTGCGGAAGGCGATGTCGTGAGGGTAACGGCGAAAGTGCGCAATAACGGGGCGCCGCTGAAAAGCGGTTTCACTGTCGCCTTTTATGTTGATGACACACTGATTTATAACGAGCCGTCACCTCAACCCAATTTGGGCAGAGGTGAAGAGATGGAAGTCAGCCAACATTTCCGCTACACCCGAACACAGCAGGTTGCAAAGGCTATCGTTGACCCGAACAATGCCATCTTGGAGACCGATGAGACAAACAACTCGCTGGAAATCCCAATTATCCCGCTGGGGGCAGCGCCTGATTTGCTCGTCACGAGGATAACAATTAACCCACAGCAACCACAAGCAGGCAGTTGGGTGACTTTCAGTGCTGAAGTGAAAAACCAAGGTGACATTTGCAGTGACATACCTGTTCGGTTCATCGTTGACGGAACTCCTATCACAACCGTTACAATCCCGATGCTCAAAGCAGGCGCTACCGTAACCGTCACAACAGTGAACTCAGGCTGGCGCGCCCAAATTGGCTCTCATACTGTTACCGTCGTTATAGACCCTGAAGGCAAACTCGCTGAAAGTAACAAGGACAATAACACCAGCACCATTGACTTTCAAATCCCTTCAGCGGAAATAAGCCTCGTTACCGTTGAGGATTTGCCCCTCTCGCCCAATTTGATTGTCGGTCCATATCCTCTAACTGGTCAAATTCCTGTCCGCGTTCAAGTCCGCAACAACGGCGGGGTTGGGACAGGGCAATTCTTGGTCGGCTTGTTCGCAGATGATAAGTATCTTGCAGGTCAATCTGTCAGTTTGGCGGCTTACGAGACCAAGACGGTGGAGATTTATGTCCCACTCTCTTCCCTCGTCGGGAAACAAAATTTGAAGGTCAAAGCCGATGTGAACAACAATATCCCTGAGACCAACGAGAACGACAACGAAAAGTCCATCAACATCCCTCAGTTCCGCTTGCCCGATCTGGAAGTCACTGACATCACTTGGTCTCCCCAAGAATTCACCGTCGGTCAGTCGGTGACTTTCAACATCACCGTCAAAAATAGCGGTCAAGGAGGCTACGGGTTGATTGCCTGGGGTGGACAACAGACCAGAATTCCCGTGAGAGTTAGCATCGGCGACAGGGTAATTGGAGAAGCGAGCATCGGTGTCATTCAACCGGGCGCTTCGGAAACAACCCGCCTCACTTGGACTGCTACTCCCATTGACAACCCGACAGTGACTGTCGTCGCCGACAGCCAAAATTGGCTTCCCGATCCTAACAGGGACAACAACACAATGAGCAAGACCGTTCCTTTGCGCTTGGAATCTCCCGATTTCGTCGTCTCTGACATCAAAGTCAACCCCAGAAGTGGCTTGAATGTCGGCGACACCGTTTCCGTCGTTGCCACCGTCAGCAGTAGCGGTCAGTTCCAAGGCTTAACGGATGTCCGAGTGAACGCTTTTGTGAATGGAAGTTCCATTGGCTCTCAAACATTGAGCCTCAGGTCTGGTGAAACGAAGGAAGTGGAGTTCCTTTGGCAAGCGATGCCCGGCGTCGCCCACACTTTTAAGGTCACTTTGGACAAGCACCCTTGGGAGACGGAGGCAGGAAACAACACTATGGAAGCCACCGTCCCGATGGAAATCGCTCCCGTTGATTTGGTCGTCACCGACATCAGCGATTCCTTGCCCTCCCAACTGACCGAAAGCGATTCGGTGACGACAAGAGTTACGGTGAGAAACCAAGGAAGCGGTGCTATCCGAAAGCCCTTCCAAGTCGCCCTTTATGTCAACAATCGGTGGGTGAACACAGTTAGGTTGAACGGTTTGGAAGCGGGAGAGAGCAAGACAGTGGCGTTGACTTGGACTGCCTTTACCGCTGAGACCATAACCATCACTGCCGTAGCCGACCCAGACAACCAAGTGCCTGGAGAAGTTGACGAGACAAACAACGGTTTGTCCCGCCAGTTCAATGTCCGAGTCGTTCCGTTGCAACAAGTTCGCCTGTCCCTTTCACCGATAACTCAGAAAGTTGCCGCTGGAGGGCAGGTAAACTACCAAGTTCAACTGAACAACTCAACGAACGAACCGAGAAGGCTTAGGTTGCAAGTGGTAGGGCTCAACAGTTTGCAAGCGACGATTTCGCCCGATGCAAGCCTTTTGAACGCTTGGGGATGGTCACAACACAACTTGCAAATCCAAGTTCCCGCTAACGCTCAGGCTCAGACCTTCAACTTCAAAGTTCAAGCGTTGGCTGAAGACAACTCCATTGCAGCGGAGAAGGAGGGAGTTTTGGAGGTCACCCGCAACCCGCAAATCTTCGCTTTGCTGCCAGAAAGTGGGGCGACGACGGGAAGCACAACGGTTGTTTTCACATGGAAGACGGATGTCCCTGCCAGCACGGAGGTCTTTTTGAGAGCAGTAGATGAGGCAGAATTCCGAAGGTTCACAGGACCTGAAGGGACGGAGCATCAGGTGACGGTTTCTAACTTGCAGCGTGGCAAGCAGTATCGCTTCTATGTCCGAAGCGCCAACGCACAAGGTTCAAGCCAGAGTGAAGAGCGAGTCTTCACGGTCACGGAAGCGGTGGTCTTCACCCAGCGAGAATATCGTTTCACTTTTGACAAGGATTTTGACCAACGGGCGAACTTGGTCATTGAGAACCGAAACAGCCAGCCGAGACAGGTGCAATTGGAACTGATTAACCCTTACGAGGATGTTCCTGCCAACTTCATCGGTGCAGGTATTGACAAGCCTTTGACGCTCAACCCTGGTCAGCAGGCGACGGTGACGATTGCCTTCCACTTCCAAGTAGCGACCAAGAACCGATACACCTTCACGGCGAAAGTGACCAGTAGGGCAGGAGAAGATGTTTCGGTGGACACAGTGCCCATTTATGTGACGGTGGACGACCAAGTGGATATAGAAATCCAGGACTTGGGCACTGACCCATTAACGCTTCAAAAGACAATTCGGATAGTGAACAAGAGAAACAAGCCGGTTGCAGGACTGAATCTGGTCTTGAGCGATGAATTGAAGGGATTGGTGGCATTAGACCGAGAATTACAGAATTTCCGTTTGGGACCTTATGAGTCGGTGACGGTCAGGATGCAGCCCATCTTTGCTATCCCCATCAGTCGCTATCCAGAGATTCAGTCTCGCTTGCAACCTGGTCGGGCAGTGCGGTTAGATGTTCCTGAAGCGAGGCAGCAATTGAGACAACAAAGGGTAGGAAGTTTAAGCGTCACAAGCAGTTCAGGATATGTTCTGGCGAAAGTGGGCAATGTTGACTTTACACCTCCTCCCGGTAAAAACCTTTATGCGACTGTCTTAAAAAATGTCGTCATAGAGAACAAAAATGCCCTATCAAGTTGCACCAATCAAGGAGTTATCAACGCGAACTTCAAAGTCCCACCACACAAGCCTTCTGACCCCTTCCTTATGGTGGAAATGAGTCCCGGTAAGGGATGGAGTTTTGACCAGATTGCCCCCCAGACAGCCTACTTCTATGTGAATGGACATTTGGTGGGGAAGATTGAGAACACAGTGCCAAAGGGGTTATATACATTTGATGTCCCCGCCGAGTTTATTAAGCGAGGTGACTTTCCGACGGATAACACGATAACAATGCGGTGGGAGTTGCCCAATGGCGGACACTTCCTGCAAGTCGCTAATGTCAACTTGGTCATCTTCGCCGAGGAAGTCACTCAATATGTCGTCGCTGAAAGCGAGGAAGAAGCCCTCAGAATCGCCCAAAACCAACCATTCTTTGAAAGGCATGATGATAACAATTTTGAATATTGTAAACGGATCTTAAATGAATTTGGCAGGGAAAGAAGAGAAATTTGGTTAAGTGCTATGAATGCACTAGATCCGATACTTTACACCATACTGGAATTAGGTGGAAAAATTTGGGGTGATGGTTTCAAGAATAACTTCCTGAAAGGAATATCTTTAGGGTTCGCGGAGCCATTTAATGAATATGATTGTCAAGGGTGGACATATGCAACTTTAGATTTTCTTAAAGAAAACGATTTTTATAAAGAATTACAGAAAAGAGGAATATATATTACTTCTGCATCTGCATTAACTGGATTTAGAGCATCTGCTTTCGGTATAACAAGGCATAATTTTAATCTTGTTTATGATGAGAATACAGATAGACTTTATATCTTAGATGGAGCATATAAGGAAGATTATGAATGGTTTTTATTTGATGATGTTTTAAAAAATAAAGCATTATTGGATAGATACAATGGTTTCCGATTGTCTTTTGCTGATATAGAGTTTCATTATCTTCGCGATCCTAATATGACAATGAAAGAATTAGAAGATTTGGCTAATTTACAGCCTGGATATGATTGGTATCAATATCAATTGGATTCTATGAAAAAGATTGAACGCTATCTAGCAAAAAAGGGAGTGTTTACAAAAACAGTAAGGGTAGGCATAGTTGGGGGTTATATTACCGAACTTTTTGGAAATCCTTATTCTCCATATTATCTTTATGATGTATATGATCTTAAACCAAATAGATCAATTCAAACTAAACGACAAATTAATGAAGTTCAAGATATAATTGATCTTCCACAAGGAACTCAACTTTTCCCTGTAGAAGTGCGTGGATTCATGGTGCTCACTCATGGGGATGCTATTCCATTTGTAAAAGACCAAAAGACAGGCTTAGAAGGAGGTTGGGATGCTGAAGGAGAACTTCTGGAGGAAGGGGTAGGACGCTGCTGGAAATTTGAATCTGATGGCACAGTATCCTATTACATAGGTTTGGGAAAAGGAGGACAATTTAGCCTTAACTTCCATACAAAAGAACGCACTAAAGTCAGTATATTTGCATGGGACTCTACATTAACTCCCCCTAAAGTGGCTTATTACGAAGATGTAATTGTTGGCGGTGACTCCTCACGACAAACTCAAACTGAAGGAGTTGTGACACTCGTGGAAGGTTCAGGACCAACCCCGGCAGTAACTTCAGAGGGGCAAATTATCTATCCGGAGACTTTTTCTCGGAAAGCCTTAGAATCTATGGAATTTATCTCAACAGAGGGCTTAAGTTACATGTTATCCTCTGGTTTACAACTTACCAGCTTTCCCGATGCAAGCGGTAGAACTTTGTCACAAGTCCTTGACTCTATGACCATTAGGGCTGCCCGTTGGAATCCGGACAAGGTAGGTGACAACAAATATGAATTCTACCCGATGCCTTTTGTCAGCACGGTGCAGCGTGGTGCTGGTTACTGGGTGAAGATAGAACGCGCTACGCCCATCAGCGTCACTGTCCCGAGGCAGGAAGCCTTTCCATTTGCTATCCAACTTCGCTCAGGTTGGAACATGGTTGGAAACCCTTACACTGAACCTATCGCTTGGGATTTGAACGCCATCAAGGTCAGGCGCAACGGGCAAGAGGTCTCGCTGCTTCAGGCATGGCAGCAAGGTTGGATTGAAGGATATGCTTGGGTTTGGATGAAGGACTTGAGCAATCCCTTCACTGGTCGTTATGCCCTTCTGTTTGACCCAACCATCCTTCCCGATGTGCAAGGTGTTTTGGAGCCTTGGACTGGCTGTTGGATTTACGCTCACCAACCTTGCGAGTTGGTGTTTCCGATGCCTAATGCGCCGACCATTGCATATCGGATGCAAAAAGTGAACGCCATCACCCGCCGTCAATGGGCGCAGGAAGGTGGTTGGGTGGTTCAAGTTCGCGCTCATTCAGGTGAAGGCACAAGCCAAGTGACCATCGGCGTCAAGCCGGGGCGTGCTTATCGCATCAGTGCCCCTCCTGACCCGCCAACGGGTTCACCTATTTCCTTGACCCTCCTTCGCAACGGTCAACCTGTTGCCTTTGACATTCGTGAGCAGGTGACACAGCGGCAAGTTTGGGACTTGGTGGTGACATGGGCTGGAAGTGGCAGAGGCTCAGGGCAGGAAGCGATTACCTTGACTTTTGACGGGTTGGGATATGTCCCGAAGGATGTCAGTCTCTTCTTGGTGGATGAGGTAACGGGCAAGCCTGTTTATCTTCGGACGCAACATGGCTATCGGTTCACGCCGCAACCTGGTGAGACATCAAGGCAGTTCAAGTTGGTGGCGATGTTGGGCAACGATAGACCGTTGAGGGTGGTGGGTTTGAAGGCGACGCCAGTTCGTGGGCAAGGTGTCATGATTGAGTTCACTTTGACGAAGGCAGCACAGGTTCAGGCGGAAGTGCTCACATTGACAGGGCGGAGGGTGACGGTGCTGGAGAGCGGGACGACACGGACGGCAGGAACGCATCGGATTATGTGGCGTGGCGTTAGCAATGAAGATGTAGCAGTGAGCAAGGGTGTTTACCTCGTCCGCATGACTGCTACAGACGACGAAGGCAGACAAGTTCAAGCAGTGACGACGGTGCGGTTGAAGTGACGAAATTCTCAGCAGGTTTTTAAGCAAGGAGTGAAAGGCTATGGGGCGATGGTTGATAACGATGAGCCTTTTGGTCGCTATGGTGCTGATGGGTTGCGGAGGTGGCGGAAAACAATTGCCGACGGGCGCTTTGAGCATTCGCATCGTTTTCCCGCCCCAACGCATCATCCCTCCTGAAACCCAACGGGTAAGGGTGAAAGTGAGCGGCGAAGGGTTGACCGAACCTGTAGAAAAAATCGCTGAACGACCTTCACCTGAAGGCGGTGAAGTGACAGTTGTCTTCACCGATTTGCCTGTCGGCAGCAAGACGGTGACTGCCAACGCCGAAGACCGCTACGGGACGCGCCGAGCCATCGGTTCAGCGGAAGCAACCGTCGTTGCAGGTCAGACAGCGACAGTGGATTTGGAGTTGAACTTGACAAACTTTGCCAGCGTAATCGGTCGGCTGGTGAACGCCCGAACAGGCGGACCAGCCGTCGGCGTGACGGTGCAAGTGGGTGAGCGCCAAGCCACTTCGGGCAACGATGGCTTCTTTGCTGTCACCGATGTCCCTGAGGGTCCGGGGCAACTTCAGTTCTCATCCAGCGATTATCGTGGCTACACCAAAACCATCACTGTGACCGCCCCTGAAACTGACTTGGGCGAAATTTTGCTGCTGCCCCAGCAACTGATGGAGCCTCCTGACCAACCTTTTTGAGCGCAACCCCTTTCGGCACATCAAGGGCAAAAGTTGGTGAAGGCTATGATAGACCTTCAGGAACGGCAAAGGCGGATGAGGCGGCGCAACTTTTACGCTTTTGGGGTCATAGTCCTTTTCAGTGCCATCGTTGGCTGGAACTATCTTGACAACCTTTCCCGTTTCTACTCAGGTCAACCCTTGCGCACCCTGAGCGTTTGGCAATTACCACTCCACACCCTCTTTTACGACCTTTGCCTTCGGCTTCACGGCTTCGTCCAGCCTCAACCGCCCCCTTTGCTCCCTGATGAGGCGACGGAACGGCGATGGCGACAGCGATTAAAAGAATGGGCGGGCGGTGCCTTCCGCCACCTGCCTGACATCGTGATTGTCGCCATTGATGACCAAACTGTCAACTCCCTCAAGCAATCGGGCATCCCTTACCCTCCGATGCCCCGCGCCGTCTATGGCGAACTGGTGAAGCGCTTGCACCGAGCGGGGGCAAAAGTCGTTGCCTTTGACTT
>Ga0079996_136993_pt1 | contig 18660 bp, 22 predicted proteins | sample PerSpoAPS_AMetaG_FD_69199 | JGI IMG/M metagenome (GOLD analysis project Ga0079996, IMG submission 69199) | Thermal spring microbial communities from Yellowstone National Park, Wyoming, USA - Perpetual Spouter A (PS_A) MetaG (SPADES assembly)... | ecosystem: Environmental > Aquatic > Thermal... | reverse complement strand
ATTCCAAAATCTAACTATAAGTTTTACTCAAGATGGTCAAACACTCATATATAATACTCTACAAGTTGGAAAGGCATGGTATAGTACACAATTGAAACAGTACATAAAAGAGGAAATAAATGGAACTATCACAACTATACAGGATGGTACAAAGCAAATTACAAGAGAAACTTATTCTGCGAATCTTAATAATTATAATGTTGCCCAACTTACTACGTCACCAACAACTACTACAACAACATCTCCAACAATAACGTTTGCAACATCTCCAACTTCTCCCACAACTATTCCAACATCACCAACAACATCTCCTACGTCACCCTTTACTTTTTCACCTACAGGTGCTAAAACTACATCCCCAACAACTAGTCCGCCTCCTAGCCCTCCGCCCCAACAATCACCTCCATTAATTACCACAGGCGAGCCTAGCTTTTTCGGCTTACCTATGACCAATTTTATCTTATTAATTGCGGGTATAATAGCTGCGATAGCTATAGTTAGCTTGCTATTTTTAAGAAAGCGTAAAGGTCCTCCTCCGCAGGTAATATATCCAACCCAACCCCCTCCACCTCCGCAACCTCCTTATCAGCCCCAACAACAAGTAACCTATCAACCTCAGCAACCTCCTCCTCAACAGGTAACTTATCCAACTCAGCCACCTCCAAGCATTCCTGCACAACCTCAACCACCGCCGCAACAACAGCAAGCAACCTATCAACCTCCACAGCAAGTTCCAACAACAAAGATATGCCCATATTGTAATTCAATAATACCATTTGAAGCAAAATTCTGCGCTGTTTGTGGAAATCCCCAACCAAGCTAATTTTTATATTTAATTAATTTTTTTATAATTCTAATAATTTATCATAGTATTTAATATGTTGACTTCATATCTATCTTAAAGAACGAGCCTCTAGGTATTTTATAGATATCAAAATTAAAAGATTAAAATTATTTTATAATGTATGGAAGAAGTTTTTGATTATTTAAGAAAAATTTTTAAACCATATAGTAACTTGCCAATTTTTAATGAGTTACCAAAAGAAGGAATTCCTAAGCAAGAAATTCTTGAATTGTTAAGTAAAATCTTAAATGAAGAAAATTATAAATGGGAAAAAGGCTTTGTATCAGGTGCAGTTTATCATGGAGGAAAAGATCACATTGATTTTTTGAATAATGTTTATGCAATAAGTTCTCAAGTAAATCCCTTGCATCCTGATATCTGGCCAAGTGTTTTGAAAATTGAAAGAGAAATAATAGAAATTGTCTCAAAAATTCTTCATGGTAACGAAGCAGTATCTGGTTCAGTAACTTCAGGTGGAACTGAAAGCATATTATTGGCGATGAAAGCATATAGAGATTGGGCAAGAAAAGTGAAAGGAATCTATGAACCTGAAATAATATTACCTACCTCCGCACATGTAGCTTTCGATAAAGCAGCAAATTATTTTAACATAAAAATTAAATATGTAAATTTAAACGAGAATTTTGAAGCAAAAATAGAGGAAATAAAAGAAGCAATTAATAAAAATACCATAGCAATTGTAGCTTCAGCCCCATGTTTTCCTTTTGGAACGATCGATCCAATTGAAGAAATTTCTGAAATAGCGCTAGATAAAAATATACCTTTTCATGTTGATGCTTGTTTAGGAGGCTTTATCTTACCTTGGGCTAAAAAATTAGGTTATAAAGTAGGAAAATTTGATTTTGAGCTTGAAGGTGTTACTTCGATATCCGTAGATCTTCATAAATATGGATATAGTCCAAAAGGCTGTTCTTTAATTCTTTATAGAAATCCAGAATTTTGGAAGTATCAATTTTATATAAATACAAAATGGTCAGGAGGAATTTATTTTTCTACAACACTTGCAGGAAGCAGAGCAGGTGCATTAATGATAGCAGCATGGGCAACGTTACTTTATTTAGGTGAAAATGGTTACCTAAAATGTACTAAACAAATTTTAGAAGTAGCTGATTACATAAAATCTGAATTAACAAAAATTCAAGATTTGAAGATATTAGGAAATCCACTTTGGATAATCGCTGTAACATCTGAAAGATTTAATATTTACGAAATAGTTGAAAACATGACTAAGTTAGGTTGGAATTTAAATGTTCTTATGGATCCTCCAGCTTTTCATATAGCGATCACACTTAGACATGATTTAATAGTAGCTAAGAAATTTATTGAAGATTTAAAATTAGCTATTAGCGAATCTGGAAAAGCAAAAGCTGAAGGTTTGGCTCCTATCTATGGCATGATGGCTTCTTTACCTAAAGAAGATTCTGATGAAATAGTTTCGTATTTAATACAATGGCTCTACAAGGATCCTTGAAAGAACCTTTGTTTCTAGGAATAGATCTAGGTACCAGTGCTTGCAAAGTATCAGTTATAAATAAAAAAGGTAATATTGTTGCTTATGCTAGCGAAAAGTATCCTTTATACATTTTAGAAGGTGGAGGAGCTGAACAAAATCCTAAAGAATGGTGGAATGCTATTGTTAAAGCTATATCTCGAATAAATGAATCCATTGATGTCAATTCGATAAAAGCTATTGGTATAACTGGTCAATGGTCAGGTACAGTAGCTATTGATATTAATGGTGAACCGCTGATGAATGCAATAATTTGGCTTGATTCAAGAGGTGAAAAATATATTAAAAATTTGATCAAAGGAATTTTTAATTTTTCAGGTTATGATATATTTAAGTTAATAAATTGGATAAGAAAAACTGGTGGAGCTCCTTCAAAATCAGGAAAGGATTCTTTAGCACATATTTTATTTATAAAAAATGAAAGACCAGAAATTTATCAGCAAACATTTAAGTTTTTAGAACCTATTAGCTATATTAATTTTAAACTTACTAATAGATTGGTTTCTTCCTATGATATAATGATCACTCATTGGATAACAGATAATAGAAATATAAGGAATATAAAATATGATGAAAAACTTATAAAAATTGCAGGTATTAATAAAGAAAAATTACCAGAGCTTTCAAAACCTTACGAAATTATCGGAAAATTAACACGTGAAAGTGCTTCTGAACTTGGTCTTTTAGAAAATATTCCTGTAATTGCAGGCGGTGGTGATATTCAAACTTCTTTAATAGGTACTGGCTGTATTGAGGATTATGAAACTCTTATTTATATAGGAACATCATCATGGGTTACAGCTCATGTATCCTTTAAAAAGACAGATGTGTTCAACAACATTGCTTCATTACCTTCAGCTTTACCAAATAAATATTTCATAGCTGCTGAGCAAGAATGTGCAGGTAAATGCTTAGAGTTCATTTCTGAATGCTTTAACATTAGACTTGAAGAAATGGATAATTATGCTAAAAACTCTACGATTGGAAGCAATGGTATAATTTTTACCCCTTGGTTATATGGTGAAAGAGCTCCTGTTGAAGATAGATATTTAAGAGGAATAATTTTTAATTTATCATTGAATTCTAATAAATCAGACATTGTACATTCGGTATTTGAAGGTATATCCTTAAACATTAGATGGATTTTCGATCCTGTTCAAAAGTTAATGAAAAAGAAAATTGAAAAGATAAAATTAGCAGGTGGATGTGCCCGTTCAGATTTGCTTCCTGCAATTTTAGCTAATGTTTTAAATGTTGAAGTAAATGTTGTTGAAGATCCAGTTTTTGTTAACTCAAAAGGTATCGCTATGCTAGCAGCCTATAGTGTGGGAGAAATCGAATTAAAAGATATACCAAAATTGATCCGAATATCAAAACAATATAAACCTACTGATGTTTCAAAAAAATATGACAATATTTTTAGTTATTACTTAAAAATATATAAAAATAATAAGAAAATATTCAAAGAGATCAATCTAAGATATTTATATAAAAATAAAAATACCATTATAACATGATGACCACTCATTCATTTCATTATATGAATGAAGAAAAATTCACTAATGCGGTAAAAATCCAGAGCAAGAACATAGCTAAAATTGTTCTAGGAATAATTTTCACTTTTCTTTGTTCACTTACCTTAGGAAATACACCATATGCCTTTGCTGGATATGGATTATCAGCATTTACTCTTTTTTTAATTGGTTATATATTCTCTAGAAGAGAAGCAATTATAGCTTATATAATCGGGTTGGTTTTTGCTACTTTATTACTCTTATATACAGCTAGCATTTTTCTGCTTGTAGCTATTGCCTTTGTAATAGTTAGGAGTTTACAAATGTTATTACTTGTTTACTTAAAAAATAAATATGGTCTTCTTTCTTCCACACTTATCACTGTGTTCTTTGGTTCATTTGCAGCTACATTATTAGGAATTGGTTATTATGGAGAAGGAGCATTATCAACTGCTCTGTCATTTTATGATATAATTTATTCTATTCCAGCTTTTTTAGCATATAGATTTACTAAGTTTCCCAGTCAGCATAATGTTTTAGGCATTCTTTCTTCAATTTTATTAACTTTTTTGCTTTTCTTTTCAATAAGTACTTTTTTTGTAATTTCATCATTTATATTAGCTTTAATCTCTTTTTTAATTCTATTATTTATAATATCTACAAAAATAATACAAGCCACGAAAAGAATTAATATAATAATTACTTCTGTTTTAATAATTCTGCTTATTGGATACATAACTTTCTTTTTTACATCTAGCTCAAATTATATTCTTAGGGCAACCTATTACCCATTATATCCAGATTCTTTATCGATGACGCAGTGGTATCAAAAGAAATCTAATCCTGAATGTCAACAGGGAAATTTAGCTGGTGATTGGACGGAGGAAGGAGGAGTTTGGGGTCCTCAGAGACTTCGTGTATTAGATACATGTGTGACGGTCACTGGAACGATTGTTGGGCTACTACCACAAAAAGGCCCAGCAACAGATAATGATTATATAATAGAAATTAAGCTTGATCCTCAATATCAATATATTTTATCCATAGGAAGCTATTGGTTCAAAAATGGTTATTTACATGTTGAAATTATTCCTAAAGATCAGCCTAAAGTATTAAGCAATTTAAATTTAGAAATAGGAATGAGAGTAAAGATAACAGGTGTTTGGGTATTGGATACTGATCATGGATGGTGGAGTGAATTACATCCAGTTTGGAAGATAGAAGTCATTTCTTAACTGATTATACAGAGTAATAAACATGTAATTTATGGTTGGTATGTTTTAAATATTTAATATTTCTCAATCAAATTTCAATTCATTCCATCCTTCTTTATATTCATAAAACCTAATTCCTTTTGAATTTATAATTTTTAAGGTTTCTTTAGCATCCAAAATACCTTCAGCAGCAAAGCATCCTTTCTCATTTATTTTGCCTTTAGAATAAAGTTCACAAGCTATAGCAATTGGCAAAGCAGTTAATTTACCCATTCTATCTGCTGCAGCTAAGCTAATTTTCTCTTCTCCTTTATAAACATCAACTCTTACTGCACTACATTCAATACCTCCTGTTCTAAAAACATCTTCAATTTTATGAAGAAATTTTGAAAGTCTTCTTCTTTTAGATGCGGTATTTGTTAAACGTGCTTTAACAAAGAATTTACCTAATTTATTTTGCCAATCTGGTATTAATCCTCCTTTAACTTCAACTTCTTTTAATCCTTTAAGATATCTTGGTAAGGTTATTGGTTCGGGATGACCTGTATAATAACAATAAGCCTTCTTTATAGGTTCAGGATATTCAACTTCTTCCCTTGAACTTCCTGCTTTTACCATTGTTTCCTCTCCATTTTTAAACATAGGAACTTTACCTGTTATTGCATAAAGCAAATGCATTATAACAGCTAATCCTTTGCTATCTGCTGCCGAACCTACCCAGAAAATTCTTATTTTATTTGCTCCTTCTAAAATATCATAAGCATATTTAGCTAACAAATTGCTTAATCCAGGAGTCCAACCTATTCCAGTTATAATAGTTATATTCCTTTTCTTTGCTTCTAAATCAAATTCTAAAATTCTTTTAGTAGCATCATGATCATCGCAAATATCAAATAAACTAACCTTTGCTTCTAAAGCTGCTTTTGCAACAATTGGTCCAAATTCATAAAATGGTCCTAAAGTACTAGCTATTAGATCATAATTTTTTATTTTTTGAACTAGTTCATCATGATTTTTAGCATCGATAAAAACATATTTACACTTTTCGCCAAGTTCTTTAGCTAATTTTTCACCTCTAATTTTATTCAAATCACCTATATGAACTTCATCAATTTCCTTGCTTTCTGTTAAAAATTTAGCAACGTTGCTACCCATATCTCCTGCTCCACCTAAAACAAGAACTTTCATAAATATTATTCTTTTTTAAAAGATATAACTTTAAAGAATCAAGATTTCATTAATTTTGAAATGTAAGAATTAAAAATTTAATTAAAGACTTTTTAGTTAAGAATAAATTATTTAAATTTACTTTTTATTATTTCTTATATGCATTTTGAACATATTTTTCCAGTTGAATGGGTTGATACAGATGCCCTAGGAATTGTACATTTTTCAAACTATTTTAGATATTTCGAAAAAGCAGAATGTGAACTTTTAAGAAAAATTGGATTAAGCTATGACTATATATTTTCGCAAGGAATAGCCGCTCCAAGAGTAGAAGCTTTTTGTAAATATTTAAAACCACTTAGATTTGGAGACATCGTTAAAGTATCTTTAAATATTTCTGAAATAGGAAATAAGCATTTAAAATATAACTTTGAAATCTTTGCTGAAAATAGAAAAGAAAAAGTTGCTGAAGGATATGTTGTTATAGTAACTATAGATATGAAGACTTTTAAAGCTGTAAATATTCCTCCTTTTATAATAGAAAAGTTGCAAAAATTAGCTTAATTTTTTGGATAACCGATAAAAATATATATTAATTTTAAAGCTTTTTCTTTATATATTTTTAAAATAAGATATTTTTCAAAAATTTTTTTATAAAAAGAATTTTTATAAAGTTTTTTATAAATATAAAAAATATATTTATAATTTTCTGGATTGCCTCCTACCATTCTAGCTAAACAAGGTATAATATATTTAAGATAAATTTTACCAAAATTCCATAAAATTTTATCATCAGGTTTACCAAAGGCTATGCATGAAATAATACCGTTGGAAACACGGGTAAGCTCCTTGATTGCTCTTTCAATATCATCTGCAGCATGTAAAGCGAAGCTACTCATAATAATATCAAAGGATTTGTCTCTAAATGGTAAATAATTAAAAGAAGCAAGAACACGTTCTGCTTTTACAATGGAATTTCTAAGCATATTTATAGAAAAATCTAATAGAATAACTTCTTTATCCTTAATATTTAAAAACTGACTAAGTACAAATGTTAGCTCGCCTTTTCCTGCTCCTATATCAATTATTCTTTTAGGATTCTTGATATATTTTAAAGAAGTCTTAATTAATTCAGCTCTCCACTTTATATCTTGATAAAAAGAGATAATTCTATTTACTTTATCATAAGATTCAGGAAGATTCTCATAAATTTTCCTTAATTCTTTATTTGTTACCTTTATCACTAATTTATTTTAAAAGAAATTAGTAATTATTTTTATGGGAAGAAGAATCTATCTGGTTCAGCATGGAGAATCATATCCTGAAAATATTGATCCAGAAAGAAAACTTACACCCAAAGGTATTGAAGAAACAAAAACTGTAGCTAAATATTTATCTAAGCTGGGCATAAAATTAAATGCGATTCTTCATAGCACAAAATTGAGAAGCAAACAAACAGCTAACATATTTTCCTCTGAATTAAATGTTAGTAATGTATTTGAAGTTAATAATTTAGAACCTCTTTCAGATCCAAAGAATTCAATTCAAATAATTGAAAAATATGAAGGAGACATAATGCTTGTTGGTCATTTGCCAAATTTATCCAAATTGGTTGAATTGCTAACTGGTTCAGAGTCTGTATTATTCAGATATTCAGGTGTTGTTTGCTTGGAAGAAATAGAAAAGAACAAATGGAAAATTAAATGGTATATCATCCCGGAGGTTTTACTATTTGCTTAAACAGGCTTAACATTATTTAACTTTTTTATTGCTTTATAAAATTCTCGAATTTTTAGCGGTTTAGCATAAAATAAAAATTAATTTTTAGAATAAAAGGAGTGTGCTATTTCTTTACCCTAAGATAGTTTTCTATTGAAACTATGAAACTTGTTTTATTATGTTTACAGATTTTTTAATAGTTCAAATTCAATAATTTTAAAAATTTATATAGTAGTCCGATATAATTTTATACATGGAAGTAAAATATAAACCTAGCATTCCAGGCTACATATACGGAAAACCAGAAGTACCAAAGGCTCCATTAGATAAAAAAGATTTCGAATTACTACTAGATTCTTTACTTTGGACTAAAGAAGATGAAGAAAACAGAAAACTTTTAGGAGAAATAATTTCAGAAAATATGAAAGATCTTCTTAATGATATCGTAAGCTATTTCGGTTCAAGAGATTACTTATTATACTATTTCAAGGATAAACAAGGACAAACAACCATTACAGAATATGTTAACAATACAGTTGATAGACTTGCCCAATGGTTATTAGATATTTGTTACAAACCATTAGATGAGCATTTTATCAATTATAATTATTTAATAGGATTAAGACATACATATGAAGAAAAAGGAAAAGCAGACAAGATTGAAACAATTCCACATATACCAGCAAGATATATGATTACTTGCTTATTCCCTATAACTGCAGTATTAAAAAATTATATTGCTAAGAAAGTTGAAGATCCTGTTCTTACAGATAAACTATATCATACATGGTTTAAATTACAAGTTCTAACAACTGCTTTCTTCTTGATACCTTATACAAAGGAAGGCCGCTGGTAAAAAAATTAATTTTTTTATGATTATTTCTGTTTTTGTTAAACCTTCTTTAAATTTAAATATGTTAGTATTAGAAAATGAAAGAATCAATATTTCAAGAACTTCTTTAGTTATAAATGAATATGATAAAAATGCAGTTGAAGAAGGAGTAAGAATAAAAGAAAAATTTGGAGGAAAATTAATAATTTTCTCAGCACTTACATGGGGACCTATAGAAAAGAAAATGCAAGATTTTGAAAGAATTTTAAGAGAATGCTTAGCTATGGGAGCTGATGAAGCTCATGCAATTATAGATGAAAAGATTTTAAATGCCACATCCTTGGAAACTACAAAAGCTATTGCTTCGCTTGTTAAAAAAATAGGAAATTTTGATATATTAATTACAGGTGAATCTTCGATGGATACTTCTTCTTTTCAATTTGCTCCTAGATTAGCTTCTATTTTAAATTTACCTATCATTACTTTTGTTAGGAAAATAAACATTGAAGGAAATAAAATACTAGTTGAAAGAGATATTGAGGATGAGATACAAATAATAGAAAGCGAACTTCCTTGTATTGTAAGCGTAACAGGCGAAATAAATCAACCTAGAGTTCCATCTATAAAGCAAATTTTGCAAGCTAAATCAAAGCCTTTGTTAAAATATAAATTATCAGATTTAGGTATTGATATTTCTCCAACAAACATATTGGAAGAAATAAGAATAATTCAAGTTAAAAGGAAAAACATTTTCTTAGAAGGAAATTTAGAAGAAATTGCTGAAAAATTAACAAATATTTTAAAAGAAGAAAAGATTCTATAGAGAAGAACGCAAGTAACCGCCATCAACAGGTATTATTGCTCCGTTTACATATGTTGCTAAATTTGAGGCAAGGAAAATAACTACATTTGCCAATTCTTCTGGATCACCTATTCTTCCCAAAGGTATATTTGCTGTCATTGCTTTTAATATCTCTTCTTCGCTTTTACCCTCTCTTTTCGCTCTTTCTTTAATTATCTGAATAATCCTTTCAGTCATTATATAGCCTGGCATAACACCGTTTATCAAAATTCCTTTTTTAGCTAATTGCTTTGCAGCCGTCCTTATCAAGCCAGCCATTGAAATTCTTAAAATGTTTGATAAATCTAAGTTTTCTATAGGTTCCTTTATTGCTGCAGAAGTTGAAATTATTATTCTTCCACCTTTTTCCATTATTTTAGCAGCTTCTCTGACAGCTATTACAGCACTTAGTATAAGCAACTTATATCCATAGTTCCATTCTTCATCATTTAATTCAAGAAAAGAACCAGGCTTAGGACTTCCTGTTACGTATACCAAAACATCCAATCCGCCAAGTCTTTTACTTCCTTCATTTATAAGATACTTAACATCTTCTTCTTTAGTTAAATCAGCTTTTATATAGTGAACTTCTCCTAATCCCTTAAGTTTTTCATAAGCTTTTAATAAATTTTCTTCATTATGTGAAGAAATTACTACACGAGAACCTTCTTCTAAAAATCTTTTGGCAATAGCAAATCCTATTCCTTTGCTTGAAGCAGTTACAATTACTTTTTTATTTTTTAATCCCAGATCCATAAAATTTAATTTTTGTATGAAATAAAAATCTATATGAAATTAATAATTTCCGATGAATTTTCTGCATCTTCAAAGGAATTGTTCAATTTTATCTCTAATCCTAAAAATTTAGAACTGGTTTATCCTAAAAAATTAAAGGTCAAAGTAGTGGAGGTTCCTGAGAGATTGGGCAAAGGCAGTATAGTAAGGATGAATTCAGTAATTTTAGGACAAAATTTTGAATGGAAACTCATAATTAAAGATCATAAGGAAAATGAAGGCTTTATTGATGAAGCTTTAGAATCTCCTTTCAAATATTGGAAGCATGAACACAAAATTAAATCAATTAATGAAAAGAAAACTTTAATGGAAGATATTATAGAATTTAAAACTTTTTTAGGATTTTTAGGAGACGGATTTGCTTCAAAAATTATAAAAAACATTATTGAATATAGAAATCTAAAAATTAAACAATATTTTGGAGAGAAAACAGATAAAATTGAATACAAAGATCCTACAGTTATAGATCTTAAATTAGGTCTTTTGCTTTGTATAATTATGTCTTTGCTTGGATTTGTTTTACCTATAATTTCTCCTAAGGATTTAATTTTTGGCTTAATTTTTAATTTTATTGCTTGGTTTTTGCTATGGTTTTTCACACATGACTTAGCACATTTTATAACTGGATATCTCCTTGGAATAAGATTTTCCTATTTTTATTTAGGCTTATCTAACTTGGTAAAAGCAATACCTTTTAAAAGGATCAAATTTCTATTCTTAGTTCTCGGTTTAAAGATAAACAGAAAAAGAAGCAAAGCATCTAAATATAGATTTGCCGTCATGTATTTTGCTGGCCCGCTTGCTTCAATGATCTTACCATTTTACGTTCCAATTTATTTATTTTTATACAAGTACAATTTGTTAGCTTTTATTTTTTTATTTTTGTCTTTAATAAATCTGATAATTACTTTGATATTTAGTCCTAAATATGGATGTATTCATAAAGGTTTAAATAAACTTAAAGAATAAAACAAAATTTTTGTTTTATAACAATAAATAAGATTTTTTGTTAAACTTTGAAATGTTTTTAATTTAACTTTTTATTATTTTATTATGAAGGAAATAGAAAATTTATGGAAAAGAGCTTTAAATGAAAGCTGGAATCCTTTGGATATAAATTTTGATGAAGATGTAAAAGATTGGAAAGGATTAAGTGAGATCCAAAGAAAATATCTCACAGATTTATTTTATCATCAAATTTTTGGAGAATATGAAGTTTTAATAGGTGTATCAAGATTAGCTAAATTAATTAAAGATAAAGATGCAAGATTTTTTCTTTTAACACATGCAAGAGATAATACAGTTCATGCCAACGTTTTTGAAAGATTTCTTTTAACTGTTGGAGAAGATCCTGAAGTTAAAAGAGAAAGGATATCCGATTCATATTTTGATTTAATTTACGTAAAACCTAGAAAATTGCTTGAAGAATTGGAAAAAGAATGGGATGTAAACAAGCTTGCATCTTTCTTAACCTTATATTACTTTGCAGCAGATGGAATTCTTTATAATGTAAGTTACTTATCACTTGAACAAATACTATTTTCAAGAAATATTTTAAAGAAGCTTCATGAAGCTTATAAGAAAATAAACGTCGATGAAAAAAGACAGACAATGTTTGCTGCTTATTATATCAAATATCTTTCTGAAAGAAATAAAGAAATAGTTGAAGCAGTTAAGAATACACTCAATGAAGCGACTCCTTTAATTTTATCTGTAATAGGTTACTTTGCTCCTTTAGCAGAATCCTTTGGTAGACAAATAGAGGAATTTGCCTCTTTGATTGAAGGTGTGATAGATGAAGAATTGAAAATAATAGGATTAAAGTAATTAGAGTGTCATTAACATTATTCATATGCCAAAAGCTAAATTTTTAAATATAACTTCCGTGGCTATTTTCTTCTTCGATAACAAAAATCATTGTTAGTCAACTTATAATTTTGCCGTTAAAATTTATAAATTGGCAAATGCTTTAATAAAATAAAAAATGATTGAAAAGATTGCCCAAATAGATAAGTTTGGCAGAATAGTTATTCCTGCGGAATGGAGAAAAAATTTGGGCAAAAGAGTAGTATTGATTAAACTTAGCGATGATGAAATTCTAATAAGGGCAATAAAAAAGCGTGGCAAGTTAACTGATTTTGTGGACTCAATTGAAATTGATGTGGAAAATTTTGAAAATACGCATGCTTTAAGAAATAAAATATATGGTTAGATTTCTAGATTCCTCTGTTTTCCTTCATGCTTATTTAAAGCCAAAAAGGGAGCTTAAGGATACAGAGAAGGAAACAAAGAAAAAAGCAATAAATATACTTGAGAATATTGAAAGAGGAGAAGAAGTTGTTACTTCTACTGTTCATATTTCAGAGATTCTTAACATAATTGAAGCAAGATTGGGTTTAGATGCAGCAATTCGCTTACTGGAAGATCTTCTTGCAATGGAAAACATAAGAATAGAAAAAGTTGACAAAAAAGATTATGAAGAAGCTTTGGTTTTATCTTCAAGATATAAAATAAGTCCAAACGATGCTATTGCATGTGCGATCTCATTGAGGATGAATATAAGCGAAGTATATAGTTTTGATAAGCATTTTGACAGCGTTCCCTTCATAAAAAGAATTACCAACATAAATTATGTTAATAATAAAGAATAAAATGACTTCCGTAATACCCCTTTTACTCTTTTAATATTTACTTAATCTTTTTAATCTCTTCACACATTGCAGACATATATTTTATTAAAGTAATCATCCTATCTCCTAGTTCCTCAGCAATTGTTCCATATTTTATTTCGAAATACTTGAATTCTCCAGTAGCTATACCCAGATCTTTAATTTGAATATCTTCAACTTTAATAAGTCCTTCGTTTATGTTTATTTGATCAATAAATCTTTTTACCATTTCTTCATATGTTTCGCATATTATTCTAACGCTTCCATCCTTCACATTTTCAACAAAGCCTACGATTCCAATCTCCTCGCAACTTATTCAACATAATCTCTATATCCAACTTTCTGACAATACCTTTAACTATTATCTCAAATCGTTTCACAGTTTCATTAATAATATTGCTTAAAAATATTAAAGAATTAAAGAATTTTACTTTTTGATGGAAGATTCTCTTGAAGCAATAAACAAAGAAATAGTTAATTGTAGAAAATGTCCAAGGTTAATTTCATACATTCAAGAAGTAGCAAAGAAGAAAAAGAGAGCTTATAGAAATTGGGAATATTGGGGTAAGCCTGTACCTAGCTTCGGAGATCCCAATGCTAAAATACTTATAATAGGTTTAGCTCCTGCAGCACATGGAGCCAATAGAACAGGAAGAATGTTTACTGGAGATGCTTCAGGAAGATGGTTATATAAAGCTTTATATGAAGTAGGCTTATCAAATAAGGAAGAAAGTATAAGTAAGGATGATGACTTAAAGTTAAATCATGTTTATATAACTGCTACAATTCATTGCGCTCCTCCAAAAAATAAACCAAACAGAGATGAAATTGAAAATTGTTCTTACTTTTTAAAAAGAGAAATTGATATTTTGAAAAATGTAAAAGTCTACGTTTTATTGGGCCGCATTGCTTTTGATAACTTTAAAAGATTAACAAATTTGAAAGGAGAATTCGCTCATGGAAAAGTATTAAAATATGAAGATAAGTGGGTTATATGTAGCTATCATCCAAGTGCTCAAAATACTCTTACTGGAAGGTTAAAGTGGGATGATTGGATCAAAATATTTAAAACAGCTAAAGAACTTGCTTTTTCAGAAGAAAATTAACTTTTAATTTATCCTCAAATAATTTGCAAAAAATGTTTTATGGTGGCAAAGGCAGAACAGTAAATTGTTGTTCTGAAGTCTTCTCAGGTTTCCAAGTTAAAGCTAATATTCCTCCTACAAGACTCATCACGTTGCCTAAAAGAATATCTAAAGAAAGTATTAAATAGAATGATAACAGCAAAAGACCTGTCATAAATAGAAAGAGTATTGAAAGTATTGAAAATACAAGAACTAGTATTCCTCCAGCAAGCACCCTTCCTTTTTCACTAGAGTATAACAATATAGCGCCTATTATGATAATAATTGCACAAATTAAGTTTGGTAAAGAAAAAATTATAATATGTGATAATGGAATTAAAATTAAATAAACCCATATTGATGAGCTTCCTATTTCATTATCGATTATAGAAAAAATTCCTACCAGAGTTCCAAACAGATGTCGCATAATATTTATTAAAAAATTAAAAAAATTATTGAAATGATTACCCAATTAATGAAATAATTCCTCCTGCTAAAGATAGAGCAAATGCAACCGCTAGTTTTTCCTTTGTTTCCATAATTTTAATACTTATGGGAAATTTATACAATATTTTATTCTCACACCAAAGGACAAGGCTACTAACCTAGTATTTTCAAAATTTTCGTAGGATCAGACAAAGCTAGTTCAGGAAACCTTTTTCCTTCCTTTATTTTCTTAATTAAATTCATAGGTTCAGCTTCTAATACCGAAAACTCATCAATTTCTTCTTTAAATAAGGGAACTGAAACTAACCCTGTTTTATAATGCATAGAAAAAGGAGCTCTTACGTCTCCTTGTGGTTTCATAGAAGACCAGTCTACTAAAACCTTATCTTCTCTTTCTTCTTTATGAGCAACTTGTGAAGTTGTAAATTGTTTTAATTCTTTAAATTCTGGAAATTCTTCTTCTATTATTTTTCTCTTTTCCTGCAATCTCTTTTCAAGTAAATTTTGTATTTTAACAGCTAATCTTCTATATTGAGCAAATAAGTCTTCTTTAGATTTAAATTTTGAATTATCAAATTTTGCCCAAATTTGAAAACCTCTTGAACCGCTGAACTTGATCATAGGATTGATTTCGAACTCAATTAACATATCGTAGAGTTCCTTTGTTATGTATTTAAGGAATGTAAAACCGCTTTCCTTTTCAATTATTTTCTTTCCTGCATCCAAATCTAGAACAAACAGATCAGGTTCGTTAGCATTTAACTTATGAACATAAGGTATGAAGTCAATGCAATGATCATGAACGTATTCCATTAACTTATCTGAAGAATTTATTACAATATACTGAGGTTTTGGCTTATATTTAGCATACCTAACAAAAATTGGATCGATTTCTTCAATAGGATTATTCTTACCTGAGAAAACTTTTACAACGCTTGTAGGTCTATCTTTCAAATAAGGAAGAATCAAATTACTCACAATAGGATAATAATGTTTTGCCTTCCAAACTAAAATATAAGACCTATTCAAAACTTTTTCCTTTTGTGATATCAAATTTGAAATATAATCATGTATTTTATCATCTGGTGCATATTTTCCATTTACATTTTTAATCAACCCTTCTTCTTCTAAAGATTTTAAATTTGAAATAATCTCATCTTTACTAACATCTCTTTTTTCAAGGAATTTTACATCTCTTGAAACTTTTTCATAAATATGATCAAATTCTACCAACTTTCCCTTTTCTTTAATAGATAATAATAGAGCGATTCTTTCTTTTACGCTCATATAATTTAATATTTTTTGAAAAATAAAGATTTAACGTTAAACTTTTATTGGATTCAAGAATTTCATAAACGAAGGATTTTTGAAATGAAGAGTTCATTTTTAAAATATAATAAAAACAAAATTAAATTACTTCTTAGATTTTTCAAATATGTATATTTCGATAAAAATTAAAAGAGTATATGAAAAATATGATGTCAATGATGGCTTTAGAATTTTGATAGATCGTTTATGGCCAAGAGGATTAAGCAAAGAAGAAGCAAAAATTGATCTATGGATGAAAGAAATTGCTCCCAGTGATAATTTGAGAAAATGGTTCGCTCATGATCCTAAAAAATGGGAGGAATTTATGAAAAAATATGAAGGAGGGCTAAGGAAAAATGAAATTTTGAATAAATTGATCAAAATAATACAAGAAAAAAGAATGTGACACCATTTCATTCAGCAAAAGATAAAGAACATAACAATGCTGTTGTATTAAAAAAATGTATTGGAATCGATAATTAAAGGTTCATCATAGACCATTACTTTTTATAAATGAAATAAACCATCAAAGCCCATATAACTATTATTGTTATTCCAAATGCTTCTTGCAATGCGACAGAAGGCCATTCGATGCCAAAACCAAATATAGGAGCTACAATGGCTATTGCTAAGAAAATCTTGCCAATGTTTCTCTTAATATTTCCTAGACTCCAAGCAATGATAGCTAAATTACTTTGAATAAAAAAGTATGTGGAAACAAATACATGAGGTCTTGTTCCTGAAGGATAAATGCCAATTAATGCAAGGAAAATTCCAGCTATTAAGAAAAAGGAGCCGCTTATTACTTCAAGTTTATTATTTGCTGATAGAATTATGAATATTGAATATAAAATAACGAAGAAGGAAGTAACAATAAGACCGTAATTATATATCCAAAACATGTTTGCATTAGAAGCACCAAGGTCGCTAAAGGCATGTTTAAATATGCTAAACCATGGATTATAGTATACTGATAATAAAACTGTAGCGATAAAAGAAATTATGCCTAAAAAACAAGAATATGAAAGAATTTTAATTATGTTCATATTTTAATTTCATTTGTAATAAAGATAAATTTTTGGGACTTTAATATAACTCCAGCTAGTTACGTATAAATCTTTGCATAATTATTTAGTTCGAAATGGATATCTTTGCTTAAAAATATTAAAAAATGTTAAATTGGTTGTGGCGGTATGGTAGGAATTTGTTGGAATTGTTCAGGTAAAGAAAAGAAAGAGACTATTAAAAATATTCCTCCTACTATAAAGAAAAGAATGCTTGCTATCCAACCAATTATCGTTATAACAAGTATAGCTCCAATGAAATAGAATAAACCTGCCATCTTAAAGTAACTTATCTTAACTGCTTCACCTAATTCATCCAAACTCCTCTTAAAGAACCACATTCCAAGAATTAACATTGCTGCACCTGTAGTGATTAATGCAATAAAGAAAAAGAAGACAGATATATTAAAGTTCGATGTGCCTCCTGTGTTATCTACAATCACTGGAAAGAAAGAGAGACGCGCCAAAACTAAACCGATTAATCCCATAATAACACCGCGTAAAGCCTTTTTAAATATAAATGGTTTTCTTATTTCATCAGATATGAACTTTAATGCAACTAATACTAAAATCAATCCAATAATGTATATCCAATAATTTGTTATCCAAAAAGGTATTATTAATAATATTGAACCTATTATACCTAGAAGTTTTGCGTCTTTTAATCTTGCCATATTAATATTATAAATTTTTTAATATTAAAGTTTATAAAGTTAAAACTTTATTTAAAAACTATAATGTTTACTATTGAAAAACTAAACCGTTCAACATCGAAGATTAGTATTGAAGAGGCGTTATTAGTAAGATTATCCTATTTAGATTATCTCCAAATATGATAAGACAAACTTTAATTGTTATACGCTTTTAACGTTTTTTTAAGACTATGCTAAACCGATTCTAGCTTTAATTATTCGTATTTCTTCTTCAATTTTTTTAAATCTTTCATCTAGATAACTCTTAAGATCTGATCTGAGTTCTCTAATTTCTTTTATTGTTTCTTCTTGCTTTTTAAGCACCTCTTTAACATCACCCTTAATTTCTTTAATATCTTGCTTCATCTCTTTAATGTCTTGTTTCATTTCTTTTATATCCTGCTTTACTTCCTTTATATCTTGCTTCATTTCCTTAATGTCCTGTTTCACCTCTTTTAAATCCTGACTCATTGTTTTAATATCAGACCACATAGCACTAGCATATTTAACTGCCATAACCATTCTTTCACCTATTTCTTCTTCAAGAGGCCCATACTTTATTTCAAAATACTTAAATTCTCCAGTAGCTATTCCAACAGATTTGATTTGGACATCTTCAACTTCTATTAATCCTTTTTTTATATTAATTTCATGAATAAATTTTTTAACTGTTTCTTCATCGGTTTCGCAGACTATTCTTACAGTTCCATCCTTAACATTTTCAACAAAGCCTACGATTCCCAATTTCCTTGCAACTTCTTCAACATAATCTCTATATCCAACTTTCTGAACATTACCTTTAACTATAATTTCAAATCTTTTCACTAAAACAATTATAAATTAAACATTTAAATACCTATTCTTTTAACTCTTACTTTTTAAAAATAATAAGCTATCTC
>Ga0079996_125191_pt1 | contig 18713 bp, 26 predicted proteins | sample PerSpoAPS_AMetaG_FD_69199 | JGI IMG/M metagenome (GOLD analysis project Ga0079996, IMG submission 69199) | Thermal spring microbial communities from Yellowstone National Park, Wyoming, USA - Perpetual Spouter A (PS_A) MetaG (SPADES assembly)... | ecosystem: Environmental > Aquatic > Thermal... | reverse complement strand
AGAGGAAGTGGTTACTGGAAGCAGTTGAGAACCCCGATACCCTGCCAGCTAAAGAGAAGCTACCACTGATGCAGAAGCTTATAGAGCTTAACCTAATCATAAGCTCCATAATCTATCGAGATCTTGAGCTATGGATAGACCAGCCGCCACCACAGAAAGACCTTGAGCTGGGCATAGGCAAACATATAGCTTGGCAAACACCACTACACAGAGAAGCAGTTAGAAAAGCTCTGCAAGAAGCATCCACAGCATAGGTGCCAAACCTCTTCACAGCTTATCAGAACTTCATAACACATATAAAGCGAAACAAGTTAACGTCCCTCTACTCGGCACATCAGCAATGAGCGTAGCAGACGTATTAACACTCCTAGCACTAGCCCTTGCACTAACCCACTTCAGCTTCCCACTACTATACTACCTGTACCTTAGGAGCAGATGGCTTAACAAGCCCTGGGATATTAAAAAGGATCCTTCCTACAGACCTAGGGTAACGATTATTGTTCCAACTTATAATGAGGCTGATCTCATAGAGTCTAAACTTAATAATATTTTTGAACAAGATTATCCTAAGGATCTTATGAGCATAATTGTTGTCGATTCTGCAAGTACTGACGGAACTGTCGATATTGTTGAGAGATGGAGAAATAAACATCCTGATGCCAGGCTCGTGGTTATTAGAGAAGATGTTAGAAGAGGAAAAGCTTATGCACTTAATAATGCTCTTAAACATGTTGACGGAGAGATCATTGTTATCACTGATGCAGACTCTAGATGGGCATCTAAAAATGTCTTGTCAAAAACAGTTTCATGGCTCTCAGATCCTAATGTAGGCGCCGTCACATGTGTCAAGAAGCCTGAGAAGAAAGGTCCTCTAGATATCGAGGCTGGATACAGAGACTTCTATAATATCGTGAGGATCGGTGAGAGCAAGAAATGGTCTACACCTATATTTCATGGAGAGCTTGCCGCATACAAAAAAGATCTTCTGATAGATATCTGATAGATATAGGAGGATTCCCATTAGACATAGGTGCTGATGATAGCCACAGCGCGACACTTATAACATTGAGAGAGAAAAGATCTGTAGTGGCTGAAGATGTTGAATGTATAGAGATTGTGCCTGAGAAAGAATATGAGATGTGGAGAATTAGAAGAGCACAACATCTTGTGCAACATTTCATCAAGACTTTGAGATATATATGGAGTGCTCCGAAGAGGTTCAGATCTATCCTTTTTATAGAGATATGGCTACATCTGATAAACCCGTGGCTGCTGTTGGTTGCAACATCTCTATTACTCTACAGAGCATCAGAAGGATCTTTGAGAGCATCAATAATACTGGTAATAGGATTAATATTGTTGATATTCAAGCCTTTTAGAACATGGGTAGCTACCCAGATATATCTTATTGTGGGCATGATAAGAAACATCTTCAGCAAAGAGATCATATGGAAAAAACTTGATAAAAATATTAGAGACAAGATCCTGTGACAGGAAATCTGAAAGAAGCCAAAATATGCTTGCTCTAGATCAATGAGAGTACTATATATAGCACCCTCCTACCACCCACACATAGGCGGGGTAGAATATGTTGTTAAATCAGTTGCTGAGAGACTTGTTAAGATAGGACATGAGATAACCGTGATCGTTGGAGAGCCTGAGATAGATAGGCCTCGTGAAGAAGAGATAAATAGTGTGAAAATTATTAGATGGCCTGTCTGGAGCCCTGGAGAAGCATATCACTATCCTAGGAGAAGAGATGATCTGAGAAAGTTGCCGAGAGAGATTGTCAGAGATGTTGATATTGTTCATATTCATAGTATTCATTCTATCTTCACTGTCTTCTCGGGTCTTTCAATAGCGGAGGAGGCTGGAGGCGTCAAGGTCGTTGTGTCGCCTCATTATCATGGTTCTGGTCATACTGTTTTAAGAAGTTTTCTATGGATTTTTTGGAGAAATAAGGTTTCAAAACTTCTTGATAAGGCCGAGGTTATTCATGCAGTAAGTAGAAGAGAGGCTTCTATGATAAAATCTCATTATCCTGAGACAAGTAGAAAGATTATTGTTATACCAAATGGTGTTGAAGAAGATGTTTTAAGATATAGATGGAGCGGGCATGATAGTGATTACATGATGTATGCTGGCAGAGTCGAGAGATACAAAAGACTTGATCTTGTGATTGAAATAGCCAGAGAATTAGGTCTGAGACTCATGATAATAGGAAAAGGATCTTATAGAGATAAGCTGATGAAATATGCCGAGAAGAGATACAAAGGATCAGTTGTTTTTATAGATCCACAGCCTAGAGAGACATATCTAAAGATGCTGTCAGAGGCAAGATACGCTATCAACCTAAGCAGACATGAGGCATATAGCATATTCATAGCAGAGGCATTAGCAATAGGAACACCCTCGATGATAACAAGAGAAATAGCAGAAAACATAGAGGCAGAGACAAAATCATTTAACAAAGAATTTGTTATAACAGAAAAAGCTCATATAAACACTTGGAACGAGATAGTATTGAAATACGTGGAAAGCCTTTACTATTAGCTTTATATATATAAGATTGTGAAGTTATGACACATCATATAATGAGCGAATAATAACATACGAGATAAGAGATAATAAAGATCTTGAGATTAAAAGATGTTAAAAAGATCCGTGAGCCAATACTACATGGAGTTAGATGGCCAAGAGATATAAAGAAAATAACATTAAAAATAGAGAAGACGAAGAGATTAGGATTCAAATTTTCAATGAGTTCAAGAGAAGCCGTGGAAACAACAGCTAGAAAACTTCTTGAAGAATCAAGTGTAAAAATTTGATGAAATTTTATGAAGATAGCTTTGATTAGGAGAGAGTATATAACGCATCTAGATGGCGTTAACAGGTTTATTGCTCTCTTAGCGGAGGGCTTGAGGAAGCTCGGTCACGAGGTAGAGATCTTTAGCTGGTGCTATAGAGGTGTTGATAGGGAGAGACTGGAGGAGTGATTAAAAGAATTGCATGGCTTAGACGATCAATAGAGGTAATTACTGAGAAAAATAGCTGAACCAAAGTCGAGTAATATAGAGAGGATTGAGATAGCTAATGGTTTTTCTTAAGGAATTAAATTACGCAATAAACCTCTTAAGGCTTAGACCAAACTCTCTAGATGATCTCCTCCATCTACATAAGGCATTGTATAAAGCTATGTTAAAAAAGCTTGCTTTTAGTGGAAAGGTTATGGTTGAAACATATATTAAAAGACCTATAGTTGTAAAGCACTGGATGGTCCTTATTTTATCATTAGACCTGGCACAAGTGATATCTACGACCTTGTTTTAGAGGAGTTATACGAGCTTAAAAGATGGTTTCTGCCTAGAGCAAGAGGTGTGGTTATTGATGTTAGAGCCTATATGGAGAAATATACGGTATTCGCATGTGTGAAAGAGGATATTGAAAGGATTGTAGCTATAGAGCCTGCACCGTGGAACTCTCATGTATTGAGGGCTAATGTGAGGCTTAATCAATGTGAATCTAAGGTTGATGTTTTTGACGAAGCTATAGCTTTGGTACGAGGAGAACTTACCTTATATATCCCTTATGATGGGGAAAGATTATCCTTAGGGGGAGCCACTTCTAAACCAAAGAGGGGTGATATTTATCGAGAAATATATGTAAGGGCTGAACCCTTGGATGATATAGTGCAACGCCTGGGAATAGAGCGTATAGATTTCTTAAAGATAGATATAGAAGGTTACGTGTCTGAAGCTTTACCAGGTATAATCGAGACTATGAAACGTACTAGATTTCTGATGATAGAGTTGTGGAGAAGAGATTTATTAGTGTAGTATAAAAAGATAAAGCAGCTCGGATTCAGGCTTGTAGATAGACGTGGCGATAATTACCTATTTCAGCGTTTTACATAATGAGGTTTATATAATGAAGCTTAGTTTCACACTCATCTCTAGGAATCTTGATCTATCTCTTTCAGCACCTAAATGCAACTATAACTTAGCGCTAGCCCTAGCCAGGCTGGGGGCAGATGTGGAGATCCTCACAAGCATCATAAACATATCTAAACATGACTATGATAAACTTATCAATGCAGGTGTAAAGATCAAGATAATACCCAAGCTCTTCGCTAGGAGAACCCTCTCCCCAATAGCATATAGCATAGTAGCGAAGCTATGTAAGAATGATAGAATCGTTATTGGAAACGGTTATACTTTTGGGGATGATATCACATGGGTTCATTTCCTAAGGCTACAAGCACTACGAAGCTTATCCGGTATCTTAGACGCTAAAACAGGGAATAAGATGAAAAGAGAAGCCTTGTTAGAGAGGATGATAATTAAATCCAGCAAGCTCCTATGGGCTGTCTCAAATTTGGTCAAAAGATCGCTCATAGAGGATTACGGAATCCAAGAGGATAAGGTCTTTGTACTACATAATGGTGTAGATGTAGAAAAGTACCATATGATAAATAATGAAGAAAGAAGAGAGTTGCGAAGGATGTTAGGCGTAGATGAAGACACTATCGTGTTTACTTTTGTAGGAGCAGATCCTTACCGAAAGGGCTTTGATAAGTTTTTAAAGATATCGAAAAAAGTAAAACTGCGAAATTATGTAGTACTAGCTATAGGCTTCACTCCTGATATTAATATTCTTAATATCTCCAAAGGTTTGAACGTAAGATTTCTCGGAAAAATTGAAGAGGATTATCTAATAAAAATTTATGGTATTACAGATTTTCTCGTGTTATTAAGCAGCTATGATCCTTTCTCGCTGGTAACGCTTGAGGCTATGGCGTCGGGGGCTATTCCTATACTATCTCCAACAGTAGGTGCCTCAGAGATCATAAAACATGGCGAAAACGGTTATGTGATTGTTAATGAGAGTGAATTTACAGAGCTTCTTGAAACGATAGATAAAATTGATTTAGAAAGTATTCGTAGAAAATCAAGAGAAACAGCATTACAGTACTCGTGGACAAATATCGCAAGTAAACTTATCAACGAAATTATTAATAGGATTAAAGTTAATTAAGATAATACTGTGAGGCGGCTACCTGTGAAGGGGCTTCTAATAATTCACATTGTACCCCCTTATATAGAGTTTCCTCCAGTTAAATACGGTGGAACTGAACGTGTTGCACATTACTTAGTTACTGCCCAGATAAAATTGAGAAGAGTTCTCGAAGACTACCTCGGCGTTGATCAGATCAACATTAAGGTTTTTGCTCGTCATCCTGCAACGAATAATTTATCTTTGAATCCATATGCATATGCTTTAAGGCTACTTCGTACAGTTTCTCAAATGAATTCTACGATGATTCTTATTCATAATCATTTAATTCAAAGAAACTCTTTTTTAATTTTCCATAATTTTTTGGCAAAAAGTTCTTTCAGGCGAGTTTACTGGATGACAACATTGCATTATGATCCTCCACTTTCGAAATCTCTGAGTGTCCTGCGCTATTTAGTGCATCCTGCTTTGGTAGCAATTTCGAAAAATCAATATATTAGACTTAGAGGATCTCTAGGGAGGAGTTTAATTGGATATGTTCATAACGGAATACCTGTCTACGAGTTTCCATTTTGTTATGATGAAGATAACTACTTGATATCATTAGCAGCTATAACTCCTGTAAAAGGCATTCACAATGTCATCATTATAGCTAAGCGTACTGGAAATAAATTAGTTATAGGGGGCCCTGTAAGAGATCAACGCTATTTTAACCTGCTTAAGAAGTATATAGATAACAAAACGATAACATATGTTGGGGAGGTTGATGAAAATACTAAAAGAAATTTATTGTGTAGGAGTAAAGCTCTTCTATTCCCTGTGGAACGAGAAGAATATTTCGGGCTTAACATTGTAGAGGCTATGGCTTGTGGAACACCTGTGCTAGCATTTCCGAAAGGTGCTGTTCTAGAGATCGTAAGCCATGGGAAAACAGGTTTCTTAGGACGCAATGTTGAAGAGCTTATTAGTTATATGAAAAGAGTAGATAGTCTTGATCCATACCTCATAAGATCTTATGTAAACAAGCACTTTTCTTCAGAGGTCATGGCCAAAAAATATCTTATATACTATAAACAGTTATTGGAGGGTCTTAATGTTCAACGAATCTAAAGAAGAGTTGCCGGGATCCGCTAAATCCTTAAGATCGTTCATATTACACGTCATTAGGAAATATCTTTTACCAAATATAAAGAATATAAAGAACGAAAGACTTCTCGATGTGGGAGGGGTACAGGCGACTTTACTGCAGAAATAGTTAATATTTTAGGAGTTAAAGAAGCTGTGATTGTTGATATAAATGAAAGTGCTTTAAAGCAGGCCTCGAGTAAGGGGTTCAAAAGCTATAAGGTAGATGTAGCACGTGAACCGCTACCTTTTCCAAACAACTATTTTGATGTCGTGGTTATGGTTGAGGTGGTAGAGCATCTCTACGACCCTGACTATGCTATTTCAGAAGTACGGAGAGTATTAAAGCCAGGAGGTTTCATTGTGATCTCTACACCTAATCTTGCTTGGTGGGTTAATAGGTTAGTATTATTACTAGGATTCCAACCATATTTCTCTTCACCCTCTACGCGTTTTAATGTTGGAAAACTATTAAAATCTCCCTATGAGCGCCCAGGAGCTCCAGGACATATAAGATTATTTACGTTTAAGGCTTTCAAGGAATTCATAGAGCTTCACGGTTTTCGTATTATAACGATGAAGGGTTCAGCAGGTGATCATAGATCTAGATATTACACTTTTATAGATTCCATTTTAAGCTTGATTCCATCTTTAGCTGCCGAGATAATAGTAATTGCCCGTAAGGTGTGAGTAAGGATGCTATCTTATAGCCAAACTCTACTGCTATTCTTTTCATTGGTTAACTTCTTATTCCTATTTGCAATAAACGGTCGTACAAGAGTCAGCTTTTTCATGGCAATTGTTACGCTATGTACTTTCCTAGCTGTGTTTATGCACAGTCTAGATTTTGTAATAAGTCATGGTAAATATGTTATATATGCTCTTCTTTTAGTAACCGTCACTGTAATTTACAAGTTTTTACATAACATGAGTATGAAGTTGCCTGCAAACATATTCCTAACAGCCTTTTTCGTAACTATAATTCTTGTCCTCGAGTATTCTTTGAGCTTAAGATATGGGCTTGTAGAGGTGGGAGAGCAGATCCCTGACGCAGCCATATACATGAGATATGGGCATTGGAGTTCTTCCCTTAAGAACCCCTACTATGATTTGATCAATGTTGCATCTTTTTGGATTGCTTTTTTGCATGAGGTTTACGGTGCTGGTGATGTAGTAAATGCTATACCTAACCTGGTGTTGTACCTCACGATCATTTTGTTATCGGTTTGCTCCTTACTAATAATCTATAGGAGGTTCATAGGTGCTAAGGGGGGTTTTGATGTGATTGCCTATGTTCTTCTCATCGCTATTGCCACTCCCTACGTAACATTCATATCTGTACCGCCTTCTTTATCAGCATTATACGCATTACTCTTCATAAGCTTCTTTATCTCGAGAGCTGGGCTTGATGTGCGGGATTATGGCGTACTAATTATGTTAGCGTTAGCTGGCATTTTAACACATGCCACATCCATGGCTATGATTACTTTCTTCTTACTATTCTTATTATTATTTGTGTTAGTTGCCGTCAACAGAGCTCATGAGTCTTATTCATTGAGTACTTTTAAAATTTTAGTGATGCTCTTAGCCCTCCACACTTTACTATCCCTAATTCGCTTCTTCTACACCTCTGCATATGTTAGCTTATATCCCTATTATAGCGACTTCATGAGGTTTTTCAACTTCTTCATAGGTACTGGTGAAGTGGAGACTAGAATGAGTAGGTATGAGCTTTACTCACCTCTCTTCACAGTGTTCTCGTGGATATTGCTGCCTGCTTTTGCAACGTCCTATGTACTTTATTTCTTGTTACATAAGAGATCTTGTGCCACATACCAGCAACTATTATCTCTGCCACTTTTAATTGGGGGTTTACTCCTTATATTCATAGGCTTCATAGGTTCATTTTTCAGTAACTCCTTTAGTAGAGAGGCAGGATACCCTGGGTACATGTTATTATTTTTAGGATCAGTAGAACCTATTAGAGTAATCATTAATAATAAGAGAAATGAAGTGATACTTTTAGTAATGGTTGTGTTAAGCTTAATCTCTGGAATGTATACCGTGAAGAATGCTCCTGAACTCTATATGAGTAAGATTCCCTCTCTTGCATATCGACCTTCAACATCTTCAGAAATCATATTAGCTGAGGATCTATTGAGATTAAGCATGCTAGGAGATATAAGAAGTTTTAAAATATATCAAGAATTCGATCCTGGATTATATCTTGTGAAAATGATCGAATGGAGACTTATATGGCCTTATAACATCTCATCATTAGGCATGAATATTCAGCCGATGAGTAGTATGGGCAGTATGAATGTTAGCGATATAATCTTTAACTCTCCATTATTATATATCTCGAGATGAGATCATTGAAAATGTATTTTGAAGCATCTTTTGTCTTAGCCTCTTATAGTCTTGATCTTCCAAAAGATTTTAAGTTCTGAGACAGATGCCCACGTCGATATAGAATATCCTTTCTCTATACTATTTATCTACACACGAAAGATTACATAGAAGATATAGCATGCTGAAAACTATCCCGCCCTATGTGGATAGATTTGTGCAGAAATGGATCGCGAGAAAAGCTGATGTAATCCATCTTAACTCTTTGAGTATTAAATTAGCTAAGAAAGCTAAGAAACTTGATAAACCTGTCGTAGCCGTTCTTCACGTAGCTCCCTTTCCTAGAGAAACCGAAACTTATGAAGCAATAAATGATTATGTTAATGTTTATGTAGCTTCCTCTAATTTTACAAGAGAGAGTGAGAGATGAAAATGGGCACAAAAAAGATCGTTGAGATATATCACGGTATAGATACTAAATGACAAAGTTTATGGAAAATAACATGACGAAGTATATAAAAGATTCGCTATGACGGGCTTTTGGAAGGATCTTAAAGCATGTGAGGCTGACCCATAAATTTGTGGGTCAGGATCTCAGGCTTCAATCTTATGAGAGATTTTAAAAGAAGCCGCGTGTCGACTTCAAAGGTGATCTAGATGAAGTTTAATGCATCTATATCGAACATGAAAATAATTAATGATGAGATTTTATGTGGCTATTAATGATCTAGAGAGAAAATGTAGGATCTCTATAATTAAATCTCTGTAATTAAAGATGAGTCTATAGAAGATCTTGCTTTGATGTCTTAACAATGACTATAGAGCCTGATCCTAAATCTTTTAAAGTAATTGTGGCATATATTAGGTTAAATATGTTAAAAACTATTGCAGAATTAAACATTATATAAGGTGATAATAATAGCAAAGCTCATATATGACCTTGAGTATACCTTAACATTTCACAGTCCCGGTATTGAGCCCTGGATTACAGGTCTTCTCAAAAAGTTTAAACCTGATAGTGTTCTTGATATTGGCTGTGGTCTAGGTTTCTGGGGGCTTATTCTAAAGGGTTATTTAGGTATTTCTAAAGTTGTTGGCGTTGATATTGATCCTACCAAGGTAGAGTTTGTTAAGAGGCTCAATTTATATGATGAACTCTATGTTTCTGATATTAGATCATTTAATTACCATGAGTCTTTTGACGTTGTAATCGCAGTTGAATCTATTCACGGTATTCTCGATGAGAATTTATTAGAGAGACTTGAAGGTTTTGTCAAGAGAGGCGGCTTAATAATTTTAGCCTTGCCACTTATGTCTAAGTCTCTTGCTATTAGCAATATGATTAAGAGAGGTTATGTAGTGTATAGATATTTCTTGATGAGAATTTCTCCTAGTTAGAGTTGATAAAGCTGAGGTGTATACCATGCCGAATCGTCTTTGGAAGTTTCTAGGTGTACTAATCAAACTACTTCACAAGCTCCTTAGTGTGCGCTTAACAGGAGGTTATATTCTAGCCTTCAAGGTGGCTTGAGTGAGGCTATCTATATCAGCCACAGGCGTTTATATTGTAAATGATACAGTCTACATAACTATCAACGACAGAGGTCTGTGTAAGATCGCTGTATTTAAAGATGGTAGTATACATGAGGTGCTTGTATTAAAAGATAGCTCCTGTCTCATACTAAGAAGTTTATCTGAAGGTCTTCTGATATCTTCTGGCAACATCCTTTATCTAGTCTCAGGAGACAAGGCTAAGCCTCTTCTCAGAACTAAAGCTGGAAACATTTTTTGGCATGCTACTGAGGTCTGTGATAAGTTTTTTGTTCAAGAATTTGGTGAGGATCCTACGGGCATATATGTTTCTGAGGATCTTAAGAGTTTTAGAAGAGTAGTCACTAACAGAGATATAGATCCTTCATCAAGACATTTTCATTATATAACATTTGATAGAGATAGAAAGATTTTGATCACTACTCTTGGCGATGGAAATATTGTCAGAGCTGCTTTTTCAGATGATTGTGGCTCTAGCTGGAGACCGTTGTATAAAGGTTCTTGACAGTTTCTCCCAGTCTTTATAGAGAGAGATAGATGGATCTTTGGCTTTGATAGTGGTATTGCTAGAGGAGGTGTGGCAATTTATTATCCTGAGAAAAATATCTGGAGATTCATATTCTTAAAAGCAGAAGGCTATGCACATGCCCAATTCGCTTCGATAACAAAGTTCGGCGACTATTATATTGGGGGCCTAGGTTATCCAACATCTATCATAGTCTCAAAAGATTTATACTATTGGTACACAATACACATAGATAACTCGATATCCAACTATAATCATTTTGTTGATGCAACTGTTTGGAGAGACAAATTAATTGCTTCAACAGGCAGAGAACTTCTGATCTTTAATTATAAAGATGTTGAAGAAGCCTTCAAAAGAAAACCTTTTCTATATCCATACAAGGCTTATACAGATAGAGTCAGAGGCCTAATCTATATATTAAAAAGACTTCCATGGATGATAAAACTGTGAAACCAAAGATTCTTGTGTTCTCAAAACTATTCTGGCCTGAGGGTGGCGGCGGAGAGCTTGCCACATATCTTATTATTAGAGATGTTCTCTCAAAATATTTTGATGTAACTGTTGTTTCAGGCGTTAGCAACCCTGCTCCTGATATATTGAGGATCTGTAGATATATATACTGGGACATGCTTAGGACCAGGTATAAGCCTCTGGAGTGGATTAAAATCTTTGCTAGTATGGATTATGTTAAGAGACTTATTGAGGAGACGGATATTATCTACTTACCTTCACACACTCTAATACCTCTGGCGATTATCTTTAAGAGATTAAAACCTGGTGTAAAGATCGTGATACATCTACATAACTACCAGCCTCTAACATATACATCTGTAGTGCTTAGTGATAGAGAACCGGATCTTGCGACAGATATTATCGTTGAGAGATGGGAGCATGACAGCATAGCTAGAGCTGTGGCAATTGGATTGCTAGGCTCTCTGAATAAGATTAACATGTTGACCCTCAGAGTAGCAGATAGAATAATATGTGTCTCAAAGAGACAGTGCGAGCTGATACTGAGGAAGATGCCATGGCTAGGGCTTAAAACCCACGTGATATATAATCCACCACCACACACGCCAAGTATAGAGAAGAGACTTAGCACACTACCAACATTTCTCTATGGAGGTGGTTCCAGCGTTATCAAAGGTATACATGTTCTTGTGAAAGCATTAAAGAACCTGGAAACACATAGAGAAATCCAGAGACAGAAATTTCTTATCATCTATGGAAGAATAGGTGAACACCAGAGACTCATAGAAATACTCAAAAGATTAAATATCAAAGTAGAGATCCTAGGGAGAATATCATACGAAGAAGTATTAAAACTACATAGAATAACATGGGCAACTCTTTTTCCATCAATAAACGAAGAACCAATGCCATATGCAGTCCTAGAATCAGCACTATTAGGCACAATACCGATAGCCTCAAGAACAGGAGGAATACCAGAAATACTAGAAGGAACACCAGCAGAGAAATACATGTTCACACCTGGAGAAGCTGAAGAGTTAGCGAAAAAGATCGAGAATATCATGTTACTATCAAGAGAGGAGGTTTTAGATATCGGCACAAGATTAAGGGAGCATGCGATTAAGATATTTAATAGAGAAGAAATTGAAAGGATGATTGCTGATCTTTTTATGTCTCTTATAAATTAATTGTCACAATGTGAATTTGGTGCTGAACTTCACATGAGGATCATCTTTATTGTTAGTGAGATGTTTACAGAGAAGAGACATGGAGGTTTTGGTTGGCTGGTTAGGACTATTGGACGTGAGCTTGTTAAACGTGGTTTTGATGTGAAAGTTCTTGCTTGGAGAGATCCTGGTTATCCTGAGAGGTACTCTGTTGATGGTATTGAGGTGGTCACATATTCATATTCTTTTGATACTAAATCTGTGTTTAGACATCTGCGTGATTATTATTATTTTACGAAGATCATAAGAAAGATTGAGGCTGACGTCTTCATCTCTATAGAGGCGATGGTTGAGACATTGATCACAGAGATCTTGAGAGATGATGCAAAACATATTGTGTGAGCTCAAGATCCTTTTGATTGGAGTGATTATCAACTTTTAAGTTCTGTAGATCCATATTACAAGATTTCGAAAACAAGATTTTTCATGAATAAAATAGTGTTTGGATTAGCATATAAAAAAGCAGATCTGATCCTTACTCAGGCAAGATATTATATTGATAAATTAAAGGAACTTTATAATATTGATCCATATAGAGTCATATATCTTCCAAACCCAGTTGATTATATACCTGATGAAGATGAAATAAGAAAAAATGATGAACCATTAGCCTGCTACTTAGCTAGAATGGATCCTCAGAAAAGATACTGGATATTTTTTAAGCTGGCAAAAAATTTCCAGAAATAAAATTCATAGCAATAGGAAAGCCTAACATACTATATGAAGAGAGATATAGAGAGATAGTTAGTAAATATATTAATCTACCGAATCTAGAGATCAAAGGTTTCATAAGCGAAGAAGAGAAAAGAAAAATCCTAGACAAATGCTGGATAATGATTCTGCCAAGCATAAGAGAAGGATTGCCAATAGCAATGTTAGAAGCACTAGCACATAAATGTGCGATACTAAGCTCTGTAAATCCTGACGGATTGACAGAGAGATTCGGATATTGGGCTAGAAGAGATGACTTCGCTGAAGGTCTCAGATGGCTACTGGAGAACGACAGATGGCAAAAGCTCGGCGAGAGAGGATATAAGCATGCTAGAGAAAATCATCACATTAAAAAAGTTATGGACAACTTAGTTAGTTTATTAAAGAAGGCTTTTTAAAGGTGACTATAATTAGAAAAGGTAAATTAATTGCTTTCGTAGGTCCTGTAGGAGTGGGTAAATCAACAATTCAATACTACTTAACTTTTTTGTTAGAAAAAAGAGGCTATAAAGTCTCTGTAGAATTTATAAAAGCATTTCATTATTTAAGTTTTGCTATATGGATTTTCATGTTGAGATTAACTTTAAGCAAGAAATTGAGTTTTCCTATCGCTCCTTGGTACATTATTTCGAAATATAATAGGACATTAGCTGAAAAACTAACATTTTTATCATCATTTGCCGATATTCTATTTTCAATACCTCTAAAACTTTTAAAAATAAATTTTTTAAATTTTTTAATTATTATATACTTTGCGAAGAATATCTTATAGGAGCCATAATAGACTACTTATACACTTTGCATAATATACAAAGTCTCAAAGAGAGAAATTGGTTAAGGTCTGCTATAACATTTTTATTAAAATTGTTAAATAGGTATAAGCCATCTATGATAATAGCGCTTAATGCTTCAGAGGGCTATTTATTAGAAAGATGGAAGAGAAGAGGATACGGTGATCCTCAAGGTAAATATATAATATTCCAAAGAGTTTTCATCGAGAAGCAGTTGGTTTTTGGTAATAAATTAATTAAAGGTGTGAAGACTTATTATATAGATACTTCAAATAGAGGAGTATCTGATATAATTAAGGAGATCATATCTCTCTTTTAAATTAGGATCTAAATAAGATTACTAATGATCTATATAAAAACCTTAACAATACGAGAACTTTATAATGATATATATCATATTATATATTAATTAATTATGTTAGATATTGGTGCATTAGCATGTTAAACAAAAGATCAAAGATGTTTAATCTTTTGTCTGAAAAACTTATAAGATACATAGGCATAGCATTAGTTAGTAGGAGAATTTTCAAGAATTGGTTTTCAGCAGGTGTGAAATATTTCCTTTATAAAAATAATATTTTAAATATAAAGTTCTCGACATTAATATGTCGAGACGGCTTTATTTTTCAGATCCCTATCTGGCTATATGGAATATTAATTAACGGCTTCTACGATAATTTATTTATGAAGATCTTATGCAAAGAACAGATGATTATAGCGAAAAACTCTCACATTCCTCTTCAGGAACTCTATGTCAGCAATGGCGTCTTAGACGCTCTATTATATGGATGGAAATATGATGAGAAACACCGCTATTGGTTTAAAGATAACATCAAATTTAAACACATGTATAAAGCCACACCCTGGGTTTTTTATGGATTATACAATTTATTAAATGTTAAAAATAAAATAGTTATTGACGTCGGAGCATTCGTTGGCGATTCTGCCATTTACTTTGCCTTAAGAGGAGCTAAAAAAGTTATAGCTATAGAGCCTCATCCCCAAGCCTATAAAGAGATGCTTGAAAATATAAAATTAAATAACATTGAAAACCATATCTTAGCGATTAACGCAGGTTTAGCGAGCAAACCCAGAAAAATATGTATAGAATCCGTTAACATACTTGAAACTGAATATACGTATCATAAGCCTGGCAGATGTAAAATCGAAGTTTCTGCAATAACCTTAAACGAACTACTAAATATATTAAAAGATAAAGACGAAGTTATAATAAAAATGGATTGTGAAGGTTGCGAGTATGATGTTATTATTAACGACTATGCACATGTGAAAATGTTTAAAGAATTGCTCCTAGAATATCACATACGTAATAAAAATATGTCGGCCTCTAAACTATTAGCCGTCCTTAGCAAAGATTTTTTATGTAAAATTATAGAAAAGGGTAAAATTATAGGACTCGTATATTGCATTAAAAGATAAGAATAAAACATGAAAAATATAAGTACTTCATTAATGCTAAGCTTTTATCAAACGAGACTACCAAGATGTAAAAGATTATAAGTCGCGGATTGTGTTAATCTATCTGATAAAGCTGTCAGCATCCTAAGGTTAAGAATTCTGATTCATGAAGAGAGGACCATACATAACTCTTTCTGGTGCTGATGGCTCTGGAAAGACTACTGTTGCCATGCTTTTAGTCTCTATATTATCTAATCATGGTTCTGTTTGTTTTCATTGGTTTAGAGGCTCTCATATTCTTGCATCTATTTTGGCAAGAATTTTTTCTCGTTTAAAATCTTTTCGTGGCAACTGTAATCCTTATTATATGATCTGTGTTCCTGATAGATTTAAAAGTCTCTGGGTTCATATTGAGTTCTGGTCTCTTATTCCTCATGTTTTCACAAGATTTTTTCTAAGGATTTTCTGTGATTATCTTGTTTGTGACAGAGGTTTTCTAGACTTTATCGTATGGATCATAGCGACTCTTGATAGACCATCTTTTCTTCAAAGCATCTACGGATCTTTTCTTCTCAGACTAGCCTATATTGAGAAACCTGTATATCTATATGCCGATCCTAACATTCTTTTCAAAAGAACTGATGCTCCGAAAAGTTTTGTTTTTAAAGAGCTTTTGATATACAATTCTCTGGCTAAAAACCTATCGCTATGCAGTATTGATACCGGAGCTAGGAATCCTCGTGAGGTTGTTAGAGAGGTTTTGAAATGTCTAAAAAGATGAATGTTCATAAGGATAGCCTGTCTCTGATGCTTCTGAAGGTTCTCGAAGGATCTTACAGACCTGATCATTATGAGGCTCTAAGGCTTGCAGATGTTGCAAGGTTTAACAAGCTTTATCTATCTTATCTAAGGAGTGTAAAAGATGTTTTCGGCGAAGAGCTTTCTCGTGAGGAGGCTAGATATAGATGGTTTATGAATAATGTCTATGAAGTTGCTAATGTCTTGAGAGGTTTTGAATACGCTTTCTATAAATTTAGAAAGCCTGCGGAACATGTTTCTGTAGATCTTGATATAATAATAAGTTCAAAAGATATTTATAAAGCAGTCAGACTTCTACGTGAGAAAGGATTTAAGGTGATAGTATATGAGCCTTACACAATAACTCTAGCGAGAAAAGGCTTTGTCATAGACTTATATACGCAGCCTTCATTTGCATGGATCATATATTCAGATGGTGAGAAGCTACTCAAAGAATATTCAGAGGAGATCATGATAAACAATGTCAGGGCTAGAGCATTGAGCATAGAGGCTGAGACGGCTGTGTCAGCAGCACATGCAATATATAAGGAACATATGGTTCTTTTGATAGATTGTTTAACAATATGGAGATGGCTGAACAAAAAGGTGTGGGATATAGCATATGAGCTTGGGATAGAGAAGTCAGTTGAGAAAACAATAGAGATATGCAGCCTAGTGAGAAGAAGATTGGCAGAGACTCCATACAGAATTGATATAGCAACATTATTAGACGCATATATAGACAAGATCTTTAGAGACCCACTGTTCAGATCAACATTATTAAACATTTTGAAATACCTTATGAAACGAGAGAACATTGGAACATTAATATTAAACAGGATAAAAAGAAAAAGCTATTAAAACATTCCAAAGACTGTACACAGCTACGATATACAAAAGATCTTTATAGACATAAAAATACGTCAAAGACGGTGTTTCTCAACAAACAGAATATTCTTTCGATCAATAACCCTTTTATATACTGATTTTTCTATTTTTCTCTCTTATTTTCACGTCTTAATCTTTTATTAAGAGATTTTTTAGATAACTAATTCTTCTTCAAAACTTTATTAATAAAGATCAGAGGATGAGAAGTTTTGATTAGAAAGATAGTTATCTTCATCTATTTCAGAGGCTGAGATTTTATGGTATTGTCATTTAATGGTATTATGGTAAGTGTCTATAGATGTTGCAGAAAATCTTTTTGAAAAGATCCTTGGTAATGAGAAGATAGTGACAGAACCTGTTATAGAGGCTGTCTCGTGAATTGAAAGATCTATGAGAAACATCATGAGATATGCGACAAAAATAGAAGATGAGTATAATAAAAAGATTAAAGAGTATGAAGAAAAAGCCGAAAAAATTATTAAAGATCTTGATAATAAAATAGGTGAGATGAGGTCGGCTATTAAAGATGTTGAGAAACGTAAAGAGGAATTAGGGAAAGAGATTTACAGCCTTGGAATAATCTTAACGAGTGGAAGCATCATAGAAATTAGAGTAATTAAAGAATTTTTAGAATGTCTACAAGAGTTAAAGAATAGAATATCAAAACATGAACAAGAACTTAAGAAACTCAAAAATGACATACTAATAATCGATAGAAGAGTCTTAAACACAGCTACTGAGCTTAGAGGATTAAGAGAATTTAAGGAAAAAACTGAGAAGATGTTAAAACTTAAATGATGTTATATCTTAAGATCCTGAGAAAACCCGAGACATAGGATCCAAAGAAAGCTAAATTAAAATAATAGGTCCTAAACACTTATGAAGCTTATCAGATTTTTAACGTCAGTCATATAAAGATCTTTTTGACTCTAGTTAAAAGTATTCCTGAAAAAACTTATGGCAAAAATAAGTTCTATAAATCAAGGCTGACCCTTAAATCTATGGGTCAGAAAAATATTTCGATGAAAAAGATCCTTCAAATTCCACGTCGCAACTTTTTGAGAGTCAAAAACTATCATTCAGCTGATAAGAAGTTTTTCGTTAAATAATTCTTTGAACCATAAATTTATGGGTCAGATTTATAAGCTTTTTTAGAGCTTATTATCTCGGGACCTTAATGTCTTCGCACTCTAAGGAGAGAAGGATCTGTCCTAGATGTGGTGAGCCTTATTCTTATGTTGAGAAAATCGATATTGGCGAAAGATCTTATCTTTATGCTGTTCATTATTATGTTGATGAAAATGATAGACGTAGAAAGAGAAGATGTTATCTAGGTCCTGTAGATGGTTATGAATACGTCTCTAAAACTCATGAGATTATATTCTATGGTCTCGACAGACAGGATAGATATATTAGATATCTTGAGGAGATCACCGATCTTTTTGATTCTGATGAGCCTGTCTCCATGGAGCCTGATGAGTTTAAAAAAGAGTTTGAAAATATTATGAGAATAAGATCTTTGGTCAAAAGGATCAGCTATAAAATTGATGAGAGGCTTAGAAAAATCCTTGAGACAATAGTTAGCGATATAAAAGCATCTCTAGACGTGTTGAAAAAAGATTATCCTGATAATCCTCAGGCTCAAGATATCGTTAAAGAACTTGAGACTTTTAACAAAAAGATCGATATAACGATTCTTGATAAAAACTTTGTAAACGAAGAGGCCATAAGATCTTATGTAGAAAGATATCTACTGCTTAAACAAAGACTTAAACAGTTGCACAAGGCTCTCCCTATAAGCGGATCTCAGGCTTCAAGTTAGAGAATCATATTTAGACTCTGCTG
>Ga0079996_116009_pt1 | contig 18784 bp, 17 predicted proteins | sample PerSpoAPS_AMetaG_FD_69199 | JGI IMG/M metagenome (GOLD analysis project Ga0079996, IMG submission 69199) | Thermal spring microbial communities from Yellowstone National Park, Wyoming, USA - Perpetual Spouter A (PS_A) MetaG (SPADES assembly)... | ecosystem: Environmental > Aquatic > Thermal... | reverse complement strand
AAAAGAAAAATAGAAGGTAAAATAGAGGGAATTCTTGAAGGCATTATCATCAAAGAGAGATTTTTTGATAAAGAAAATAGCACTTGGTATTCCCTAGCTATACTTGATGTTGGAAAATTTACAAGAGAGAGAATAAGGAAAATATCTGAGATTGAAGGGGACATCTTGCTCAACACAAGAAAAATTGAAGATTACATTTCAAATTCAGATATAATAGATACTCCAAGATTGATTGAGAGTTTGAGCAAATTAGATGAAAAAATTCAAATTATAAGTAAAGAAATTTCAACTCTTGAAATCTTTGGCAAATCTTATAATTCAATTGCCAAAAGAAAATTTGATGAACTCATTTCTGAAAAATTATCTGATATATCCATAGATATATCTGCTGATACAACCTATTTCTCATCTCCCATAACCTTTGTTCGATTTGATGTTATGGTAAAAACAAATCAAAAACCATTAGCTTGGATACCCATAGAAGCCCAAATAAGAGAAGTTTTTGGAGGAGAATTAAAAATAAAATCAATAACAGATGAGAAAGGAAAAGCCAGAATATCACAAAAAGTTCTCTTACCAGCAGGTGAGAACCAAATTATAATAAGAATATCTACACCATATATTAAAGCTGAAAGATCAACTATATTTAGGGCTGACTCCGGGACAGTATTTATTGAATCATGCCCTGATTTTCTGAAAAACGAAATTTCAAAGTGCATACTTTTAGCAAATCTGAAAACTGATCAGAATGAAGAAAACTCAAAAGTTAGGATAAAAGTAGATTTTTCCACTAACCTTGTGTATCAGGGAAAAGACTTCAACAACAAACCTGTTTTTATCACAGAGGCTATAATAAAGATCGTAGCCATTTCAAAAGATGGCGTCAATATTGAAAATCAATTCTATGGAAAGGGTTTAGGTCAAAGCAAATTTGACGCTGAAAAAACTGCTTTTGAACAAGCTATAAAAAATATATGTCCTCAAACGAAATGAAAAATCCAACTATAACCAATCTATTATGTATTTGGATAAAAAGCGAGAGAATTAAGTCTCACTTTTGCTGATATGCAAGAAACAAAAGTTATATAGAAATTTGTATATTTACCATAAATGAAGAAATTTCAACTATCAAACATAGATAGATATAAAAAGACCGGTCTTCGCTTTCATATCAAAATCCCTAATTTTTCTCGCAAATTGCTCTTTGGAAATCACTCCTGAAAGAAAAAGCAGATAATCTCTCAAAACCTCATCTCTCATCTCCTGAGCCACTTGCTCATCTCTCAGTGAAAGGAAAGCAAGAAGAGAGAATAAATCTTGTTGTAAGTTAACTGAATCTGGCAAACTCAAATCCTCACCCCCTGATTCCTCTTGGTGAAAACCTGATGTTTTGCCGTTCTTTAGAGGAACTTTATCTAACAAACCAAATTGTGGTTTAGAGGTTTTGAAATTTTGGCGAGATAATTCAGGAGAAGCAAAACTCTGATTTGGATTTTGCTGAAAATTCTGTTGATCTTCTCTTTTTATAAAATAGACATGAGAACTTCCCCCAACTGCAACGAGCTCCGAACCAGAAAAGGCAAATTTTACACTAACATAAGAGAAAATAGGGATTCCACCTTCCCTCAGAGCTTGCTCCACCATTCTTACTGTGTTTCCTATTTCCCAGCCAGCAACCCACGCAGCAGAGATTGAAGCAGGGACAACATTAATTCTCAATCCAAACTCATGAGGCAAAGGACTGAAAGATATCATTCTTATGCCTTCCATTAGTATAAAATTTAATACTCAGCAAAAGAGCAATTCCGAAATTAACCAAAAACTACGAAAATTAACCAAAAACTGCTATAAAAGGAGCATTATGAGTTCTGAAACTACACGAAACTCTACAAACAAAGTCTTTATGAATAAAAAGCTCAATTTAGAATAAAAGTCGACAGAGGGGAAATTTTTAAATTTATTGATTTTTCTGAAAAATAAATTTGGCTGAATACTATTCGGTTTATATATGAGGATAAGACTTGCAATCGTTGTAATATCAGCAATAGTTTTTGGTGTAATCATATGGTGGAAAGGAATAAAGCTTGGGCTTGATCTCAAAGGTGGTTCGTATTTTCTTCTTAATGTCAGGCAAGACATAGCAGTGAAAAAATTCACAGAAAGAATAGCATCAGAAATATTGAGCGAATATGAAAAAATATACGGTGAGCAAACCACTGAATCTCCTGTTCGTTTTGAAGATACAAAAATCTATGTTTCCGCATCCACAGATTTTATAGAAAAAATAAAAAAGGATTTTCTGTCTTTCAATTATGAGGGTTCAAATTTCTTTGAAGATAAAGAATATCACATTTTTACCCTAAAAGAAGAGGAGATAAAGGAGATTGAGGAATTTGCGGTAAATCAGGCTCTATCTACAATAAGAGCAAGAGTAGATGAATTCGGAATAGCAGAACCCCAAATATTCAGATACGGAAAATCAAATATCGTTGTCCAACTCCCCGGAATTCAGGACCCATCACAGGCAAAAAGAATAATAGGGAGAACTGCACTACTTGAATTCAGAATAGTAGATGATGAAAATGATTTCTTTGCTAATGTAACACTGGAAGAAGGAATATACAAGGGAACGGAAATCGGAGCAAAAGGTAAAACAGTTTCTTATCTTTGGGTATACGAGAAAGACTACGAAAAACTTGCAAATTTTATAAAAAATCTCAACCCACCACCTGGGCGGATAATCTTTGTAGGTAAAGGTGAAAAGGGAAATATATGGAGAACTTATCTACTTGAATCCATATCAGAAATAACAGGAGAGTTTTTAAGAAATGCAGTCGTGAGAATGAACACAATAACTAATGAACCATATGTTCTTATATCATTCAATTCAGAAGGGGCAAAAAGATTTGAAAAAATAACAGGAGAAAATGTGGGTAAAAGACTTGCAATAATCCTTGATGAAAAAGTCTTTTCTGCACCTGTAATACGAGAAAAAATATCTGGAGGAGTTGCAACAATAGAAGGAAGATTCACGATAGAGGAAGCGAAAGAATTAGCAGCAGTTCTGAGGGCAGGAGCTCTACCAGCACCTGTTGAATTTGAAGAAGAAAGAACTGTCGGTCCTTCTTTGGGTGAGGACTCAATAAAAAAAGGTATAATAGCATCGGTTGCTGGAGCCGCACTTGTTGCTCTGTTTATGTTCTCATATTACAGAATATCAGGATTTGTAGCTATGATAGGAGTCGTAATTACTATTTTATTTACACTTTCCATATTATCTTTGTTTGGAGCTACTTTAACACTACCCGGAATTGCAGGTCTTGCCCTAACAGTTGGAATGACTGTTGATAACAATGTTATAATTTTTGAGAGAATAAGAGAAGAACTTTTGAGAAAACAGGTTATAAAACCAGCAGTAGAGGCAGGACATAAACTTGGTATGGCAACAATAATAGATGCGAACCTGACAACGCTTATCGCAGCTTTATTTATTTTTCAGTTTGGAACGGGTCCGGTGAGAGGATTTGCACTAACGCTTTCAATAGGAATTTTAGGAGCGATGTACGGAGCAGTTTTCTGCTCAAAAGCGATTCTTGACTCACTGCTCCAAAGGAGAATTTTTAGTATATAAAAAAATAAGGAAGGAGGAAAAAGAAAATGGCAGAAAAAGATAAATTCAAAAAAAAGATTTTCAAAGAACCAAAAGCAGAAAAACCCCACGAGGAAAAGGAAGCAGAAGAAAAGATAGAAGAAAAAAAGGAAGATGGTAAAGTAACTACACAAACAGATACAAAAAAACAAGATACGAAAGTACATACCACTCCCGTTCAGCCTCAACCAAAAGCCCAAGCAAAAACGAAACCTATCACACCAAAAATCCAACCTACCGCAAAGCCTACTCCAAAACTCATAACCACAAAGTTTTTCTCTATCTTTCCGTACGGTAAAATAATAAATTTTCTGAAATTTAGGAAGATAGCTTATGCTATCTCATCTGCCCTATTCGCTTTTTCTTTATTTATTATATTTTCCGGAAGAGTTCCACTTTCAACTGATTTTAAAGGTGGAGTATCCGCAACTATAAAATATGAAGGTGAAGGTACAATAGATATAGGAAAAATAAGAGAAGTATTTGGAGAGGGAAATATTCAGAGCACAGGAAAAAATGAGTTTTTAATAAAACTCTCTCTTGATTTTGTGGAAAAAGCAAAAGCAGAAGGAAAAGATGCAGGAACTGCTATAATAGAAAAACTTGAAAAAATAGGAAAATTTAAAACAGAAAAGGTAGAATCAGTAGGCTCACTTATAGGTGCAGAACTCAGAAAAAAAGGAATATATGCAGTAATATTCAGTATTATTGGTATTTCAATATACATAGTTTTGAGGTTTGAATGGAGGTTCGCAGTAGGTGCAGCAATATCTTTGTTTCATGACTCACTCATAACTTTAGGAATAGCATCTGTTTTGGGAGTAGAACTATCCTTACCAACCCTTGCGGCAATACTAACACTCATAGGGTATTCAATCAACGACTCAATAATAATTGCTGATAGAATAAGAGAAAAATTGAAGATTGCAAGAATTGCTTGGACAGAGGACATTTTCAATAGAGCAATAAGTGAAACACTATCAAGAACTATAATCACAGTTCTGACAGTTCTTTTCCCAACACTCACAATAACAATATTTGGGACAACAACTCTGCGCGACATAGGAATAATATTTCTGATTGGTCTTGTTATAGGTACATACTCATCTATATTTGTTGTCTCATCATTGGCTTATGATATTTACGCATTGCAGAAAAAGAAGAAAGAAAGGGAAGTTCAAAAAATAACATAAAAAGCCTGAAAAATCTTCAAAAAAAGATAGCAAAATTCCCAATCTAGACATTACTATTTTTAAGAGTGGAAAGGAGAAAAAAGAAAAAACATGCAAATAACAGATATATTACATCTTTGTTTCTTTTAATAATAACATTAAATTTCTCAGAAAGTTGTAATCCGGAAAATGGGAGTAATAATATTTCCGAAGCTTATACCTCTTTTGCTTTTTTATTCACACTATATAAATTCATACAGAATATAGATTCTAATATTGAAAGTACGCAAACAATTCACTCGGTAGTTTTTGAGGAAAGCAAATTTATGCTAAGAAAAATCCTCCCTGATTTAAATGAACTAATACCAGTTTTTCCAGATATTGAAAGATATTCATTTTCAGATTGCTTAGATACAAAAAAAGAATCTGATTCCTTTAAATCAGAAGGAACTTGCAGTGTAAAAGGAGTAAGGGGCGAAGAAATAATAAGTCTGAATTTAGATTTCGGAAGATATTATGATGAAACCAAAAAACAAAAATCTTTAAACATCGGGAAATTAGATTTAGAAATTGACACCATAATTTTTTGCAGATATAATCCAGGTTTCGGAAATTGTCGTGAAGTAAAAGAGAAATTTGACCTTTTATCGTTCAAAATATCGGTTGAATTTCGCTACGAAAAAGAAAAAATAAGCGATAAAGAGATAAAGCTCAATACTCAATATCTCTCCATATACATTAATTTCTCCCAAAAACCAAAAGATAAAAAGATAAAATCAATAATACAAAATATAGTAGTAAAAAATTTCAATTATGAGCAAGAGAAACAAGTAGGTGATACTATACTAAAAATATCACTCACAGGAGACTTTTTCATTAATTTCTCAGAAGATTTATCTCAATCAAGTATGTGTTTTTTAAAAAGCGGCAAAATAGAGACTCAAGAACCCGTAAGATTCGATAATGAAGATCTCATAAAAAATAAAGAAAATCCTTTCCAAGTTTGCCCAAAAATAGGCAGAATTTCCATATCATTTGAACCCACAAAAATGGAATCTCAAATAGACTTTTCCAAAAAAAAATGCTACAACATAATTCCCGAAGTAGAAAAAGTAATTAAAGATGGTCTATGCTCGTATTCATAATATGGAAAATAAAATTATCTTCTTCTCCCAAAGCTTGCAAAAGTTTCAAAATCAACTTTTCAATCTCTTCATATTTCATAACAAAAGAAGCTCGGTTAGATATAAGATAAGTTGAAAATTCTTCAAGAACTACCATCTCTTCAAGGTCATTTTCAAGGAGGGTTCTACCTGTTGAGACAAGATCTGCGATTATGTGAGATAAACCAACCTTTGGGGCTATCTCAACCGAACCATGAAGTTCAATAATCTCAAATTCAGAAAAATATTTTTCAGCATATTTTTTTGAAAGGTTTGGGAACTTAGTAGCTATGACAACCTTTGATATTGGAACAGGTTTATTTTTTGGATGAGCAAATGAAAACCTGCACTTACCTATTTTCAAATCAAGGAGCTCAAGGACATCATATTTTCCCTCACGCAATATATCAAGCCCAACCATCCCAAGGTCAACCACCCCACCCTCAACCCACACTGGAACATCCTTCGGTTTCAAAAACCAAAGAACAAGATTATCTGCAGAAATAGATAATTCTCTTTCTTTGAAACTGATTTTATATCCAGCCTTTTGAAGTAGCTCTAATTCTTCATCAAATGCCTTACCTTTTGATACAGCTAAACTCAACATAGTAAAATCTAAAACTTAACCAAAAGCCTATACTTTTATAAGATTTACAATTGGACCTGGTTCTGCCCTTATTTCAAGAATATTTGATTCAAAAATCTCTCCGTCATGGTTTATACCTGTATTGTATGCTTTTATTATGACTTCTGATGCGATATCACTGAAAGAGTGAGGTGGTCTCTTTTTCCCGGTGGCATAAGTTCTGAAGTTCCTGAGAACTGTCCAAACATCACCTGAATATACCAAAAAGAAGAAACCATGTTTATATTTATCAACTTCCGCAAATGGACTAAAAAAAAGAGCAGGCTCCCTAAAAACAGAACCTACCACAGCATAGTGCTGCAAATAAGGATATTTTTGTCCATCTACAAAAATTTCTGCCTTTATCTTTTTTAAAAACTTATCTTTTCCTTCTTCTCCGATTACAAATCTTGCAATTATAGTATATATAGTTTGCAAAATCTTTGCTTTGGACTTTAATCTGCCCTCTATTATTTTTTTAGAAATAAGAAATGGAACTCCCATAAAAAAAGTAAAACATAAAATTGGTCTTTCAAAACCTTTTATATGTAGCTTTATTGTACCAAATTTTCTTATATTATCACGCGGTATAGATGAACCATCTTTTATAGAATCAAGTAGATCTCTGAATCTTATCATTATATCATCCAGATCTCCCTTCAAAGGGATCTTATCTGGAATGGCATTCAATGAGCCAGCTTTACCGTGCAGTATAGGAATATCAAGTTCATCTTTCATTCCAGATTTATACCAAAGATAATTTATACCTCTACCTATTGTTCCATCACCGCCAACAAAACACCAAAGATCAACCGTTTTGAAGTTTTTATCTATTATATCAGCTAACTCTTGAATGCTTTTAGTCTCTGCAACTACAACGGCTCTATCCTTTAATATAGATTTTATTCTTTCGCTTATTCCTTGCGAAACTCTTTGAGCATTAACATTACATATTACTGCTATTTTCATCACAGAAAAAGTATTTCAACTTAAACCTTTCTTTTACTCCTTACAAAATACGAAAGAAAAAATTTTTTTAGATTTTACAACAACTCTATTAACCTCTCATCAGCTTTTCTCAGTCTTATACCAATTATTCTCACAATATTTTTAAGCAGAACATATGATATTTCTTTATTTTCCTTTTCAAGTTTCTCAAAATTTTTTCTTGTTAATTTGAATACCGTACAATCTGTTTCAGCAACACAACTTGCAGAACGAGGGAAATTATCAAATATAGCGAGCTCTCCGAAAGTTTCACCCTTTCCAATTTCCCCAATTTTTTGTCCCAATTCATCAGTTGCTATACCTGGCTTCACCGTATCTTTCTTTCTCTTATATACTCCAACGATACCTTTTAGTACAAAGTAGAGAGAATCTGCTATTTCACCCTCTCTCAGTATTACCATTCCTTTTCTGAATTCAAATTTATACATATAGGGTAAAATATAGCTGATTTGCTCGGAATTAAGCCCTCTGAAAAAATTAGTTATTACAAGCTCCGATATAACTTTATTATCAGTCATAAAAATAAAAGTATAACAAAAATTATAACCCGGAATTAAACTGAAAGAATAAAGCAATAAGCTTACCAAAAATAGCGAAATTTTATTTTTTAGAATCAACAAAATAAGATTATACTATTATGGAATATGCACCATATGTTATTTCCGCATACGCAATTTTTTGGATTTCAATTATATCACTTACAATTTATGTAATTATGAAAAAATGAAAAGAAATTAGAAGAAAGAAAAGAAGAGAGAAGTTAGAAAAAGAATAACAAAAAAATAAAATGAGAATAGTTTTCATAACTGGAATATCAGGTTCTGGAAAGACAACAGCACTTAAAACACTTGAAGATATAGGATTTTACACCGTAGATAATATTCCAATAGATATGATATACGATTTTATCTCGCTTACGAAGAAAGCAAATATAAAAGATGTGGCTCTATCGCTTTTCTTTAAAGAAGAAGAAACAATTCAAAAATTTCTTGAAATTATAAATAAATTAAAAGACGAAATAAAAGATGGAAAAGTTTTTCTTGTGTTTATTGAAGCATCGGATGAGGCTATAATAAGAAGATATAAAGAAACGAGAAGAAAACACCCACTCGGAGATGAGATAAAATCAATAGAAAATGCAATTAAAAAAGAAAAGGAAATCATGAAGTTACTCTACGATACATCAGATATAAAAATAGATACGACCCAGATGAATATACATCAGCTAAGAGAAAAAATAAGAGAACTCTTCGGAGATGAAAAAGGTACAGAACTCACATTTCAAATATATTCATTTGGGTTCAGATACGGAATACCACAGGAATCAGACCTTGTATTTGATGTAAGATTTATCAGAAATCCAAATTTTGATCCTCATCTAAAAAAGTTTGATGGAACACACCCAGAGGTTCAAAAATTCATATTTGAAGATGAAAATGCGAGAAAATATCTTGAAATGATAAAAGAAATGATCAGATTTTTGGCTGACAGGTTCAAAAAAGAAGGAAAATTCATCGCAACAATATCAGTAGGTTGCACAGGTGGGAGACATAGATCAGTTGCATTTGCAGAAAAAATCAAGGAGTTCATAGAAAATGAAATAAAAGTAAAAGCTATCTTAACTCATAGAGACAAAGAAAAAGAATCCACAATATAAAAACAACGCTTTGTCGCAAACATATCAGGGCGGCCCCGCAAAGCCATCAGGACCTAACCTAATCGCTACCACCCTCCCACTTCCCTTCATAATGAGAGTTGAGTTCCGGAAATTTCTGCCTTGTTATTGTATAAGCTTGTGATGGGGTAAAACCTTCAAGGAGTCTTTTGTAAGAGAACCTTACAGCAGAGGAAAAACTTCTCATAAGTTTGAGGATTTGTTCTTTCTCTCCCCTATTTACAAGGAGTTTGAAACTTGTAGTTATGAACATATGAATTGAAATAACAGTAATAATTGATTTTGGTTTAAAGAGAAATTTTAGCAAAAATTTTTGAATTTAGGTGAGAAATTATAATTTAAGATGATTGCGACAAGGCAATTTCCCATAAAAAAATGATTAATCAACAAAAACAATCAAGAAAATAAACTTTTTAAGATAATATTTTGTAAAAAAGTGAAAGCCGAAACATATCAGCAGATAAGGAAGGTTTTCAGATTTTTCAGAAGGTATATATGGTATATATTAGCAACCATACCCTTTTCAGCAATAGCATCTTCATCAAGAGGTGGAGCGGTTCTTTTAGCGAAAAATGCAATAGATAAAGGTATAGTTCAAAAAGATATAAATTTCATGTTCAAGACTGCGCTAATTCTGATTGGAATCTTTCTCGGAGCCGGAGTATCAAGGGTTATCTCCTCCTTTTTAGCTCAAATTGCAATACAAAGTACGATAAAAGATATAAGGCAAGAAATAATAAGGAGATTACTTAATATCCCCTTGAACAAACAAAAACACTCAACTTCTGTGATTTCAAGAATATCAGCTGATGTAGAGATAATATCAGGTCTTCCATCAACTATAATATCTCTCATAAGAGAACCTTTATCTTTCATTTTTTTGGCAGGAGTACTCATTTATATGAACCCACAGCTTGCAGTTTTATCTATCATATCATTCCTTCTGATTTTAGCTCCCGTAAGATACATAACTAAAAAAGTGAGAAAAGCATCTGAAAGAACGAGAGAATCAACAGATAAAATTTCAGAAAAAGTAATGGAGGCAATTCAGGGAGCAAAGGTTGTAAGAACATACTCGGCTGACTCTTTTTATGAGGCAACTAAAAACTATCTCAAAACATTCAAAAGATATAAAATAAAAAGTGCAATCTTACCTGAACTTTCGTCTTCTATATCAGAATTTGGTGGAGCACTCATAGTTGCAGCAGTCATTATATTTTCATCATATCAGCTTAACAAAGGGGAAATAACCGCAGGAAGTTTTCTCGCTTTCTTCGGTGCAGTAATTGCTATCTGGGAACCAGTAAAGAGATTTGTAAATGCCATATCAGAATTTTCAAGAACATTACCATCAATCATACGCGTGAACGAGTTAGATGAAATTCCAGAAATAAAATCAGGCAACATAAAAAAGGCAGATTTTTCAGAAAGTATAGAGTTCAGAGATGTTTGGTTTTCTTTTGATTCAGAACCAGTACTCAGAGGAATTAGTTTTAAAGTCTCAAAAGGAGAAAAAGTAGCAATAATCGGGAGCTCAGGAGTAGGTAAAACAACTTTGGTATCTTTGCTTCCAAGATTCTTTGACACACAAAAAGGCGAAATACTAATAGACGGTCTGAATATAAAGGATATAGAAATCACAAGTTTAAGAAATCTTATAAGCATTGTAGAACAAGAACCCTTTATATTTGATGATACGATTTACAATAATGTAGCCTTTGCAAAGCCTGGTGCAAAAAGAGAAGAAGTTGAAAAAGCTCTCAAAATAGCAGAATTAGATTTATCAAAAATACCCGGGGGACTCAATTTCAGATGCGGAGAAAATGGGAAAAATCTATCTCAAGGGCAAAGACACAGAATAGCGATTGCAAGAGCAATACTAAAAAATTCTCCCATAGTTATAATGGACGAACCAACAGCTTCGCTTGACCCAAAATTAGAGCAAGAGATAATGAGTTCTTTGGAAAAACTTATGGAAGGAAAAACAGTTTTTATCGTATCTCACAAACTCAAAACAACAGAGTGGGCACAAAGATACTTTCTACTCAAAGATGGGAAAATGTATGAAATAACAAGAGAAAAACTTAAAGAATTTTTTCTTATGTCGGCAGAATTATAACTTTTTTCTTCCGGTCCTCTTTTTTGTAAGAGACAGAAATTTCTTTTCCATCACGGGTATAAATTTTCGGTATAGGTTTTTTCTCTACTTCTGATATAGGTAAAAGAGGCGTTATACTTTTTATGAATATTGTAGCAAAAACTCCCCTCTTCAAGTAAAAAGAAAGTTCTATTTTTTTTCTTCCTTCGTGAAACTCATCATCTGATATTTTCCATTCAACACTTTCAGCGAATTCCCACGCATTTCTTTGTGAATCAACAAAATCTATATTTTCTATACCGCTTTTGAAATCAGAAAGCTTTACCCCCTCTTTTCCAAGAACCTGAAGATATATATCTTCTATCTCGGGAGGAATAACAGCATTTGGATGAGGTAAAGGAATTTTCAAGTCTTTTATTAGAGCAACTTCCGATTGTTCCGGGAAGTAAGGAAAAACGAAATAGCCAACAAAATAAGGGAAAAGATAATGTTTAGAAAACCTTCTTTTCACTACTTCTGCAAGAACACTATTGAATATGAAATCTTGATAGACTTCAAGGTAAAGTCTTCCAAGACGAGGGTCTATCATAGAAAAAGCTCCTTTGAAATCGTTAGGTTTTCTCACAAGATACCTCAAAATTCTGAAATCGTTTTTATCTTGAGCGTGAACGAGGCATTCAGCCCAGTTTCCCCATTTTTCCCTCATTATCTTTTTGAATTTTTTCACTCTGCTTCTATCGTGGTCTGAAACAGCTTGGAAATGTATTTTCAGAGCACCTTCAAAATCTCCTTTTATTACTCTCTTTCCTATGAAATCTAAAACCTCTTTATCTTGCGGATAATCAGCAAAGTGTCTTGCAGAACCAAATCTCTGCTCGTCAAAATAATTTGGGAAACCCAAATTTGCTACCCTTTTTATGTTTTCTTCATATTCAGGAAGTTCGTCCGGATGAATATCTCTTAAAGTTATTCTGAAAAAGTTTCTGATTATGTGTTTAGGTGAGAGAGGTTCATTTGATTCTCCAACAAATTCCGCGCTCCACCCTTCACCTTTCAATCTTTCAACTATTTTTTGCCTGAAACCATTTTCATCAACAGCAATATATTGCGTAGATACCGAATATTTGTCTTTGAGACCACAAGAATAAAACATATCACGATTTATTCCAAGTATTTTTGACATAGAATACATAACAGATAAGGTATCTATATTCTTTTTTTCAACTTTGTATATGGCAAATTTACCAGGTTTCTTTCTTGTATCATGAGTTTTCTGAACAACACCATCTTTGAGTATCTCCTCCACAAAGAAATCTTCTGGTTTGAACTTAACCTTCATATACAATAAAGATATTCTGATTGCTTTTTGGAATAGAATTTCTCTAAAACATTTGCTGAATAAAAACCAATAGCTATGATGATACAGAATTTTTATGATACAAATCTTATTTTTTTAGGTTCCTGAATTTGCATAACCTCTCCTGCTGGCTTCATAACAATCAAGCCGGACCTTAAAGCGTATATATCTGCACCTTTTCCAAATCTTATTCCAGCAATCGTTCCCATCAACTTAAACCCCCTGTATTGTTCAAGGAAAAAGAAAAATTTTCTCATATCTTCTAAAAGCTCATCAACATCTCGTGATGAAACTTTTGTTTTTGCAGATACCAACAAAATAACTTTCTCTCTTTTTCTGTTATTTGATTTCTTTTCGCAGACCAAATACAAATCGTATTCTGCGTTCATACCGTTTCGGGACACTTTTGCTTCCTGATGAACTTCCACAACCTTAAATCCTTTTCCCTCCATAAACTTTATAGCGGAAGGTTCAATCAGACCCTCAACAAACTCTCCCCAGCTTCCCGTAAGACGACTTATTTCTGTTTTTAGTTTTTTTATCTCTTCTGATGCTTTTGCAACTTCTTGTGAGGCTTTATCTGATGATGCAAAAGCTCTTTCTGCTAACTCATATGCTCTGTCTAATCTTTCAGAGGTCTTATCAAATAGCTCATAAGCTTTATCAACCTTTTCTTTCAACTCTGCAATAGATTCCCTTAATTCCCTAAATCCTCTCTCATTTTCTTCCGATATCTCTCTTATTCTTTTTGAGGTTATTTTCCCTTCCTCAATTAGTTCATAAAGGGCTTTTTCTATCTTATCTATTCTACTTATCTTTTTCTTATTCCCTTTCTCCAATGCTCCTTTTTTCATAATGTAAATTTTAATGTTTTCATCAAAAGTTTTTTGAGAGGAAGAAAAAAATTTTGTGTTTTGAGGAGGAAAACCGAAAACAAGATAATCAAAAATGTTCATGTGTGTTGTCCATATTTTAATTCCTTGCCCCGCTTTGCTCTGACTTTGTTCAAGATAAAAATTGTAGATGAAACAGCAGTTGGAGTTCCACCTTTTGGTGAAAGATTTGTAAGGAATGGAACTTTTTCAACTTTCGTAAGTTCCCTTTTCACATTTTCAGCACTAACAAAACCAACTGGCAAGCCTATTATAGCTTTTGGCAGGAAAAATCCATCTTCTTCATTATTTACTATCCTTATAACCTCATAAAGAAATGTTGGAGAATTCCCACAGACAACAAGTCCAAATTGTCTTTCTTTCAGAGATTTCCTTGCAGCCAAAGCCGCCCTTGTAATTCCAAGTTTTTTTGCTTCCTCAACAACATCAGGAGAAGATATATTGCAAACTACATCTAAATTAAGATCAAGAGCATAATTTTTTATTCCGCACATAACCATTTGAACATCAACCAAAATTGGAAGACCTTCCTCAACCGCCTTTTGAGATTCGGATATAAACAAAGGATGAAAGACAAGAGTCTTTGCAATCTCAATATCTGCGGTAGCGTGGGCAATTCTTACGGCAAGCTCGTACTCATCTTCTTTCCCGAAAATATCTTTCGGAAGTAGCTTTCTTATTATATCATAACTTTCTCTTTCTATCTCTTGGGGGGATTTGAGAATTCCTGAGTTTCCGCTCATTTTAAAATATTCTTAATTTCAAAATATTCTTATATCATTTATTGTCCCAGATGCTACGAGACGAACATATAAATCTGCAACAACAACACTTAAAAGACTTGCCCAGAAGAAAAATCCATGATTTTCATTAAGGCGACTTAAAAACTCCCATATTTTGTATCTTGTAGGTCCTAAAAATCCCTCTTTTCCACCAAAGACGTATCTTAAAGAATGACACGAAAGAACATATAAAGTGAGCAGAACCGTATCTAAAATTATGAATACAGAGCCAAGCCCTATTCCAAATCCAAAGCTTCTGTTTTCTCCCCACATAAAAATGGAACTCAAAGCGTGATACCAGTGAATAAAAACGAAAATAATAACAAGATAGAGAAAATATCTGTGGATGTTAAGAAGTATATATGGAAAAGCAGATTCTCCTTTGTACTCTCTTTTTGGCTCTCTCACCGCGCAAGCTGGAGGATCCATAAAAATACTTCTGTAATACACTCTTCTACAAAAGTAACATGTTATTCTGTATCCAGCGGGAACCCAAAGAGTAAAAATAGCAGGAGAAATCCACGCTGTACCAAAAGGTATAGAATAAATTGGAGAGATGTAAGGTCCCCACTCAAAGAACTTTCCCTCAATTGCTCTTATTAAGGAGTATATTATAGCTAATATAAAAACGGTTGCACTTACAATAGTTTCGGCCCACCAAGCATCTTGCCTTGAAGTTGTAAAAACTCTTTCTGACCTTTCCATAAAATTCATTTTTCGAAATCCTCAAAAACTTTTGAAATCTTCAAAAACTTCTGAAATAAATAAAAGATTTATTTTCATCGCAAAGTATTTCTAACCCAAAAACTTATTAAATTTTTTATATGCAAAAAAAGTTTTTATTTTCAAGTTTCAGAATATCAGCCCTAATTTTCTTTATAACTTTCTCTTTATTTTTCTTTACTAATTTTTCGTGTAAGAAATCAAAAAAAATTCATCAAGAGAATCTGTTTGAAGGTTTAGTTACTTTTAAGGGAGAACCACAAGAAGGTGCAATAGTTAGGAACCTACAAAACTTTGAAGAAACAAAAACAGATAAATCAGGAAAATTCAGAATAAAAATAGAAACAGAAAATGATAAAATTTTTGTAGAAAAAGGAACTCTTGCAGTAATAACTGAGATAAAAAAAGAAATAGAAATATCAGAGTTAAAAACAAAAATATTTCACTTTAGAAACTTTGAAAAATATATGATGTTCGGAAAAAATCTTGGTGAAGAAGGATATATCCTTGCTACAATACCAGAAACAAACTTTGTATCTCCCCTTCTCTCACAAGGAACAATTATTTTCAGATACCCAGAAGGAGTGAGTGAGGTCTTCTTAGTATCGGCAACATGGTATGCAAAAATTGAAATTGAAAAAATAAAAGACTGGGAAGTCGTAGATTTAGATAAACTAGAAAAATTTTATTTTCCAGAAAGCATTTCTGTTTTAGCTGAAAAAGGAGAAAATATAATATTAGAAAAGGTCCCAGAAGGCTACACTGCTAATCTTACCTTCAATAGTTCAACTACTCAAAATATCACAAATTTATCCCCGGGTCTATACAACATAAAAATAGGGGAAAAATCAAGATATAATGTTTTGTTAATTCAAGATACTCAAATTCCACAAAAAGGATTCAGTCTAAAAGAGGAAGAAAACGCCCCATATATTACATCAGAAGTAAAAATTCCCTTATTTCCTATAATAGTTTGGGTTGAGGGCGAATTTGTAAAGATGATAACTAATTCGCAATTTACAACACTCAATTTCTCATCGAAAGCCAAAAGAATTATATTCTCAAAATTTGGATTTTTCCCGGCGGAAATAAAAGTGGAAAATCCAGAATCAGTAAGATACATAAATCTTGAACTTGAATATGTAAGCTATATAACAGGAAAAGTTATAGGTTCAGAAAACTATTTTATAGAGTTAGCTTCTTCAAAATCAAAACTAATACCAAACATAGTAAGATATAATTTAGACGAACCATACTTTTGGTTTTTACTTCCGGCAAACCAAACATTTCTACTTACAATTACGGCATCTGAATCTATACCAAAACTTATTGAGGTACAAACTCCGAATTACACAAATGATTTAGGTGAAATATACCTTTGCAAAAGATATGATGAAAACTGCATAATACAAGAAGGATTAAGCTTTTTAAGATATGGATTATTTGAAAAAGCAAGAGAAACATTTTTATTTTCAAATGAAGTATCAGGGAAGACCGGAGTCATAATATCAGATATTGGAATATTCATAAAGGAAGGACTATTCAAATATAATCAAAACATAGTAGATGAGATTGAAAAAATCTATGAAGAAGTCAAAGGGTTAGGGATTGAAAAAAAATTATGCGGTCCAATACCATCTGGTGGTATCAGCTTTTTCCTACTATTTTCATTCCCGAACATGACAGGATGCGTGGGAAAAGAATCTCTTGATTTCATAGTAGCAGTTTTCAAATTGCTGAAAGCAGTAAAAATTTACCTTTTAGGAAATGAAATAATTATACCAACACAGACTGAACCCCCAGCACTCTCTTTTGATCCAGAATCAGTGAGAAACATGGGAACTATGCTAGAATTTAATAAAAATCTTTTTGAATTCAAAAGTTGGTTTTCTCCATCAACTTTTATAGCAGAACTTGAAGATGCTATACAAAAAATAGAAAACTCAATTCAGAGTATAAAAGATTGTTCATCATCGAACGAGGTGATATGCAAGAACAATCTAACTATAAGCGGTAGAATAGGAAACGGATTTTTCCCTATACTTCCAGCCAAAGCAAATTTAGAAGGTATAATAAAATCTTTAAAAGGAGAATACAACTTAAAATTGACCGATATTTTGAGCTTGTTCCCATCAGGAATCACTGGCGAAGACTTACCAGATTTTATCGAGATAAATCTGAAAAATCTCCTCCAAAATCCACTACGCAGATTTCTTCCGAAGGTTTCATTTTACGAAGGGAATCCTGTTCTTGCAATAGAGGTTGAAGTTCCACGGGGGTTCAGAGGCATAACAAATCAAGAATTTGTACCTCCGGTTTTCACAATAGGAGATATGAAACACTTCATTTATGAAAACTTTGAAAGGCTTGATGAAGATGGAGTATTCCCTCAGGCTTCAACAGATAAATTTGACGATTACAAAAGCCAAGAATACATAATCTATATACTCTTTGAAGATCCATCTTTTGGAGGAGCAATAAAGCTGAAACCGTGTGAGGTTGCTATAACAGAGCAAATCTGGTCAAGGTGGTGTCAAGATGAATCAAAAAGAAACTCATTTTTATTTCCAGATAATCAGATGTTCAACGATGTGTTCGCAGTCATACAGAAATTTATAGGAATTCAAAAACTTTTGCAAAACTTAATAATAAAATAACTGCAAGATGAATTAGCTTTAACACTTGTAAATTTTTCTCAAAATAACAGCGTTGTTTCCTTTTATTAGAATAGACCATTTTTTGCATCCATACAAAAGCTTTCCAAATAGACCGAATTCAGCTCTCCATATCTTCCCTCTTAATTCATCATATACTGCTCTTGGAACTTTTCCCCAATACAAAATAATAACCTTATCATTCTATATAAAACTTACCAACTATAACCTAAATATAAACCTAATGCTGGGGTAGGAATTATCCTTTTTTCCTCCATCGCATAAAATATCTTTGCTCCCAAAAAAGGGTCAATTGTAAATCCACTATCTTCAATAGATTTATAACCAGCTATTAATACTAAACTGGGATCAGTTGGAATAAAAGATCTATCATGACGGTAAGATATAGGTAATCCAATTGCCAATCCTTGATAAAGATAGAAACTTTCAAAATCTTTCTTCCCTAAATACTCTCTGATACCTAATTCTACTTCATGGGGAAGAACAAAAAGTACATTATTTAGTTCAAAGTTAAATGAAAACTTCTTTGAAGTCCTTAACTCAAAATTTATTCCAGGAGAAGGAAGAGGCAAAAATCCATGCTCCGCCTCCAAAAAAACAATAGAAAAAAAGTTAGTAGATATAGTATACTTATATCTTATTCCTAAGTTTTCGCCCCGAACTTGTAAAATTAATCCAAATATTAAAATTAGAAGCATAAATTATCACTTTTAATTCACTCAAAAACTATACTCTAACGTACCGTATCTCCTATACAAAACTCACCAAGTACGACCTAAATATAACCCCAAAACTGGTAATACTACAAAATCAGTATATATGGCTCTTAAACCTAAAATTGGATCTATGGTAAAACCTTTTGCAGAAACATTCTTATAGCCAACCGCCAAAATTAGGTTTGGTATATATATACCAAATACGAAATTTGTCCATCCAAAAGCTAATCCCTGATAAAGGTAAAATC
>Ga0079996_128020_pt1 | contig 18888 bp, 19 predicted proteins | sample PerSpoAPS_AMetaG_FD_69199 | JGI IMG/M metagenome (GOLD analysis project Ga0079996, IMG submission 69199) | Thermal spring microbial communities from Yellowstone National Park, Wyoming, USA - Perpetual Spouter A (PS_A) MetaG (SPADES assembly)... | ecosystem: Environmental > Aquatic > Thermal... | reverse complement strand
AGGAGTTAGAAAGCTATACATTGGATATCCGATCATGCTTAGCCAAGAAAATGGCAATGAGTATAACACGAATATATGGTGGTATAGAAAGATAGTGTTCTGGATTGTGGATGTATTCAGGGAGTACGGTATTAATGTGGAAATAGTCCCTGAGGATTACACTAGCAAGGAGTGCTCGATATGTGGAATCAAACATAAGAATGGGAGGATATATAGAGGGCTGTATATATGCAGGAAGACTGGGAAGAAGATCAACGCAGATGTAAATGCAGCACTAAACATAGCAAGGAGACTAGGCTATAGAATAGAGATTTCGAGGAAGATAGAGAGCTACTCGATAACACATAACGGTGTAAAGCCATTAATCCCTCTCCAGGGGGCTAACACCCGAGACCCCAGCATAGAAACCCCGCCCCTTTAGGGCGGGGAGGGTGTCATAGCCGGCTGGGGGAGTGTTCTTGAAAGGTTCCCAGATCTCTTGAAAGAGAAAGAGGTTATAAAGATTAGCTATTCAACAGAAAAGGAAGATCTAGAGCGTCTAGCCCATCTAGCCACGGATAAGTGCGTAGCTATCCTGATCCATGGAGACCCCTCAGTGTCGGATTGGCAATTTATGGAGAAGCTGAGGACACTATGCAGGTCTAGAAGCATTAGATGTGAGGTAATACCTGGGGTCTCCTCACTGAACGTAGCCCTCTTGAAGGAGAGGCTGGACATGGTTGAGACTATATTCATAACCCTACATACAGAGGGTGCGGAGAAGTATTATGAGGAGATCCTCAGGATGGTATCCACTAGGAGAAAAATAGTATTATTTCCAGAGCCATATAGAGATGGTCCACAGAGAGTGGCTCGATACCTTATAGATAAGGGTTTCAAAGGGATAGCTAGAATATATGAAAGCTTAACATATCAAAACGAGCGCTTTTACGAATATAAGCTAGAAGATCTTGCAAAAGAGAAAAGAGCTTTCACAGATTTATGCATAATGATCCTAGAAATAAGATATGATCCATAAAGAAGATTCAAAGAGTCATCTCTACAATAGAAACAGCTCTCGGCCAACAATTAAGCTTCACCCCGACTTTAGCAGATGGGCTGTTCAGGATTATTAGTTAATTTAAAAGTACCTTTGGTTACTTCCGAATATGCTTAATATGTGTATTGGGAAGAAATTTTCGGCTTGAGCTTATAAGTATCTAACCCTTGACCATGTTTGTTAGTGAGACAATAATCTTTGCTGGATCTCAGTGTGCTGAGCCCTCAGGAAGCAATGGCCGCAGGAACCCTGAGACCCAGATTGGAGCTCCTTGGCATTGTCTCGAAGCGAGCCCATGAGCCTAAGCAAAGCAGATGAACCCGAGGCTAAGTCTAATCTCGTTAGCAGAAATACTGTTAGTGTGGAAACGTCAGAGTAATATATATGTTAATCTCTGAGTGTATTATAAATTATGGGTTAGAGGAGAAAGGGTTGGGAAGGGAGGCTGTTAGTTCTGAGGATCTTGTTAAGAGGTATGTCACTAAGAAAAGGAGAGGCCTCTTTGGTAGTGAGAAGCTGGTTATATACGCTCTTAAGGGTTTAAGCTTTTCTTTTGATAAGGGATCTGTCTTCGGTCTTCTCGGTCCGAATGGTGCTGGAAAGACTACAACAGTTAAGATCGTAGCTACTGTTCTTCTACCTGATGGTGGTGATGCTTATGTTGAGGGCTACTCCGTTACTGGGGAGCCTGATAGGGTTAAAGAGGTTCTGGGGGTTGTTTTCTCGGTTGATAAGGGTTTCTATGCTAGGCTTACTGGTTTTGAGAATCTTGTATACTATGGCATGCTCTATGGTCTTAGTAGGTCTGATGCTAGGAAGAGGGCTGAGGAGCTATTGGATCTTGTAGATCTGGGAGAATCGAGGTATAGGCTTTACCAGGAGTATAGCCTGGGTATGAGGGCGAGGCTTGCTCTTGCGAAAGCCCTGATCCATGATCCTGGGGTGGTGATTCTAGACGAGCCCACGATAGGGCTTGACCCGGTATCCTCCAGAAGGATCAGAGAGGTTCTTAGGAGGATTTCAAGGGAAGGTAAGGGCGTGATGATTACGACTCATAATATGTGGGAAGCTGAGATTCTATGCGATAAAGTTGCAATAATAATGGAGGGCAAAATAATGGCCTCAGGATCGCCTGAGGATCTTAGGAAGAGGTTTGGGGGTCAGAGATATATAGAGGTGGAGGTGCTAAATAGAGCAGAGGATCTTAGGGTTGAGGGGTTCGAGACCGTCAAAACAGAGGGGGATATAGCTATTCTTAGGATCAAAGCCATAGACGATATTGCATCCTCAATCGAGAAAATCCTCCATGAGGTAAGATCTCAGGGACTGAGAGTATTATCTATAAGAGTTAGAGAACCGAGCCTCGAGGATGTCTTTGTAAGGGTGGTAGGGGATACCACAAAGATCTAGATTAAGCCCTCTACTAGCTATTCTAGAGGCTGAGGTTAAGGAGTTCATATTAAGGGATCTATGGTCCATATTAGCTATAATCTTCTTAACATATGTCTTCATGGGCTTTCTCTTCCTAGTAGGATCAGCTTTCGGAGAGTCCTCATCTAGAACAGCAGGCACTCCTAAGTATGAGAATAATCTTTCCTATCAGGTTATAGGGGCTTCGATAGTAGTGATCTCGATGCTTGTTTTATCAGCAATGGGTCAGTATACTTATTCCTCCTTACTCAGTGGGAGGCTTGAGGCGCTACTATCAGCCCCTATAAGAGTTTCAACTGTGTTGGTTATAACAACGATCCCAATGATGATCTTTGGAATAATTCTGTTCGTATCAACAGCGGCCCCAGCTATATACCTAGCTCTATATCGACATGGTGTAGCTGCAATTGTAGCCAGCATCGCGATCATGTCTCTAGGCATGATCCCTCTGTTTGCTCTGGGGCTCCTCCTCTCCCTTGCCGTGGCTAAGATCGGCTCCCCAATAATACTGAATCTGGTTCAAGCGGTAATATTCTCTTTTTCAGGTGCTCTCTACCCATTAACGATTCTTCCAGAGATACTCAGGATAATACCCCTATCACTCCCAACTTACTACATAGCTGAATCCTTAAGGAGCCTCGCGTCAAGCGACATAGGCTTTCTACCTCTGGGGGTTCCCCAGCTTCTCATGATAACTATAGCCTATGGATCCATAGGATCTATTCTCTATAGAAGGTTCTCTAGGGCGCTTAGAGGGGGTCTCTATGCCTAATATAGTAGCTTTCAGAAGATTCGCAGCAGATCTTTTAAATAATGTTCTCATAAACTTCAGGGGTTTAGACCCGTGGATCGAGATGATCACAAGCCCGATATGGGCTCTGGGGCTTGTGCTGGCCATAGCTTCCCAGAGCCCCTTAGTGCTTAGAGATCCAACCGTCCTTAAAGATCTATGCTGGAGCATAGTGGTATTTATAATGATCTCAGACAAGCTTTGGATCGTAGGTCACCTGCTAGATAGAGAGAAGAGAAACGGTGTTCTAGAGAATATACTAGCTAGTAGACTATCTCTGATTGTTCATGCATCGACCATGATAATTGTTGCCATGCTATGGTCGCTGGTCTCGCTGGGGATCATATTGTTAACGATCTTCCCGATCCTCGGTGTAAATCCATACCCAAAAGATCCTCTACTAGCGATCCTCGGATATATATTGTCTGATATTATGGCTGCTGGGATAGCGATTCTCTACTCTCCCCTGGTGTTGATCCTAAAAAGACCCTGGATTATAACCTCTTTCTTTCAATTCACCCTTCCACTAGTATCAGGAATCATACCTAGAGATATTGCACCGCCTCAGATAGCAAGCATAGCCTCTATAAACCCTCTCTCCTATCCCGTGGAGATTCTAAGGAGAGGCGCCACAGGAAGTATATATATAGATACCGCACTTAGCCAAGCGATCATATTATCCATGGTTGGGATAGCCTTTCTATACCTGCTAGCAGGGATCTTGATGAGAGTCGTTAGGATATCGATAATGAAAAGGGGGATCTAGATCTTCTCGGTCTACGCTTGGCAGAAGGAGAGTCACATATATTTGGATAGTATCCCTGAATATTCATCAGCATAATAGCTTCAGAGAGGCATCTCTCCGCTTCACATACACACCTAAATAGATGTGTGTAGCTTCTCTTATCACTAGATCCGAATCCCTTTATATAGCCGGTCCAGCATTGGGAGAAGGTGAGAATATCTGCTAACTCCTTCTCAAGATCTTTGCTGGTCTCTATATATAGCGTGAAAACGATTTCACAGCTCTCCAGGGAGGTTATGTAGTCTATGTGCCACCATCTCTCCTTATCCCTCCTAATATGTCTCGAAACCCTGGCCCTGAGACCTCCGTACCCCCTGGCAGAGCCTATATATCCGTATAATCCAGGATCTATACATTTGATCCCTAGACCCCCTATCTCTATACAAACTCTCGCCCTGTTTAACAATAGCATTAGATACGTTCCACCAGATCTTGGTAGACATTCCGTAACACGGCTATCTCTCACAATATCCACTTCATCATACTCATACTATGGACTATTACTTGGATTAAATAAGTATATGGTCTTATCAGGTATGCCCGCTTCTCTGAAAGCCCTGGCCCTGTTAATGCAGCTCTCACACCTCCCGCAGTGATATTCACCACTTAGGTAGCAACTCCATGTTTCGTATATAAGATCTCCTATTTCTCCATAGCATCTCCGTAGATTCTCATGCTTCTTAAGACCTTCTCTGCTTGGGCTCCATATCTCGATCCCTCTCTCGCTTCTGAAGTGGCATATTCCGAAGGCTGTCTGGAGGATCTCTATACACTCCGGGGAGCAGTCTGGGTATAGCGGTTCCCACGTATCCTCCCTAGGCCTTATATCGTTGTACTGTGCACCGTATATAACATAGATCTCATCCTTTGATATGGATTTAACTGTATAGGCATATGCAACAGCTATCGAGAGCATGACGACATTCCTTATAGGCACCACAACGCTAGGTGCATAGCTCTCCTCAACTCTGACAGCCTCATCCGTTAGCTGGCTACCTATCCAGAGATCCCTCATAAAGGATAGATCTACGATCCTGTGCTCAACAACACTCCCCCAACCCCTCTCCTCCGCTATATGGGATAGCTTTCTAACCAGGCTTCTAGCGACTTCAAGCTCTTTAGAGCCCTTCTGACCATAGTTGAAGGAGAGAACATGGGCGTCGCAACCCATCGATAGCCATTTCACTAGGTAACAAAAGCTGTCAGGGCCACCACTCACTATAGCTACTACTCTACATGGCCTAGCGATGCGGGGGGTCTGCAACTCCCATTCCTCTCTAACTATGATACATAACTAATCTATATAGGCTAATATGCTTTTAAGACTTAGGCCAGATCTCGAAGACCTAGCTACATTAACCTAGCAATAATAACCTGAAAATATCTCTATTAGCGCTAGCCCTACCTTTCTGAGATGAGAGCTACTTCATAGCTATGAATAGGCTGCTTCTAGTAGCCTTGAGACCTGGTTCTCCATGCTCAACCTTCTTGGTTGTTATTGAGTATTCTCCTAGATAGTGCCCGATCATCTCTGGGGTTACTGTGAATGTGACATATTCCTTCCCATTGTATACCGCGAATGTGAGTCCCACCATATATGGGAGTATAATTAGATCTCTAACGTGCGTCTTGATCACCACCTTCTTACCTGATTCTGCTAGCTTTCTAGCCCTCATGATCTTCTCCACAAGCTTTTTCTGCTGCTCAGTAAAACCTCTTCTAAGGCTCCTTCTAGCCCTTGCTGGGATTAGGTTTATAAGCTCGTCCATAGGCATTTCTAGGAGCTCTTCTATGGTTTTACCCCTATACTTGATCTTTCTCCACTCGACAGGGATCTCAATTGCCATAGTCACCAACCCCTTCTACTATAGATAGAAGCGTTGAGGCTTATAAGAACCCGCCAATTGCTAGATCCATCGTTGCTATATAGCCCCCATGTAATATATAGCCTGGTGATAATAACCATAGCAAGTGCCAGGAATATCTTGTGCGAGATGTGCGGTAGGGAGATTCCTATCAGAGCATCTATAGAGGTCAGGATAGAAGGCGCCGTTATGAGGCTATGCCCAAGCTGCTACGCGAGATACTCGATGGGCAGATCATCTAGAGCTATGCAGGAGGATAAGCAGAGAACAGCTGTTACCAGCCCCCAGCCCCAGGCAAGGGCTGTGAAGCAACCCGCTAGGGTGAAGGAGAGGATCGAGAGATATGAGGTTGTCAAGGACTATAGCGAGAGGATAAGAAGCGCTAGAGAAGCTATGGGGCTAACAACCAGAGACCTGGCCAACATGATAAGGGAGAGCGAGAACATAGTTAAGAGAATAGAGAGTGGAAAGCTAGTCCCACCAATAGATCTGGCGAGAAGAATAGAGAGCGTATTGAAAATACAGCTAGTAGTACCATCGGTGGATCAGGAGCTGGAAGAGAAAAAATCCTCGAAACCCGCATCGACAGATCTAACGCTAGGAGATATAATACAGATCAAGAAGAAGGAACAAGGATAAAAACCCCACCGCAATATTTATGAAGGAGCCGGGGTGCCCGAGCGGCCTAAGGGGCCGGCCTGGAGAAACCCCCACCCGAAAGCCGGTGGGGAAAACCCCGCGCGGGTTCAAATCCCGCCCCCGGCGCCACATTTAGTATAATATTTTAAACGACTTTTTCTGCTCTTAAGAGAGATTAGCCCCTTCATAGTAAATCGATCATGGGCAATCTCTGTTAGTACTACGAATATTATTTGGACAAACTAGATATGGATAATCATATAAGTTTAATTCTATTTATTCTCTTTCTCTATTTATAAGAGAACAATCCTTACAAGATCTATCTTTGATTTATGTCTTTACTTTTAACTGCTGGAACAATTATAGAAACTTTATATCTACTTTTATATGTCTTCCACTTACTTGTAAATAAAATATAAAGCCATAATCTTAGTAAGCTATGTAACCCAGACATTCCTAAACATTGTGTTGTTATTTATGATTAGCCAATTAAGTACTAGCGCTTAAGTCTTAATAAGAGGCAATAAATCTTGAGTTTGTCTGATTTAGTGACAAGCCTCGATTATTTTGACTTCTATTCCTTAATATTAGCCCTTATTAATATATTACTATATTGAGGTTAAGGTTCAGATATTGTAAAATAGAAAGAACTAATCAAAGGTTATGGTAAGAGAGCTCCTTGAATTCTTTATTAAGGAATCAGTGTCGTCAATAATCAGGATTATGTTCTCAGGACTTAGCAAGCGTAGTAAACATATTACTCATGGTATTACTGGTCTTAAAATGCTTAAAAGAGGAGAGATCATTATAAAGGGAAGAGTATATTTTCCTGTGAGAGAAAGATATTAGTGCCCTTAGATAAAGGAAATAATAAAAAAGAAAATAATATGCTTTTCTGAAGAATTACTCTCCTTGATCCCATTAATTCTTAAGAGGACAGCTGCAGAGGATGATATTAGCAAGAGCTACGCTCTCCTAATGTAGGTGTTTCTCTTCTCCTTAATGAATCTTAGATGCTAGCTGGCAAGATTGAAATGAAAGCATGCAGCCTTTGGTAAAGATGCTTCTAATAAAAGGTATAATAATATAAGTATAAAGTTGCTCTTGAAATTAACCTTTAACATATACTCGTTTTAGCAGATACGATACTTAACTTAAATAATTCCGACTTATAATAAGCTTTGGGATGTAGATATGTATAAAATAGACCCAGCAAGCTTGCTTAATATGAAGAACGAGATCATAGCTACTGCTAAGTTAGCCTATGAAAAAGGTCTTATCTCAGCAGCAGGGGGCAATTTAAGTGTAAGGATCCCTGGAACAGAATATATGCTTATAAAGGCTACTGGCAGACCTTTCAGATCCTTAAGACCTGAAGATATAGTAGTTATAGACTTTAATGGGAAATTAATAGAGGGAAGCAAAGAGCCGTCTAAGGAGTGGAGATTTCACGTAGGAATATATAGAACAAGACCTGAGTTAAATGCCGTAATACATACACACTCGCCTTATGCAACAACTTATGCAGTTTTAGGCGTCGAGATACCGCTCATTACTGAAGCTAGAAACGCATTAGTTAGGGTGCCAATAGTAGAAGAAGCTCCTCCAGGGAGTGAAAGGCTAGCACTTGCTGTAACTAACGCGTTTGCAGACAATAAGGTCAGAGCTGTAATTCTAAAAAATCACGGTGTGGTTGCTGCTGGCAGAAATCTTGAAGAGGCTCTTAATATAGCCGAGCTTGTGGAAGATGTAGCAAAAATAGCATATAATTATGAACTTCTCAGAGCAATTCAAAGTATATCAAAAACAGCCTGCTATGGTAAGTAATAATGAGTAAAAATATTAAAAATAGATTAAGTGAAGCCCTCAAATAAGGCTTATGAGAAGTGTAGGGCAGGAACAAGGGAGCAGTAGTATCCATAAAAACTACCTAGGCAAGGAAAATGCTTAAGACATAGGAAAAGCTAACACCTTATTTAATAAATATTCAGATTTATTAACCTAAGGTAAAGAATATTATTAGGGGGTGCATAGTGAAAAAGGCTCTAAGCAGATATATGATTTCAGGTATTATCGCTGTGATTATTATAGCCGCAGTAATAGCATATGTAACCTTTCCCCGAACTACAACATCTCAAATAACTCATGTAAGATTTCTAGGGGGCGTTGCAGGAGGAGGCGGTTATACATTTGGTGTGGCACTAATTAAAATTTTCCAGGAATCTATTCCAGAAGTAACCTTTACGATAGAAGCTACTCAAGGATTTATAGATAATGCCAAGAAAATGTTTAGTGGCGTTGGCGAATTAGGGGTTGCCCCAGCTGGAGAGATCCTAAAAATATTGAATAACATCCCTCCATATAATACCTCAGGCTATAAAGTATATGCAGTATTACCGCTAGTACCTTTAACATATTTCCACATATTAGTACCTGCTGATTCGCCGATAAACTCATTCTCGGATCTTAATGGTAAGAGGGTTAATATACTGACTAGAGGCTCTTTAACCGAACAATTAGCTGTACAGATATTTGACGCACTAGGCATTAAGATTGTGCCTACATATCTAACACATACGGATGCTGCTATAGCTCTATCTAAGGGTGAGATAGATGCTGCAGCAACAACTACATTTGCATCACAATATAAGGAATTAGCATTAACTAAGAAGCTAAAGGTGATATCGTTAAGTAATGACGAGGTTAATAAACTTAAAAAGGCGTTACCAGATCTTGGCTTTGAAGTATTTGACTTCGGAACACAATATGAGGGTGCCGGCAAAGCCTTAGTTCCAGTATCTTGGACATTAGTGGTTGCCAGAGCAGATCTGCCTGAAGACTTCATATATAAGTTAGTTAAGAGTGTTTATAAAAACCTAGGCAATCTCACAGCCAGCTATCCAGCAGCTAAGGAGTTAACGCCTGAATTACTATTAAAGTCTCCAGTACCCTTACATCCTGGGGTCATTAAATATTATAATGAAATAGGTGTTAAAGTGCCTGATGAGTTAAGGCCTAAGACATAAGTAAATTTTAATTGTCCTTTGATAAGCTATAAAAGCTTTATAAGCTTTTTATAAGAAGATAATGAGGGAACTATAATGTCAAGCCATATTTCAGATACTTTAGTAGCCATAAGTAAGTACATAGCATTAATCTACGGGTTTATATTCATATATAGTTTTATAACTTATCCTTTTGATCCATTTTTGCAAAATAGCCTGTTTCTTCAGATAATATTTATACTAGCTTTTCTAAAACTTATAAGAGAGACGTATAAGACTTATTTGAGAATTATTTTCTTATTTTTAATGGTAATTTCTCTTATATCAGTTTTCTACATATCATTAAATTATATTGAGGTTGCTTATAAAGCTGGAATACCTAACCAAGTAGAATTCATATTCGGATTAATCGCTATAAGTTCCATCATTGCCCTTACATGGGTATTTGTAGGCAGGGTATTAGCCTTAACAACGTTGCTCTTTATAGCATATGCTTATCTAGGTAAATATATGCCTGGTTTTTGGGGTCATGGTGGCTATCCATTAGATATGCTCATAGGCTATTTCTATATGACTAGGGAGGGGCTATGGAGCTTACCGCTGAACATAGCATCTACATATGTTATAGCGTTTATGATGTTAGGATCCTTGCTTACTAAAATTAAGGCAGTTAAGCTAATCATAGGAATTACTTCCCCTTTAACTAAGATTAAGGGGGGACCTGGGATAGCTGCTGTTCAGAGTAACTTATTACTAGGTATGGTGTCTGGAAGTGCTCCTGAAAATGTAGCGCTAACTGGTACAGCCTTTAAATCTGCGTTAAAAGAGTACGGTTTCTCGCCCGAGAAATCTGCTGCTATTATAGCCTCGGCAGCTTCTAAAGCTCTCATTATGCCCCCTGTCATGGGTGCTGCGGCCTTCCTCATGGCCGATCTCTTAGGCATACCGTATAGAGATATAGCTATTGCCGCGTTTTTACCTGGACTGCTAAGCTTTATTTACCTAATGATATACGTATATTTGGATTCTTCGAAGGATATAGCTAAAGGATTAATTAGGAGGTATCAGTCAGCAATTGTCAATAGAAGTAGTATTGTAAGAGATTATGTCCATACTATAATACCTCTATTCGTAGTTACGTATTACATATTATCTGGATATTCTCCCTTTAGAGCAGCTGTGTACGGCATTATAGCGTCTATAATGGTATCACTTATCAGGAAGTCAACTAGGATTGGTTTAAAAGACATGATAGACGCTATATACATAGCTATGAATAGCGTGATAAGCCTAGGCATAGCTATAGCTTCAGCATCGCTCGTATACTCTGCTATAATGATGACAGGTCTAGGCGTAAAGATATCCTTAAGCGTGATTTCAGCAGGCAATCTAGTGTTAGCGCTTATATTGGTAATGCTCTCTTGTATAATACTAGGCATGGGCCTTCCAGCAACTGTAGCATATTTAATCGTAGCTATAACAATGGCTCCAGCAATAATTAATATGGGTATTCATCCATTAGCTGCACATATGTTCATATTCTACTTCTCATCATTCTCAACGATAACCCCACCAGTAGCTTTAGCTATCTATGTAGCATGCGCTATATTTAATGCGGATCCAATAAAGTCAGGTATTATTGCTATTAGAATGGCTTTGCCAGCATTTATTATGCCATATATATTTATATTTAGACCATCACTCCTACTCTTAGGAGGTAATGCCTATGAAGTCGCTGTTGAGGCTTTTCTCACCCTTTTAGCTTTATTTAGTGCTGTGGTTTCTCTTAATGGGTATCTAATAAAACCTTTACAACACTATATGAGAGTTCTATACGGATTATCTGCTCTTCTCCTTATAATACCCGATTACTTCGTAAACATGATAGGTATTGTTATTCTAGTTATTACATCAGTTATTATACTTGCTAAAAATAAATTAATACTACTCCAGAAAAACTTATTAGGAAGACGTGCCACTTAATAGCTTGGGGAATGTAACATGTCGTCGAAAAGGCCCTATAATATACTTGAATGTAGCTATATAGATGTACAAGAATGGCTCAAAGAAACCGACGTTATATTAATACCTATAGGAAGTTGTGAGAAACACGGACCTCACATACCTCTAGGTACTGATAGCTTCATAACCATGGCTGTTGTCGAGAAGGCTGCTGAGAAGGCTAACGTGCCTTATGCTCCTTTAGTCCCTTACGGTTATTCACCGCATCATATGGGTGAGATGGGTAAGGGTTATGGAAGTATAACGCTTAGGGGCAGAACGTTTAGGTATCTAATATATGATATTGCATTGAGCCTCATATACCACGGATTCAATAAGCTGGTATTCGTTTCGCATCACGGCTCTAACACTAAAGTAATAGACGATGTGTTAAGAGCCATTCGCTATAAGACAGGCGCGTTGCCTGTATGGTATAAAACACCTACAGAACGTGACATAAAGTTAATTAAGGATCTCCTTAAATCCCCGCCTGAAGAAGCACCTGGGTGGCATTCAGGTGAAGAAGAAACATCTGTACTTATGTACTATAGGCCTGATCTAGTCAAGATGGAGCATGCACAGCCAAGGAGTATTCATGCACCTAGATGGTTAGGCGAGAAGTTTATTAAGACCGATGGTACACCTACTATAGAATTCATGGGTAGCGAGAATATATGGATCCCCTTAGAACACCATGAATATAGTGATAACGCTACTATAGGCAATCCATTTATCTCAAACCCTGAGACGGGTAAGGCTATAGTTGAGAGGATTTCAACGCATTTAGCCGAGTTTGTTAAGGAGCTCAAGAAAATTAGCATAGAGGTATATTATAGGGAGTTTAAGGAGAGAGCACTCTAATATGGGTAAGTTAGTGGCTATACTAGCCACACTCGATACTAAAGGCCCTGAAGCGCTCTTTCTAAAAGAGATACTTAGCTCAGCAGGCTTAGACGCAGTGATCATAGACTTAGGCATACTTAACGAGCCTTTGGTTAGGCCTGATATATCTAGAGAAGACGTGCTGAAAGAGTTATCAATAGATCCTGAGGAGTTTCTAAGCAAGATACGTGATGGTAGGTTAAGACGTGACGAAGCTATAAAGCTTATGGGTTTAGGAGCTGGTAAAATACTTGCTAAGTTAGTTAAAGAGCTTGGTGGTGTTATTGGTATAGGCGGTAATCAAGGCACCGCAGCATCGTCCATAGCTATGAAGGTATTACCGATAGGGATTCCTAAGATCATAGTATCTACGGTAGCTTCAGGTAATATTAGACCTTATATAGAGTATAAAGATATAATGATGATGTTCTCGGTAGCTGATCTGGAGTTCGGTCCTAATACGGTATCTAGGTTAGTACTAACTAATGCCGCTAATGCTATGATAGGTATGATTAGAGGTTCAAAGCATCTAGATGTTAATAAAAATGCTAAGAGAATTGCCATAACAACGCTCGGATCTACTGGAGGACTCACAAGGCGATGTGTATACGTCCTTAAGAAGTTAGATTTTGAACCTATAGTATTTCATGCATCAGGCGCCGGAGGTTCTGCTATGGAGGATCTAATTGAGTCAGGATTCTTCACAGCTGTTCTTGACTTAAACCTGCATGAATTAGTTGGTGAAGTAATTCCCGACGATATCTATAGACCCATGAAGGCTAGACTGGTTAACTCATTGAAGTTAGACATACCCTTAGTAGTGACACCTGGAAGTATTAACTATTTAGTTTTTGGACCTCCAGATACAGTACCATCTAAATATTTAGGTAGGCAGACACACTACCATAACCCTTATAACACAAATATTAGACTTTCACGGGAAGAGTTATTAGCTGTAGCTGAACACCTATCTAATAAGTTTCATAGCGTAGGACATAAAGTTAAAGCTAAGTTAATATTACCATTGAGAGGTTTCTCCATATTAGACGCCCCTGGAGGGCCTCTCTATAGACCTGACGATGATAATGAATTCATTAGCTATGTAGCTAGGGCTTTAGAAGGCCTAATAGATATTTCAAAGATTGATGCTAATATAAATAGTTATGAAGTTGCTAATGAAGTTTTATTATCATTTAGATCATTGATTAATATCGATCATTAAAAATATTCTATCCTAGCGCTTTTATAGATATATAAAGGCTAGAGAGAGAAGTATAATGGCGATTTGCAAATGAAAGGAGGTATGAGAGCTTTAGTTATTCATAAACCCCACGATATGAGGATTGAAAATGTAGATGTACCCAAGATTAGGGATGACGAGGTCTTAGTGAAAGTTGAGAGTATAGGTATCTGTGGATCAGATATTGAGATAAAAAATGGAACATATCCTGACTATATCGCATATCCTATAATACCTGGTCACGAGACTGCAGGTACAGTTATTGAAGTAGGTAAGAACGTACTTGGAATAAGGATCGGTGATAGAGTAGCTATAGAGCCTCATGCCGGTTGTGGTCAATGTAAGAACTGTAAAGTAGGTTATTACTCTTACTGTTTGAATTATGGGAAGCCTGGACATAGGACACTGGGATTTACAGTTAATGGAGGGTTTGCTGAGTATGTAGCTGCACCTGCTAGGAATCTGCATAAGCTACCGAGTAACATGAGTTTTGAAGAGGGCTCTATGGCTGTTTCAGCTGGCACTTCAATGTTTGGTTTAATGGAAATAGGTATTAACGCTGGTGAGTTTGTAGTTATTATAGGTCCAGGCCCCATAGGTTTAACAGCAACAGCGCTAGCTAAGGCTTTAGGCGCCGGTACTACTGTAATGGTTGGTACTAGATGGTCCAGGCTTAACTTAGCTAAGGCTTTAGGCGCCGATGTAGTGATTAATGTTAGAGAGGGTCAAGATCCTGTTAAGGTAGTTTTAGAATTGACCGAAGGCTTAGGCGCCGATTTAGTAGTAAATACTACTCCATCGCCAGAGACTGTAACCCAAAGTGTTAAGATGCTAAGGAGGGGAGGTAGATTGCTAATGCTTGGTTTAACTTGGGAGCCAACTCCATTGATACTTGGTGAAATAGCGGTTAAGGGAATAACTATTAAAGGTACTAGAGGTGAGGCTCGCAACGCCTTAGAACACGTAATTAGCTTAGCGTCAAGCGGTAAAATAGATTTAAAAAAGATAATTACCCATACATTCTCATTAGATGAGATTATACAAGCGTTTGAGGTATTTGAGAAACGTATAGGTGATCCTATAAAAGTGATCGTGAAGCCATAGCTGGTGATGCTATTTCATGAAGATTTCAAATATAGAGACAATACCGTTTAGAATTAAGTTAAGGTTTCCTTATAAAAGCGCTAAAAAGGGTGAGGTTATAGGACAACAGTACTTAGAGACATTAATTATCAGAATTCATACAGATAACGATTTAGTGGGCTATGGTGAAATGCCGTTATTACCTAAGATGTTTGAGCCAATCGAAGACCTCGCAAACTTAATCAATAAAAGAATTAAGGGTTTAGTAATTGGTGAGGATGTATTTAATACTATAGAAGTCATTAATAGAATTAACAAGAAGTTTAAAGCTCCTGACATAATAATTGCAAGCATCGACATAGCTCTTCATGACCTTCTAGGTAAACATCTCGGTATACCTCTTTATAAATTACTTGGAGGTAAAATTAATGGTAAGGTAGCCAAGCCTTCATCACTGATCCCTCTACTCCCACCTCAAGAGGCTGCATTAGTTGCTGAGAACTACGTAAAGAATGGCGTAACTGTACTTAAAATGAAAGCAGGAGATGATCCCGCGCTTGATATTGAGAGAGTTAAATATATCAGAGAATCAGTGGGTGATAAGGTGATACTCAACTTAGATGTTGGCGAGAGTTGGGGTAGCGCTAAGAGAGCTTTAAAAATTATAAAGCGTTTAGAGAAATATTGGGTTGACTTCATAGAACAACCGGTATTATCCCACGATATAGACGGACTGAAAGAAGTAACCAGAAATACAGATATAACTATAGTTGCTGATGAGAGTGTAAGTCAAGGAACTATATTAAGAATAGTCTATGAGAAAGCTGCAGATATGATCGCATTAAAACCATTGAGCCAAGGGATAATAACTACTAAAAGGTATGCAATCATAGCCGAAGAAGGAGGACTTGAATGTAGCATAGGGACATACGTAGCGCAAACAGGAATCTTAGACGCTGCAGGATTACATCTCTACTTTTCAATACCAAATATAACTGTAAGCGAAATAGGGAGATCACTATTACTGCTAGAGAATAACCCAGCAATAGGTATTAAAATAGAAAATGGGGTTCTAGAGGTATTTAATGAACCAGGATTGGGTATTAAAATGATAGCAGAATAGGCTAATTTATACTCTAATTAAGCTATAGTTTTTATTAATTAACTATAAATTATATGTTATTATAGCAATACAGCCCTTATTCGTAATATTGCATTATAATGGATAGCATCAGTATAATAACCCTGTAGGCAGGATGTCTGGTGCACCGCTCTTAATAGGTCTATGAGTTATAGATAGGTGACGGTCTCACGCTTAGGTTAATCCTGTAGCAGAAGTATAGCTAGCGGCAGATGCATATTCTCAAAATATCGCTAGTTTGCTAAATGTTCTCTATAACTATGATTTAAGGGCTAGGAATCCCTTTGCATCCTCGATCCAGAGTATCTTATAGAAGCCGGCTTCTTCAAGCCTCCTCTTAATGCCTTTTAAATAGCTTATGTTGGAGTGTTTTCCAGGCTCTCCTGTGTAGTGGAAGAGGGCTCCCCCGCTTCTAAGGATCCTGTAGATCTCTTTGTAGAATTCGGAGCTATATAGCTCCTCAGCTATGTTTATCCTAGGAGGGTCGTGAAAAATTTTATCGAAGCACTCGCTACATAGACTCTCTACTAGTCTATAGGCGTCTCCAATGATGATTTTGATTCTGGGGTTGCTCAGCATCCTTGACCACGGGTTGTATGATGCTATTTCGAGGACGTTTAGATCCTTTTCTATTGAAGCTACTAGAGAAGCCCCGGATCTGACTAGGTGTGAGGCTGAATAGCCTAGGCCTGTGCCTATCTCAAGCACTTTGCACCCCCTGATCCTTCCGAGGGTCCTTACCTTGGTTTTAGCGTCCTCCCAGGGATCGATTCCCACTGTTCTGTGCATCTGAACACCGTTTATCTCTATCGTGGGCGCCTTATCGATGGCGACAGGCTTTAGCTTATAGTAATTGCCATCTCTAAACATATCGAGCCTGGTGATGGATCCCTCTATTATTTTGTAGAGAAAACCCTCCTCTACAATTCTATCGAGCTCCTCAATAGGGATCGAGAGGTCTCCAATGAGTACTACGCCTTCTCTGATCTCTACTCTCGATCTGCTGCGGCCTAGGTCTAGCGTAGTATCTATATATAGTTTCCCCTGTTTCGCTGCATCTAGTATTAGATCTACGTGTTCCCTCATAATTAGTGGGCCTTCAATATATTTATATACATATATGCTCTGGCTCTGTAAAAAGCTCTCGAGCTCGCTAGATTTTATCCTCATACCTAGCTACTCCCTCAAAGATCCATCTGAGGTCTACGCCTTTCCTAGAGATCCCAGCTTCTCTAATGCCAACAGCTATTAGGGGTAGCGCTATAGTTGCATCCACATTAACCATAGCGGAGTTGGATGCCTCAACCTTACCCCAGCTAACAGCTTCTTCCAGCGTAGCCCCGCTAAGCCCTCCCCACTGCGGGAGGTCTGTGGTTATCTTTACAGCGTATTTATGGGGTTTAGACACATCCTCCCCCCTCTCCATCTCCTCTATCAAGGCCTTTGCAATTGCAACTAGCTGTGTAGTGTCTGTCGGGACCCCCCCTCCTATATATATGACCCCAGTATCTCTGGATCTGAGTGCTATCTCAACCATCTGTTCGAAGTCCTTGAACTGATCTATAATCACCCTTCTCCCATATTGCTTAAGAGCTAGTAGAGAGGCTATTCCGTATCCTGAGTCTACTATCGCGGGAACGAAGATTGGCACTGATTTTCTATAAGCTGATGTAGCTATAGATCTTATTCCTAGTTTTGATAGCCTTGCGCCGAGGAGGTATAGGAATTCGGCTGATGAGTATATATAGTCCTTCGGCAGATCCCTTATAAACTCCTTGATCAGTCTCTCCATCTCCCTATAGAGGTATTCATCAGCATATACATCGTAGAACCTATCTATCCTATATCTAAGCAGGAGGTTATCATCTATACACGGGGCCCCCCTACCATAGGGGAAGCCCATGCCAGCGTAGATATCCTCTGAGACATTAGCTCCCGTAGATACCAGGACATCTATATACCTCTCATCTATCAGCCAGCTCACGATGCCCCACATACCAGCTGTAGCCATGGATCCTGCGAGTCCCATATAGACCGTTATTTCGGGATCTCTAAGCATGCTCTCTATAATCTTAAAAACCTCTCCCAGTTTCCTACCCTGGTAGGCTGTTTCGCTCATGGTGTATAGAATAGATCTTACGTCCCTCATATCCCTCGGATCTACTATCTTCACTTTATCTTTGAAAAAAAGGGATCGATCTATACTCTGTTCTTCACCCCTCATATAACCACCATAAACCTAGTGACTAAATAGCGTTAAATATAGCCCTCACTGCCCTAGGAGGCGAGGCTTGCTTAGCTTAAATATCATTTTACATGAGACATCGTGAGGAGCTATAGTATATGATAATTGAATAATAAGTAAAGGTAATAGAATAATATATATGCTGGAAGTCTAAACATCTAAAGGGATATGGATGGGAGTTAAGGTGGAGGTGAGCTTTAGCGCGGAAGCTCTGAGATTTCCCCACCTCCTTGAGCCAAGGGTTGTAAATGGGAGGCTAATTGATTTAAAGACACTCATAGGATCATTGCACATGGAGCTAGGGCCCCTGGTTCAGAGGGCTCTTAAAGAGCGTAGAATGCTTCTGGATTCAAGGGCAAGTGTTAGAGAGAGATACAGCTTTCCGAGATGGGATGAGAGGTTCGAAGATCCTGTTGATGGAAGGGTTCTAACTTATAGGGAGATAGTAGAGGGGCTTATAAACAATCTCCTAGGTAGGGAACCTGCGTGGAGGCTTAACGAGCACGAATCCATACCCCCAGAGGTTCATCCCCTAAAGAATCCTGGGTTAGAGCTGACCGGGCCTTGGCATCCTCTTGATATGGCTATAAAGCAGATCAACGCCGATGTGGTATCAATAATGGGCCCTGATAATGAGGATGCAGCACCCCCTGACTATAGGCCTTATGGTGTTTCTGAGAGTGAGCCCATAGGGTTGTGGGCTTCGAGGGATAATGAGAAGA
>Ga0079996_102688_pt1 | contig 18942 bp, 18 predicted proteins | sample PerSpoAPS_AMetaG_FD_69199 | JGI IMG/M metagenome (GOLD analysis project Ga0079996, IMG submission 69199) | Thermal spring microbial communities from Yellowstone National Park, Wyoming, USA - Perpetual Spouter A (PS_A) MetaG (SPADES assembly)... | ecosystem: Environmental > Aquatic > Thermal... | reverse complement strand
CGGGACCAGCCTCTGGTGTCCCGGCTGTCGCGCCAGCGGCACGCGCCGGGTAGCCATGCTGGGTCGGGATAACCGCTGAAAGCATCTAAGCGGGAAGCCCACCCCAAGATAAGGCCTCCCACGGGGTTAATCCGGTAAGGGCCCGGGAAGACTACCCGGTTGATGGGCCGGAGGTGGAAGCCCAGCAATGGGTGGAGCTGACCGGTCCCAATAGCCCGAGGGCTTGACTGTGCGTTTGCTATCATCTTCTTCGGTCGCGCGGATGTCCTCGGCTCCTTATGGCTCCCTATGCAATCATACCGCCATCATAGCCTAAAGAGATTGAAAGGGTCTGGTGCCCATAGCGGCGGGGAAACACCCGTTCCCATTCCGAACACGGAAGTTAAGCCCGCCAGCGCCGATGATACTGGCTGCGCGAGCGGCCGGGAAAGTAGGTCGGTGCCAGGCCCTTTCATACTTTTAGTCCCTCTTCGCACCGTCTCCCAGCAATATGCGGGTGAAGCAGTAGACAAACAACGCTATCGTTATGCCCCAACCGAAGACAAGAAATGCCCAACCTTCTGGCTTCATCGCTTTTCCTCACCCCTTGAAGCCTTCGCGTTTTCCCACTTCTTGCTGGCTAAGTGGATGAGATAGCACTGCACAGCCAAAAGGGCAATCATCAAAAGCCGCGCCGCCCACACTACAGGCAAGGCGCTCAGCGGCACTCCCTCAATCGTTTTGTCACTCGCTTCCCCGATGAAAGGCTGCAAGGCGAAACCAACAAAAACCGCAAGGAGTAGCAGTGGCGTCAGATACTTGGCAGCGTAGTAGAAGAAGCGAGGTGCTCGCAGTTGTGCTCCACGATGCATTTCCTCCCACATCTTATCAGCGCCGAAAATCCACATCATCACGACGACCTCAATTAGCGCAAATAAGGGAGCGCCGAACGAGCCAGACCAAAAGTCAAGCACATCAATTGTGGCGTTTGCGAAAATACAAAGGTGCATGGACACGAACCAGAAAATTCCCAACACGGCAACCGCTTTCTGGCGCGTCCAACCTAATTCGTCTTGCAAAAACGCCAACATTGGTTGAGCCATCGCAACCGAGGAGGTGAAGCCAGCGAAGAAAAGCAACAGGAACCAAATAAAACTGAGCAAAGCGCCTGCAGGCAGGAAACTGAAGATGGCAGGGAGCGATGTGAAGCCCAAGAAAAATACGCCCTTGTCAACGATTTGCTGAGTTTGCTTCAAGCCGAAGAATGTAACTGCTGCTGGGATGGCAATAGATCCACCCAGCACCACTTCAGCGAACTCATTAGCAGCCGTTGTTGACAAGCCAGTCAGCATAACATCGTCATTTGGTCCGAGATAACTGGCGTAGCACTGAATTGCCCCCATCCCGAGACTGAGGCTAAAGAAGATTTGCCCGAAGGCTTCAAGCCAAACCCTCGGTCCAGTTTGAAGGCTAAAAGTCTGTTGGAAGTTTGGGTTCCACAAAAAGCCCAAGCCTTCAAGAGGCGAACCACCCTCATGTTGCCCTAAAGTCAGTGTCCGAACTGCCAATGCAACGCCGAAGAGGAACAAAAGTGGCATTGCCACTTTTGCCAGAGCCTCAATTCCGCGAGCGATCCCTCTCCATAGAACCCAGATGTTAAGCCCGAAGGCGACGAGGAAAAAGAAGTAAGCCCATAGGCTCGGAACTGTCCAAAAGCCGACTTCTTTTGCGACAATGTAACTTCCCCGGAAAGTCTCAAAAGGGCGCAAAACTTCCTCGACCGAGATGCCACGCTGCACAACCAGTTCACCTGTCAAGATTTTGTAAGGCACGAGGAAAGCGAAACCGAGCGACCAACTTTCCACATAGGTGTAGTAGATGGCAATCACCGTCGGGATGAAAATGCCCAGAACGCCCAAGTATTTGCTGATGGGGTGAGACCACATGCGATGGAACATGCCCGGAGTTGTCCCATGTCCATAGCGACCTCCAAACCGACCTTGAGCCCATTCCAGCCACATCACGGGAATCCCCATGAAAAGGTAGGCGATGAAGTAGGGTATCATGAAGGCGCCGCCGCCGTTCCTAACGGCGCGTCCAGGAAAGCGAAGGAAGTTACCGAGCCCTATTGCATTGCCTGCCATCGCCAAAACCAAGCCAATCCTCGTTGCCCATCTTTCCCTTTGACGCTGCTCAGCCACTCATCTTCCCCCCTTGGTTTGTTTGAACTCGCAACCGTGTTTGACAGTTCGTTCCAATTATGACGCACATCGCCCATGGGTGAAAATTGCGTTACCCTTCCATGAGGTGATGGACATGAAACTGCAAGGGAAAGTTGCGCTTGTAACTGGGTCAGCGAAAAGGTTGGGGCGCTTCATCGCTTTGGAATTGGGCAAGCAAGGTTGCCATGTAGCCGTCCACTACCGAGAATCTGAGAAGGAAGCCTGTGAAACAGCGGAGGCGCTAAGAGCGTTGGGCGTGAAAGCAGAAATTTTTAAAGCCGATTTGACCGATGAAGGGCAAGTTAAAGCAATGGTGGATGCCGTTGCCCAAACTTTCGGTCAGTTGGACATATTGGTCAACAATGCTGCCGTGTTTTTGCGCACTCCTTTCCACCAAACAGATGCAGCGATTTGGCGCAGCATTATGGATGCGAACTTGACAAGCGTTTTCCTTTGCTCGCGCTACGCCGCCAACTTGTTGGAAGAAGGTGAAGGCGGCGTCATTGTCAACATCAGCGACACCGCTGCTTTCAACCCGTGGAGTGCGTTTTTGCCCTATTGCGTTTCAAAGGCAGGTGTGATCGCACTGACGCTCGGTTTAGCAAAAGTTCTCGCTCCGCAGGTGAGGGTTAACTGTGTCGCTTTGGGAACGATCCTACCACCTGAGGACTACGACGAAAGTTGGCGTCAGGAAATGAGCGCAAAAACTTTGCTGAAGAGACTGGGAACCCCAGAAGAGGTTGCGCAAGCAGTCATCTTCTGCATAACCTGCGACTACTTGACCGGCGCCATCATTCCCCTTGACGGCGGAAGATTTCTCCGTTCGTAGGTGTTTGCCTGACAAATTACCTCTGACCTTGCGCACGCCTGAGCGTCAAGTTATCATGGCGGAAGTGAAAACGAGCGAACATGGAGGTGGAGGAAGTAATGCAGGAAAAGGAGCGTCGTAAGGAGACACATGGTTCGGAAGGATGCACCCGTCGAGATTTCATCAAGTTTGCTTTGGCGACAACCGTTGCTGGCATGACTGTTCCCTTTGTCCACGCGCAAGGCAAGGAAAGATTGAGGGTCGGGTTGATTGGTTGCGGTGGGCGAGGAACAGGTGCAGCCCTTGACGCTGCCGCTGCGGACCCAGCCGTTGAAATTTACGCCCTCGGTGACTTGTTCAAAGACCGGGTGGATGGCTGTTTGAACCACTTGAAGGAGCGGCTCAAAGATCGCTGCAATGTCACCCCAGACAGGTGCTTTACGGGTTTCGACAATTACAAGGGCGTCATTGGAACTGATGTCGACATTGTGATTCTGGCAACTCCACCCGGTTTCAGACCCGTCCACTTCCGCGCCGCTGTAGAGGCGGGGAAGCATGTTTTCATGGAGAAACCCGTTGCTGTTTGTCCAGCAGGTGCTCGGGTCATGCTTCAGTATGCCCAAATTTCCGAGCAGAAGAAACTGACGGTCGTTGCCGGAACCCAGCGCCGACATGATTTCGGCTATCGGGAGACAATCAACAGGATTCGTGAGGGCGCAATTGGAGAAATCGTTGCTGGTTACTGCTATTGGAACCAAGGCGGCTTGTGGGCGGTTGAGAAGAGACCTGAATGGACCGATGTTGAATGGCAAATTCGCAACTGGCTTTACTTCACATGGCTTTCAGGCGACCACATCGTTGAGCAGCACATCCACAACATTGACATCATCAACTGGGTGATGGGTTCACCGCCAGCGAAGGCGATGGGCGTCGGTGGTCGCCAAGCCAGAACCGCTCCTATCTACGGTCACATCTATGACCACTTCGCCATTGAGTTCGAATACCCCAACGGTGTCAGAGTGCTGAGCATGTGCCGACAAATTGACGGTTGTCCCGGAAGAGTGACAGAGTATGTCGTCGGCACGAAAGGCGTTTCCTATCCAAGCGGATGGTTGAAAACTTACGATGGTCAAGAGTGGCGATACACTGGGCAACGCCCCAACCCTTATGTCCAAGAGTGGGTTCATCTCATCCAGAGCGTTCGTGGGACGGGTCCTTATGTCAACGAGGCACGCCAAGTCACCGAAAGCACCTTGACAGCAATAATGGGGCGAATGGCTGCCTACACAGGGCAGGAGGTCACTTGGGATTTCGTCCTCAACAAGTCTCGCGAGAACTACCTTGAGCGGGTTGAGAACCTAAAAGAGTTTGGTCCGATGCCCGTTGACCCAGTTGCCATTCCAGGAAAGACGAAATTGATTTGACGGTCAAAGTTCAAAGGTCGCGTTCGCGGAAGAACGCTATAGCGCCATAGGCTTCCGCGAGTTTGCGACCTTCTTTTTCGCCCAAAACGCACAGTGCAGTTGCTAAACTGTCAGCGGTGATACCGTCTTTGGCGATTACCGTGACAAGCACGAGTTTCGTCAATCCCAAACCAGTTCTCGGGTCAACGATGTGAGCATAGCGGCGGTTCCCAATCTCGACGAACTGTTCGGTGCTACCCGATGTTGAAATGGCGCAATTAGCAAGTTCAAGGAATCTTGTCGGTTTGCCATTTTCGTCCAAGATGCCTATGCGCCAACCCTTGCGGTTTGGAGGCGGATCGCCTAAAACTATGTCGCCACCAAGTTCAATCAAGGCTCGGTTTAGCCCGAACCTTTTCAGCACCTTCAAAGCGCAATCGGCAGCATAGCCTTTCGCGATTCCGCCGAGGTCAAGTTTCATGTTCGGCACTGCCAATTTGACAGTGCGAGTTTCAGGGTCAAGTTGGATTTTCTCCCACCCGACCAACTGGCGAACCTGACGCAATTCTTCTTCGCTCGGAAGTTGTTTTGTCTGACGAGCACGACGCCACAGGGCAACGAACGGACCGACCGTTATATCGAAAGCCCCGTTGGAGAGTCGGGAAAGTTCAAGAGCCCGTTGAAGGACAAAGAACAGGTCATCGCTGACCCGGACAGGTGCGAGGTGACCTTCAGAGCAAAGTCGCATCAGTTCGCTGTGAGGTCTGTAGTCACTCATCAAGTCTTCCAAATCGGCGATGCGTTGAAAGGCACGGGAGCATGCCCAAGCAGCGATTTCTCTGTCAGGCGCGTAAACGACTATGCGGGCAGCGACGCCCATGAGCACTTTGCGAAATTCAAACCGTTTCAAAGTTGAAGAGGCGTCTAACATATTGACCATTGCCAAAAGCCAAACGAGAAGGAGGGTGAGAAGTGTGCGCCGATTTGACCGTGCCATCGGACATCACCCAAAAAAGTTTGATGCACTCCGGGCAGCCTTTCAGCGTTTTCTGCCAACGCTTGTTTTGGCGGCAGCATTTGTTGTGCTTGCAGTTGGAGTTGGCGTCGTTTCGGTAAAGGACGCTGCAACCGCTCAAACTTCGGGAAGCCAACAGAACCAAAAGCCCAAAATCTTCGTTGAAGAGATTCCAGGCACAACTGTCAAGTTTGAGTTGGTCTATGTGCCTGAAGGCGAATTCGAGTTCGCTGACCCGACAAAGGGCGGGGAAAAGCGGAAGGTAAAAGTCAAGGGCTTCTGGATTGGGAGAGCGGAAGTGACTTGGGACGAATACGATGTCTACCTCTACAAGTTGGATGTTGAGGACGAGGAAGAAGAGACGGACGCTTACTCCCGACCGAGCCGACCTTATGGGGCGCCTGATAGGGGTTGGGGGCATCACGGTTACCCAGTCATCGGCATAACTTTCCATGCTGCAGAGCAATACTGCAAGTGGCTCTCTTACAAGACGAAACGCAAATATCGCTTGCCCACCGAAATTGAGTGGGAATATGCCTGCCGAGCCAATGTTTGGGATGCTGCACCTTTCAAGGACAAGAGCCTGCTTGACAAGTTTGCATGGTTCGCCGACAACTCAAGCGCAAAGACTCAACCTGTGGCGAAGAAGCAACCCAACCCTTGGGGCATCTACGACATGTTGGGCAATGTCGCTGAGTGGTGTGTAGGCGTTGACGGGAAACCCGTCGTCCGAGGAGGGTCTTTCAAAGACCCAGCGGAAAAAGTTCACCCCGGCGCCCGTGAACTCCCTTCGCCAGATTGGCAAGCATCTGACCCGCAAGTTCCCAAGAGCAAGTGGTGGCTCACCGATGCTCCCTTCGTCGGTTTCCGAGTCGTTTGCGAAGATGTTAAACCTGCGAACTGACGATGGGACAGGGGACAAGGGACATGGGGCAGGGACGACAGTGAATAGCGACTGGTAAAACGGCAGCGGGTAGCGAATAGCGAGTGGCGAGTAGCGAATGGCAAAGGGTCAGGCTCCTGCCCGACCGAAAATTTTCGGCACATCAAGAGATGCGCCCTCCAGATTTCGCCGAATGAATTCGGCGCTCAAAAGAAGTTCGTCATCAACTACTGGCTAAAGCCGATGGCATGAGCGGGTAATGGCAAAGCAAAAGCAAGCCATGCTGCGGACTTTAGTCCGTAGTTGATGACGCAGAACTTGAGCGCTGACTTTGGTCGGCGAAATCGTGGAAGGGAAGGTTCGTGCCATGCCAAAGACAATGGCGATTGGTGAATGGCAAAGGGCTTTTCCCTGTCCCTTGTCCCCGACAGAAAACTGGTCTAACGGTCGCATAATTGATTGAGCCGAAGAGGCTCAAATCCGAAATCCCGATGAGTGAGGGGCATGAAACGAAGATGGCGCATAACAGTGACCGGAATAGTGCAAGGGGTTGGGTTTCGACCTTTCGTTTGGCGACTGGCTCACCAATTGGGGCTGACCGGTTTCGTTTTCAACAACCCGCAAGGAGTTGTCATTGAAGCGGAAGGGGAAGCCAATGCATTGACAAGTTTCGTGCAACTGCTACGAACCAATTCACCGCCCCTTGCTGTCATTGACAACATCTCTTGGCAAGAAATCCCGCCAAACGGCGACGCTGAGTTTAAAATCGTTGAGAGCCATCACGATGCGGAAAGGGTCGTTCTTATCTCGCCCGATGTCGCTACTTGCGATGACTGCCTTCGCGAACTCTTTGACCCCAATGACCGACGCTACCGATACCCGTTTTTGAACTGCACAAACTGCGGTCCCCGTTTCACCATCATCGTTGATGTCCCTTACGACCGTGAGAGGACAACGATGGCAGTCTTCCCGATGTGTCCCGACTGCGAGCGGGAGTATCATGACCCTGCTGACCGTCGCTTCCACGCTCAACCGACAGCCTGTCCCCGATGTGGTCCAAGTGTTTGGTTGGTTGCGAAGGATGAAAAGGGCGAGTGGCGGGAAATTTGCCGAGGGGATGATGCCATCAAGGAAACTGCCAGAAGGTTGCTTGAAGGGCAAATTGTGGCGATAAAGGGACTTGGTGGCTACCACATCGCCTGCGATGCAGCGAACGAAGTTGCTGTCAAGAGGTTGAGGGAGAGCAAACACCGTGAATTCAAGCCATTTGCCCTAATGGTGCCTGACTTAGAGACTGCCCGTCAACTCGTTTTCATGAGCCCCGAAGAGGAAGCACTGCTGACTTCTTGGCGTCGCCCCATTGTCCTGATGAAGCGCCGACCAAATGCGCCCGTCGCCGAAAGTGTCGCTCCAAGACACCGCGACCTCGGCATTATGCTTCCATACACTCCTTTGCATCACTTGCTCATGAGCAAGGTCAAGCGAACGCTGGTCATGACCAGCGGGAACTTGAGCGACGAACCCATTGCCTACAAGGATGACGATGCTTTCAATCGCCTCAGCGGGATGGTTGACGCTTTTTTGGTTCACAACCGCGAGATTCACATCCGATGCGACGATTCCGTCACGCGGGTTTTCAATGGGCGCGAATTGCTAATTCGTCGTTCCCGAGGCTATGCCCCTCAACCCGTTTTGCTTCCCTTTGAGGTGCCAACGCCGATTTTGGCAGTGGGAGCCATGCTCAAAAACACATTTGCCCTTTGTCGCGGACGATATGCCTTCATAAGCCACCACATCGGCGACCTTGACAATTACGCTGCATATCGCGCCTTCCTTGAAGGAGTTGAGCACTTCAAACGCTTGTTCGCCATTGAACCTCAAGCGATTGCTTACGACTTGCATCCCGATTACCCTTCAACTCGATTTGCCCTTGACTACGCCGAGGAGCACAATTTGCTCGCAATCGGTGTTCAACACCATCACGCCCATGTCGCTTCGGTGATGGCGGAGTATGGTCTGAGAGGTCCGGTAATAGGCATCGCTTACGACGGAACCGGATACGGGTCTGACGGAACCATTTGGGGCGGAGAAATTTTGGTGGGAATCAATGAAGTTGTCTTGGGCGGCGGCGTGATGCAAAATGTCTTGCTGCTAAGTTGGCTTGTCCCCTCGCTTGAACGGGCAGGCTTTTCGGTTTTCGTGCCAACCAAACTCCCACCAAACGACGGTGGAATATGCTTTGGGCAAGCAGCAATCTGCGGTCGCATACTTCAGGTTGGGAACGAAGCTCAATCTAAAATCGCACACGCAATCTAAGGCAAGGAGGGTAGGGAAGGGTGTCGGTGAAATTGACGGGCATGGTGGACGAATTTTTGAGACAGTTGCGGGTCATCAGGAAAGCGTCGGAACACACTGTTCGCGCTTACGCTCGCGACCTTGCGGATTTCGTTTCGTTTCTGGAAGCCGAAGAGATAGACGAGTGGGGGCAAGTGACGAGAAATGTTTTGCGGCATTACTTGAACTGGCTTTTCGCTAAAGGCTACGAACGACGCTCCATTGCCCGCAAACTCTCTTCGGTCCGCTCCTTCTTCAACTTCCTTGCCCGCATGGGACACATCTCTGTCAACCCAGCAATTGACCTGAAGCAGCCGAGGCTTCCGCAGAGGTTGCCGACCACTTTGGAAGTGACCGAGGTGGAACTTTTGCTATCCGCGCCGAACCCATCAACGCCTCGCGGGCTCAGGGACAAAGCGATTTTGGAACTCCTTTACGCAACAGGGCTCAGGGTTTCGGAGGTTGCGAACTTGCGGCTCAACGACATCGATTTCGCTGAGAAACTGGTGAGGGTGAGAGGGAAGGGTGGGAAAGAACGGGTGGCTTTGCTGCACGATGAGGCTTTGCAATGGCTTGAGCGATACTTGGCGGAAGGTCGCCCCGCACTCTTGCGGCGCGGCAAGCAACTTACCGACAAAGTTTTCGTGAGCCAGAAAGGGACGCCCTTGACGGTTCGGCAGATTCACCGAATTGTTGATGGCTATGCTCGAAAGGCTTTGGGGCGAAATCTATCGCCCCACGCTTTACGGCACAGTTTCGCAACCCACCTTCTGGAGGGTGGGGCTGATTTGAGGGTCATTCAGGAACTTTTGGGGCACTCATCTTTGGCAGCAACGCAAATTTACACTCGCCTGTCCAGAACGCACCTTCGCCGAGTTTATGAGAAGGCTCACCCACGCTCATGAAACCCCCTCGGACTCCGACATCAATTCAGGGCAAGGGTTGCCTTGCTCGTCATACCAGCCGTATCGGTCGCGAATTTCAAGCATGAGCAAGTATCGCTCCAGCGGCAAACCTTTGAAAGCCACATTTGTTGTCGCGTAAATGAACCCACCGCCGGGCATCCCGTGCCTCAAAACATACTTGCAGTGCTCAATGATTTGCTCTTCCGTTCCCGTCTGCAGCAGGCTGCATTGGACACCGCCCAAGAGGCAAACTTTGTCGCCGGCGAGTTTTTTGATGGTGGCTATGTCCATGTCGCTTGCCTGACAATCCAAAGCGTGAAGCCCGTGAGGTTCGCACTCCAGCAATTGGTCAAGGATGGGCATTATGTTGCCGTCGGTGTGCTTGATGACATAAGCCCCCATCTCCTTGTAGCCGGCAACCAATTCTTTCAGGTAGGGCGTGATGAACTCGCGGAACATTTTCGGCGACCAAAACGGTCCAGTATTGAAGCAGTAGTCGGAGCAAAGGGCGAACCCGTCAATGCCGCACTCTTTCCGGAGCCACTTGCCCCTTTTCAGTGCCCATTGAACTCGCTTCCTCGCAATTTCGTGCATTTCGTCCGGTCGCTCGAAGAAGGCTGCTGCGAACTCAACCATATCGCTCCCTGATGGAATTGCGAAAGTCGCGTCGCCGTGACAGATAAGCAGGTAGCGGTCGCCAACGAGTTTGCGAATGTAGTTGGTCATGAAGACGATGGCGTTATCGTCCGGCACGCCATACGAGAGCATTAGGATGCAATAGTCAAGCCGTTCGGCAACTTCCAAGTAAATTTCGGCGTTCTCTTTGAGCATTCTCTCCCGCTCACTTGCTGTCGCTTTGTCCCAACCGCTCAAGTGCATCGGCTTGCCGAGAAGTTCTTCCGTCAGTTGAAACTCCAACTCAAAAGTCGGAACCTTGCCAGGGAACGGTCGCTTTAGTTCTAAAGCAGCGATGGCTTTTTCTTTCGGCGTCGGCTCCCGTTTCATTTTTCACGCCCCCTTCGGGTCTCGAAAGACATTCAGGCTTCAACTTGCGCTGTCGTTTGAGTTCTGCCGAACCATCGCCTGACAATTTGGATGGCATCGTCAATGACGGTGTAAGCGACTGGGACGACAAGCAGTGTTAAGATAGTTGAGACCGCAAGTCCGCCGATGACAGCGATTGCCATCGGTGAACGCAATTCAGCGCCGCGACCCCACTCAAGGGCTGTGGGCATGGATGAAAGGATTGCAACGAGAACGGTCATCATGACTGGTCGCAAACGAGTTTTCCCTGCCTGAACTACCGCTGCCATCCGTTCCATCCCTCGTTCCCTCAAAATCTCCGTGTAGTCCACCAAGATGATGGCTGCGTTAACCACCATGCCGAGCACCATGATGATACCGATGATGCTCACGATGTTCCACTCCTTGCCCGTTAACATCAAAAGCAGGAACGAACCGACCAAAGCCTGCGGGACAGTGAACATGATGGAAAACGGAAGGACGAGGGAGTTGTAAAGGGCAGCCATCAGCATGTAGAGCAGGACGATAGAGAGCCTCAGTGCCCCGCCCAACTGAGCCATGTTTTCTCCCATGCGTTCAAACATTCCGCCGAAAACGACTTGGGTGCCCTCCGTGTCAACTTCCTTCAGGACCTCTTGCATGATTTTCCGCTGGACATTGCCCAGCGAAGCCCAAGGCGCTAAGTTGGCGGTGATTTCAATTAAGTTCTCTCGGTCTTTCCGCTGAAGGGTCACTGGCGCTTGGTCCAACTTCACTTCCGCCAACTCACCCAAAGTCACAGGCGTCTCCCTCATTCCAGGACCGACGAACAGACTCGCCACATCTTCAGGGCGCTGCCTGTCTTGTTTAGCGAGCCAGATTCGGATGGGATACTCTTCGCCGTTTTCCTTGTATTTCAGGTCATCGTTGCCGTTGAGAGCAGTTCTGACGATGCCGCCAATTTCGGCGATGGAGAAGCCCAAGTCCGCAGCCTTGTCCCTGTCAACGATGACGCGGAGTTCAGGTCGTGCAGGACGCCAACTGATTTTCACATCTCTCAACTCCGGCATTTGGGAAAGTTTTTCGGCAACCCGTTCCGCCACTCGAACAAGAACCGTCCTGTCAGTTCCTGTCCCGCCTCGGACTTCGATGGTGACATCCGAACCCATTCTGACCACGTCTGATTGTGCAAGTGTTTCAACCGAGACAACTTCGGGAATATTTTTGCGAACCCAGAAGGAAAGGAACTCAGCAAACTCCTTGTCAGAACGCTCACGCTTGCTTTTGTCCACCAACTTGATGAAGATGTTGGCGAATTGAGGACCGAAATTACCTGCTTGTATCGCCCCCGCTCCCGTAGTTCCCACATTGGTGAAGTAGGACTCAACTTCGGGCAACTTCGCAATGAACTTCTCTATGCGCTTGACAACTTTGTCGGTCTGCCCAAGGCTGTAGTAGGACGGCAACTCCAAAATCAAGTGAACCATGCCTTCGTCTGCGGTAGCCATGAACCCGAAGCGGGGTTGAATTTGCACAATTGAAGTCAGCAGTGCCAAGAAAAGTGCGGTTGCAACGAATGGTTTCCATTGACTCCTCACGATCAACGCACCGACGAGTCCGACGGCTACAGTCAACGCTGCCACGATGTATCTGACTTGAGGCGGAGCCATAAATGCCACGACATTGAGCAGAACGAAGTTGCCCATGACCATCACAAATGCCCGGTGGGCAAGCATCCAGCGCAAAAGCATTTCGTAAGCAGCCTCAACTTGACGCCACCATCTTGGCGGTTCCGCAATTTTCGCTGCTTCCGTCTCTTTGAAAGTTCTTGCGGTCAGCATTGGGAGCAGGAAGAAGACGACAAACAAAGCGAAAACAGTGGCGCCGACGACCGTGACGGCAAAGGGTCTGAAGAAGCGACCGACAATTTCGCCCAAGAAAATCAGCGGCACGAACACAACCAAGTTTGTCCCAGTCACTGCGATTATGGCTTCACCTAACTCCCTCAAACCTTCCACAGTCGCCTTCGCTGGCGGTTCCCCTTGCTCCATGTGCCGGTAGATGTTTTCAAGGGCAACAATAGCAAGGTCAATGACAGGACCGACGGAAAGCGCCAAACCGAGCATGACCATGAAGTTCAGCGTGTATCCTGCGAACCGAACGACGAGGAAGGTGGCGATGAAAGCAACTGGGACGACCGTGCCGATGATGATGGTTGCCCTCCAGTTGCGAAGGAAAATCAACACGACAATCAAACCCAAAATTACGCCTAAAACGAGTGCTTGTTGAATGTCATGAAGCGCTCCCAAGACGAAGGTTGATTGGTCAATAGCAGTGGCGAAGTTAATGTCTGGAGGCAGTTGTCGCTTCAACTCAGCCAGAGCCTTTTTGACCCCATTTGCGACCTCAACCGTGTTGGCGTCGGAACGACGCATCACCGAAATGCCAACGCTGTCTTTCCCGTTCAGGCGAGTCAGTTGCTCTCTTTCCTTGACCGTATCCACGACATCCGCTACATCTCGGACGCGAACCGGAGAAGTCAGCCAGCCCATCCGCCTGTCGCCGTAACGAATAATTGTCTCGCGAATTTGCTCCAAATCGGTAAACTCGCCGACGGAGCGAACGAGATATTCTTTGTCCGTCTGCTTAATTGAACCTGCGGGGATGCTGATGTTAGCCATGCTCAGGGCTCGAACGACATCGTTCAGCGTCAACTTGTAAGCGGCTAATCGGTCTTTGTAGACATTGACCTGAATTTCTCGCTCTTCGCCACCAGTGACAGTGACTTGAGCGACTCCGGGAACTCGGCTCAATCTGGGTGCGATGACATCATCAGCCAATTTTCTCAATTGCCACATCGGTCGGTTGCCGGTCATTGCCAGCGAGATGACAGGAAGTGCCCCGATATCAAATTTCGTGACGGATGGCTCTTCAACTCCGTCCGGCAATTGCCCCCTGATAGCGGATATTCGGCTTCGGACATCTGCAGCAGCCTCATCAACATCAACTTCCAACTCAAACTCAATGCTCACGACCGACAAATTTTGCTGGGACTGAGATTGGATGTGCCTGACGCCGCTGATGGTCGCTACAGCGTCTTCAATCTTCTTCGTGACCTGAGTTTCAACCTCTTCAGGGTTTGCGCCCGGGTAAACCGTCGTGACGACGACGAACGGGAAGTCAATGCGTGGGTAAAGTTCCAAAACCAAGTCCTGATATGCCCTCGCTCCCAGAACGACAAGAGCGCTGATGACCATCAAAACCAAAACTGGACGGCGAACTGCCAACTCAACCATGCCCATGCTAATTCGCCTCCTTCATGGCTTTCACATCTGCATTATGCTTTTTTGCAGGAGGTGCGAGAGATGTTAGAGAAGCCGAAAAGGCTTGAAGATTTGCCACCAAAAATTCAGGAAGCGCTGAAACGAAAAGGTTGGACTTACCCGCCAACAGAAGAGATGAAACGGCAGTGGAAGGAAGCAGATGAGCAGTTAATAGGTAGGGTTGCGACCGAACCCGATTTGCTTGAGGAACTTTACCGTGAAATGGGGTGGAACTGGCTTGAGCGAGCGAAGAAACTTCCACGAAGCCCTTGAACCCGTCATTTACTGGAACACATCTTTCGTTATCGCTCGTTGGGACATAAACGATCCTTTCCACCACGAATGTGTGGCTTTTTCTCAGAGGCTGATGGCGGAGGGAGTTGTGTGCGTTGTGAGTGATTTCACTTATAACGAGTTCGCATTTCACATCATCCACAGGGAACTTCTGCGCGAGTCGCGCCGAACGGGGCAATGGTGGCGCAATGTGCTGCGCAATCAGCCACATGTCTTCCAAGCAGCAATGAACGAGGTTGAAATCGTCCGAGCCGAACTGGAGCGCCGAACTATACTGTTGCCCGTGACCGAAACCGCACATGACCTTGCCTTCACTTTGATGCGGCAATACAACTTGCTTCCCACCGACGCTTACCATGTAGCCGTCGCTTTGGATGCAGGAGTTTCCGCCTTCGTCTCCCTTGACGAAGACTTGCTCGCTGTTGACGGCATCACAGTCTACATGCCAACCTAAGTGGCACAAAGTGCTATGCTTTTTTGCAGGAGGTGCGAGAGATGGGAGAGAAGCCGAAAAGGCTTGAAGATTTGCCGCCAAAAATTCAGGAAGCGCTGAAACGAAAAGGTTGGACTTACCCGCCAACGGAAGAGATGAAACGGCAATGGAAAGAGGCTCAGGAGGAGTTGGCTGGTTGTCTTGACACAGACCCTGATTTGCTTGAGGAACTATGGCGAGAGATGGGGTGGAGGCGAAGTGGCAGAAAGGCGAAACTTCCATGACGCCCTTGAACCCATCGTTTACCTGAATTCGTCCTTCGTCATCGCTCATTGCGATAGGGGCGATCCCTTCCACCTTGAGTGTCGAGACTTTTTTAGCAGGTTGCAAGCGGAAGGAGTGATTTGCGTTGTAAGCGATTTCGTTTACAACGAGGTCGCCTTTTACATCCTGAGGCAGGCTTTGATGCGTGAGGCAAGAAGGACAGGGCAGCGATGGGAGGATATCTTGAGGGTCGCTCCACATGTTTTTCAGGAAGCCATGAACAGGGTGGAAATCGTCCGAGCCGATTTGGAACGAAGGACAATCGCTTTGCCCATAACTGAAAATGCTCGTGACCTTGCCTTCACTTTGATGCGGCAATACAACTTGCTTCCCACTGACGCCTATCATGTAGCCGTCGCTTTGGACGCAGGAATTTCCGCCTTCGTCTCCCTTGACGAAGACTTGCTCGCTGTTGATGGCATCACAGTCTATATGCCGGTTTGATTTGCGAATTGCGTTATACTTTTCCGCAGGAGGTGCGAGAGATGGGAGAGAAGCCGAAAAGGCTTGAAGATTTGCCGCCAAAAATTCGGGAAGCGCTGAAACGAAAAGGTTGGACTTACCCGCCAACGGAAGAGATGAAACGGCAATGGAAGGAAGCATGGGAACGGATAATCGGCAGAGATGAGACAGACCCTGATTTGCTTGAGGAACTTTGGCGAGAGATGGGGTGGAGGCGAAGTGGCAGAAAGGCGAAACTTCCATGACATCCTTGAACCCATCGTTTACCTGAATTCGTCCTTCGTCATCGCTTTGAGGGCTCGCCGTGACCCGTTCCACCATGAATGCCGAATATTTTTTGATCGCCTTCAGGCAGAAGGCGTTGTTTGTGTGGTCAGCGATTTCGTTTACAATGAAGTCGCTTTCTACATTTTGCGGCGTTCCCTGCTTCGTGAGGCTCAAAGGACAGGGCAACGATGGGAAGATGTTTTGCGAACTGCTCCTTATGTCTTCCAGACTGCGATGAACGAAGTGGAAGTCGTTAAAGCGGAAATAGACCGCAGCACCGTTTATTTGCCCACTTCCGAGAGCGCCAAAGACCTTGCCTTTACTTTGATGCGGCAATACAACTTGCTTCCCACTGACGCCTATCATGTAGCCGTCGCTTTGGATGCAGGAGTTTCTGCCTTCGTCTCCCTTGACGAAGACTTGCTCGCTGTTGATGGCATTGCTGTTTACACTTGTCCGTGAAATTCGCATCTTCATCACTCGCCCCCGATGACCTTCACAGGTGTCCCGTCGCTAAGTCGTTCCAAGCCGCCTTTTATCACTTGGTCATTCTCGGTCAGCCCTTCAAGGATTTGCGCCCACTGGGCAGTTCGCATCCCAACTTTGACGGGCTTTTGTCGAGCAGTTTTGCCGTCAACGACGACGAAAACGCTTGTCTTCCCTTGCCATTCAACGATGCACTCATTGGGCACGACGAGGGCGTTAGGGATTCGCCTGACCACGATTTCGCCACGAGCAAATGAGCCGGGCTTAACCAACCTATCAGCGCCGGGCAAAATGACCTTAATCTTGAACTGGCGAGACGCTGCTTCGGCGACAGGGACGAGTTTGCTCACGAATCCCTTCAAGACTTGATTTGGCAGAGTGTCAACGCGGACGAAAACAGGTTGACCGTCTTGGCCTTTCGCAAAGTCGCTCTCGGACAGGTCAACCTCAAACTCGACTGCCCCTGCAGCCACTAACCTCATCAACGGAACTCCGGGCGAAACTGTGTTGCCGACTTCCACATTCTTGGAAGCGATATAGCCACTGACGGGAGCGACAATGACTGTCTTGCTGAGCATCGCCAGTGCGTTATCAAGCATTGCCTTCGCTTGCTCAACTTGAGCCTTTGCGAGTTCAATGTCTTTCGCTGCCGTTACCTTTCGGACGCGCCCTGCTTTTGCGAGTTTCAAAGTCGCTTGCAGTTGCTTAATTTGGGCTTGCAATGCTTCAATGTCTTTCTCAACAATTTGGCGACGCAGTTGCGCTGCTTTTGCCAATTCAAGTTGTGTTTCTGCTTGACGAAGTTGTGACCTCGCTGATTCAAGTTGTGAGCGCAAGATGTCTCGTTGCTTTTGAGCAGCCTGAGCATTGCGCAAGTTTGCTTCCGCTTGTTTCAATCTCTCTTCTGCGACTGCAATGTCTTCCGCCCTCGGACCTTCCAAAGTCAAGTCGTAAGCAGCTTTGGCAGCCTCGTAGGCTGCTTGATCAGTTTCAAGTTGCCGTTGGGCTTCATCCAACTGAGCCTTAGCAACAGCGCCTTGCTCGTAAAGTTTCAGGGTGCGTTCGTAGTTGAGTTTTGCGTTTTTGTAATTCGCTTCCGCTGCAAGAAGTTGTTGTCTCGCCTGTTCCTTCTCTTGAGGGCGAGCACCCTCCCTCAATTTCTTCAAAGTCAACTCTGCTGCTCGCTTTTCTGCTTCGGCTTGCTGAAGTTGATTTCGCAATTGCTCGTCAACGATTTCCAACTGCCTCTCCAATTCCCGAACACGATTGCGAGCGATTTCAACCAATGCTTCCGCCTGTTGAACAGACAAATCGGTTTCGCGATAAGTCAATTCACGACTGGTTTGCAACTGTTTCAAGCGGCTTTGGAGTTGCTCCAGTTGAGCGAGCGCTTGTTCGACATCTGTGTCCGCTTGAGTTGATGGAATTTGGGAAGCGGCTTTCGCTTGTTCGTAGCGGGTCAAAGCTTGCATGTAAGCAGCCCTCGCTTGGTCAACTTGAGCGCGGATGGCTGTGTCGTCAAGCCGAATGAGAACTTGCCCTGCTTTGACGAAATCTCCTTCACGAGCGCCGACATAAACAACCCGACCCACCAACTCCGAACCAACGGTTACATCCTGCAGCGCCTTTATCGTCCCCATCACCTGGATTGTCTCTTGAAGTTCACGCCTCATCGGTCTGACAACTTCAACGGGAACTGCTGCCCTCAATTCCTCTTGCGCTTTCGCGAGTCCTCTCTGCAGTTGGATTTGCTGGCGGCGGGAGACATAAACGAGAGCGCCAGCAACTAAAATCACAGCGCCAATAACAATCAACCTGACTTGTCCCTTCATCACCGTTCGCCTCCGTCAAGAGATATTTGGGCAGAAGCGCTAAGGCTTTTAAGCAACTTGCGCACTTCCGATTCGCTCAAGCCTGTTGCGTAGACTAACCGAGCGAAGGCTTTATGGGCATCATAAAGTGCTTGAACTTCGTTAGCACGCGCCCTTGTCAGCGCCACCTGTGCGTCCCAAACTTCAACTTGAGTCCCGACTCCACCTTCATATCGGACCTGAGCCAACCTAAAGGCTTCTTCAGCGGATGCTAAAGCCGCTCGTGCGGTCTTTAACCTTTGGAGTGCGACTTGGAAGTTGCGGACAGCCTGCTCAACCTCAAGGGCAATTTGCCTCTCTAAATTTTCCCGCTGAGCCAATGCTTGCTCCAAAGTCGCCTCTCGCTCTCGGACGGCACTTTCCCTTCGTCCACTGTCAAAAATCGGGAACTGAACCACGATGTTGACACCCCATTGGTAATCTTCGGCAAACCCAGTCTTCGTTTGGCGAACATAACTTCCCGTCAGAAGGACAAGAGGATTTTTGTCCGCTTTCGCCAATCTAACCAGTTCCTCTGCCGCTCTGATTTGCCACTCGGATGACCTAAGTTCAGGGCGGTTTGCCATCGCTTGCTTGATGAAAGGCTCACTTTGGATGGACTCGGGAGGGACATCGAGAGGTTCGGGAAGGGGACCAAATCGATTGGGGCGTTTGTCGGTCTGCCTAAAAGTTGGTTGAGAGCAGCCTTCGCCAAAGCAATCCCATTTTGAGCCATAAGCAGTTGTTCTTCCGCAGCGGCGAGTTCCGCCTCCGCTCTCAAAACATCAAACTTCGGCGCTACCCCTGCTTCATAGCGGGCTTGAGCGGTCTTCAAAACAATCTTGACTCGCTCAACGGCTTGACGGGCTACTTCCTCCATCGCTTGGGCTGCCAAAACATCGGCATACGCTTCCGTCACCCTGAGAATAAGTTGCGCTTGGACTGCTTGAAC
>Ga0079996_112063_pt1 | contig 19057 bp, 10 predicted proteins | sample PerSpoAPS_AMetaG_FD_69199 | JGI IMG/M metagenome (GOLD analysis project Ga0079996, IMG submission 69199) | Thermal spring microbial communities from Yellowstone National Park, Wyoming, USA - Perpetual Spouter A (PS_A) MetaG (SPADES assembly)... | ecosystem: Environmental > Aquatic > Thermal... | reverse complement strand
GGGGTTGATGGGGGGGCGGTGTAACCCCCGAGGGTTCTCCCGAGGGGGGAGCCGGCCCCTCCCAATCGCCCGAGCGTGCGGGGCGGCGGGCGAAAGGGCCGGAGGCGGCGGCGTGGGGTTTTTGCAATCTTCAGTTTTCTGTTATGGCCGCAGTTATGGTTAAATCCAGTGATTTGGTGCGCCGTAAGGCCGCCGCGTGTATGGCCCCTTATCATTCATATGAGTCTTCTCTACCATTTTCCTTGAGTCCATATGAAAAATTTTTGAGCAATGACGGTGGAGAAGGTGTGGCGTGTGCGGATAAACCCTGGCTTTATGGGGTAAGGGGTCTCCAGCCGCCAGGCGGCCAAACGATCTATGATGGAATTGCCGTTGGACCTCCGTCTTTGGCGAGGTCGGTGAATGCGAGGTTGAGTTTTAGGGCTCTCCTCTTGGTTCTTGTTGTGGTGTTTGTGGTTTTTGTTGGTTTGTATTTCATTGGCCATGGGCGGTCTCATGACCTAGGAGGTGTTGCTGGTAGCTCCACTGCCGCCGTTGGCTCCGCTGTGTTGGGCTATGCTGAGAGGGTCTTGGTTGAGGCGAGGGAGCTTTACATGCATGCCATGGCTACGAGTGAAAGTAACCTAGTGGGTGTAGATCCTCTAGGGCTTATATTAAATGGCACGTTCATAAACAGCACCGCGTTGGGGCCAGTTGTTGTATGTGAGGATGTTTAGTTGATCTAGCAACTTTTCGGCGACATCTTTCCGGTTCCTCCGCACCTTTGTCTTGGCGTACATTTAGAGTTTTTGGTCGGCACAGTAACTTTTATATTTTCCTTATTTTACGTGGGTATGCGGGTGTGGTTGTTGGTGTTGGGGTTGGCTGTGGCTGTGTTTGCGGGTGTGTATGTGTTTGAGGGTGGTTCTCCTGTTGGTTACGTGGTGGTGGATGGGGTTAGGGTGTATTTGGTGAATAGTTCTGTGTCTTTGTTTGTGGACTACGGTGGGAACGTCACCGTGGTTTACTGCGGCGGTGTTTTGTGGGGTGTGGGGCCTGGGGTGTGGTTTAACGTGTCGCTTTCTTCGATTTCTATCTTTGAGGTGTATGTGGATGGGGTGTTGGTGGATCGGTTCGCGGTTAAGCCGGCCCGCACCAGCCACAACCCGTTTGTTACGGATCTCACGCTTAGTCTTTCTAAGTCGCGGGTTGTGAGGGGGGAGGTGGTGTCGGCGTGGTTGAGCTGGGTGCGGCATTCTTGGTGTCCTGCTGATTTTGTCAAGGTGTTGGCGAGGGGGCGGGATGGCTCTGTCTATGAGTTGGGTAGGTTTAGGTGGCCGTATTGGGAGCTGGTGAGGTACGGCGCCGAGAGTAAGTCTGTGTCTTTTGTTGTGGATCTGCCGCCGGGGGTGTACGAGGTGAGGGCTGTGGCTTGTTCTTGCCACGGCACGGCCAGCTTTTTCGACCCCGGCTGGGGCGACGTCTGCTACGATGGGGGGTTCAAGGGCCGTAGTCCGGAGGAGTTGAGCTGGACTCTGTACGAGGCGGCGTCTCCGGTGGTCAACCTAACGGTGTTGCCTACGGAGCTGGATTTGTTGAGGTGGGCCGCCGTGCATGGGCTCGACGCGGGGGAGACCAACAGACTGCTGTCGTCGTTTGGGCTGGAGCCCTACGTGGATGAGGTGCAGCGGAGGAATGCGCCGTTTGTGCGTTTTGTGTTGAAGAACGGGTCGACGGTGGAGGTGCCGGTTCTAGTTGAGGTTCAGGGAGATGGGGAGGGGGTGTTTGTGGTTGGGAACCCCTCCTTTGTTTCTGTGTCTTATATCGCTAAGGTGAGGGTGAGGGGTGCAGGCGGCGTGCGCCAACTCTCTTTATCTCTGGGAGCCGGAGACGGCGTGTTGCTTTATCCAGTTTTGTGGAGCCCCGACGGAAGAGAGCGGATTGTTTCTATGAGCATATATGTGCCTGCGGGTACGTATAGTTTGGGGAACTTCTCTGTGGCGTTTAGGGAGGAGCGGCTTGTGGCTGAGAACAGATCTCTACTGCTTAGACCTATTTATGCCTTCTTTGTTCCGGAGGAGGTCAAGAAGAGGGCCGGGGCTGTTCCGTGGTGTGACAGGGAGTTCTGGGAAGGCTTTGAGTCCGTGGCAGATACCTACGTCGGCTACTTCGCTGCTGACGTAGCCTTAACCATTATCCCGTGGGGTAAAGTTGCTGGAATCTTCGGAAAGTTAGGCGTTGGCGGTAAGTTTGACAAGTTGTGGGACTTGGCAAACGCCGTTAGGTCCAGTCTGTCTGGGCTCAGGTGGGTGAGGGCGGCGTATCAAGCCGGCGCCTTGGTTGTGCCGTCTGCGGCGTTGCTGGGCGACCTCGCCGAGTTGGTAGACGGCGACGCCGTGAATAAGGTCGTGGAGGCCTACGGCATAGACATAGCCGCCGTCGAGCAGTTCCACGCCGGGGTCTTGTCCACGGCGACGTGCAGACACGCGGGGATGTGGTACGGCGCCACCTTCGCGGCCTACCTCCACAAAGTCTCTCTTCTAGTTGAAATCGCCTCAACCCTCCACGGCCTCGTCTCGCCTGATGTTTGGCACAGATTCGGCGCCTCCCTCATAGAACTAGGGGACAAAGTGGAGAGATTTAACTTTAGAAACCACGCGGCGTACCTCATGGTTAGGTCGTGGGGTCCACAACTTAAAGACTGGCCAGAGGTCTTCGACGAACTAGCAGATCCGCTTCTCAAATACTTAGGCCTAGAAGGCAAGGCGGTGGCCGTAGTCTCAACGGCGCGAAACGGCGTATATAAAAAGGGCGGCTTCTACGCAATTGCCGGCTTGGATATGGACAAGCCGCTAATTTATTTCAATGCGCTACGCTTCGAACATAACTTGATATATAGGAGACATATAAAAATTGGGAACTTAGATGAGAATATACAAGTTCTTCATTTACCTGGCGAGGGAGGGCTCTATATTGTGTTTGAAAAGGAGAAACGACTTTTAAGGTTTACAAATCAGGGGGTTTACGAGCAGTTGAATAAGTATGGGCTGGCTACGCACAACGTGATTAGCGTAGAGACGAGTTCCGTTAAAATAGGGAAAAGAGAGTATGACACCATATGTATCTCCGCTATTGTTAGATATGATAGTGAATTTTTAACCGCTGTGAAATCGGGCGTGGGCGATTGGGCTAGACACTGGCGCCAGAGGTTTGCAACGTTGGCCGTGCCTTCTATACTTGGTAGTGAAAAGGTTAAGAAAGGTGGAGGTGGTGCTAATTTTATTAACTACGCCTACGAGGTTGACGTGGACAAGCCTCAGGTGCTTCCTAAACCTGTGTCGATGGCTGGGGTATTCGGCGAGTTTTTGGAACAGGCGAGGGGCGAGGTTGCGGGGCAAACTCCGTGGTATCTGCTGATACCCGGCACCAGGGGGCAGGGGGAGTCAGAGCCATCTGACGTGGGGCTGGCGCCTGATTTAGTTGCTTTAGGCAGATGGGGCCGCGGCGACGCCGTCTTCATTGTGGAGGTCAGCTACGAGACGGACAAGGTGGTTAATAAGTTTAGGAGTAATGTGGAGAGGTTGGAGGGGCTTCGCTATCTCAAGCAACATGGGGGAGAGTATATGTTGACTAAGCCCGGGGTTGCCTATTTGGCCTTCCGCGTAGATGCGCTGTCTGGCACCACGGTGGGCGGGATGGCCAAGGCCAGGGTGGCGGGTGACGTGATTGCGCATCCGCAGAAAGATACCAGTCTTCTTCAGTGGGCTGAGTTCGCGAGGAGGCCGGCGGCGAGGGCGGGGGAGGAGGCGCTCTATAGTGTGGCTCCGGTGTTTGTAAAATACGAAGGCGACGGGCCTGTCTATACGCTTAGGATCTTCGCCGTGGAGAAGTGGGTCCAGTCTGGAGGAGAGCTGGAAGAGGCTGTGAGGAAGTGTCTTGGCTAGGGCTTTTGTTTAAAGCGGCGGAGTCGGGAGATGTTGGTTTAGCCGCCAAGCTCCTCAAGGAGGGGGCGGACCCCAACGGCGGCGACGTCTTCGGCCGCACTCCGCTTCACTTCGCCGCGAAGGAGGGTCATGTGGCTGTGGTGGAGCTTCTTCTTCAACACGGCGCAGACCCCAGCTTTCAAGACGAAGACGGCAATGCCGCCCTCCATCTGGCGGCTCTCCGTGGCTGGAGAGACGTGGCGTATGTACTTCTTAGACATGGGGCGGATCCCAACGCCCGTAATGCCAAGGGAAAAACGCCTCTTCACTTGGCGGCGGAGGGGGGGTATTTGGAGGTTGTGGAGCTTCTTCTTCAACACGGCGCAGACCCCAACGCGCAAGATAACAACGGCTACACGCCCCTCCACCTGGCGGCTGAGCTGAGGAACATAGACGTGGTGGAGTTTTTTGTTGAGCGGTATGGCTTGTTTCGGCAGTGGGGTCATCTGTTGTTGGCTGAGGCGGCTGGCAGATGCGACGCGGGGCGGGTTAGGCGTCTTCTTGAAGAGGGGGCCGCGGCCACCAGCGACGCCCTCTGCGCCGCGGTGCGGGCTGGTTGCGTAGAGGCGGCGGAGCTGTTGCTTAAACACAGCGCAGACCCCAACCAGCATACTTGTGAAGACGACTACCCGGTGCATCGCTTTTATGTGCCCCCGTTACACATGGCCGTGCGCCGCGGCAACCTCCAGATGGCGGAGCTTCTTCTTAGATACGGCGCGGACCCAAATATAGAGGGCAGGGGGTGCTGGCTTCCGCTTTACTGCGCGGTGGAGGTCTGCAGGGAGGACAAGGAAACCGCTGTTAAGTTGTTTGAGCTTCTTGTTAAATACGGCGCGGATCCGCTTGTTAAATCAGGCGGAGAAACCTTGCTCTACATGCTGTGGCGCGATTGCGGGCCCGCCGCGGCGGGGCTCTTGGAGAAGTTCCGCGGCGTGCTTCCGCCGGATGAGGCTCTAGAGATGGGCTTCCCAGAGGCGCGGGAGCGGCTGAGGAGCGTCGACCCCAACAAGCTTCTGTTTGAAGCGGCGTATGAATGCAAGACAGAGCTGGTGGAGTGGGCGTTGGCCGCAGGTGCCGACCCCAACGTCCGCGAGAAACAAGGCTGTACGCCGCTACACTACGCCTCCTGTGTAGATGCGGCCTACCTACTGCTTAAACACGGCGCAGATCCAAATGCCGAGTGCCTCTCCCCCCTCCCTCCCTTCGTCTCTGTCGTCCACGCAATAAAAGACATGGGCGGCGTCGACGAGGAGGAGAGGTCGAGGCTTGTGGTGATGCATCCGGCGTGGAGTCGGCTAGACGACATATGCTTCGCAGATGTTGACGTAGATGAGGATTTTGCCTATCTCGCGGCGCAGAGGGGGGCACACGCAGGTATGTGCAGGAGCCTGCGCCACTACCCCGACAGACGGTTTGTCTGGATGTGGCTGAGACACGGCGCCGACGTAAACAAAAGGGACCAGGAGACGCAGGAGACCATGCTACACAGAATAGCCAGCACGGGGAGGCAAGACCTCGACGCGGCGAAGACGCTTCTTAAGCTCGGCGCCGACCCCAACGCCAGAGACGCAGAGGGCAACACGCCGCTACATCTATGTTTCCAACGTTACCACGTCTGCGACGACGCCTTTCTCTCTCTTCTCATACGCCACGGGGCCGACCCCCTGGCTAAAAACCGCTGGGGGAATACTCCCGTCGACGCATTTATCACTGAAGTAGACGGCTTATGGGGGCTGTCTATTTTGAGGATTTTTCTGCGGCGCATGCGTCCGGGCGGCGACCTCCTCTTCAAGGCGCACCGTAGACCCTACCTGCTGTGGTGGCTTATCCGCGCCGGGGCCGACTCCGGCGCAGAGGGCAAGTCGTTGCTTAGGCTTGTCGTGGAGGAGGACAAGTTCACGAAGGGGAGGCATGCGGCGGCTGAGGTGTTGCTGGAGGCCGGCGTTGAAGTCGACGAGGACCTCGCCGCGGCCCTCCGCCTCACTCCGCTCCACCTGGCGGCTTTGAGGGGAGGCGCGGAGGAGGTGGAGAGGCTTCTCAACAGCGGAGCAGACCCCAACGTTAGAGACGTCTTCGGCCGCACCCCGCTTCACTACGCCGCGGCGAGGAACCACAAGGCGGCGGCTGAGCTTCTGCTTAAGCACGGCGCAGACCCAAACGCGAAGGACGAGAGCGGCGAGACGCCGCTGGATTTAGCCGCGAAGTGGTGTGCCGTAGACGCGGCTGAGCTGTTGCTCGGCCGCGGCGGGTTTGGCGGTGAGGCGGTGAGGTGGGCTGTGGATGGGGATTGCCCGGCGTTGTTGCGGCTTTTGGGCGTGAAGCCCGACGCGGAGCTTGTGAAGCGCGCCGCGGGGGCGTGCTCCCTGGAGGCGCTGGACTACCTCCTGAGCCTAGACCCGTCGCTGGCGCCTGTGGTGGCTAGGGAGAGGGTCTGCATCGAGGCGTGGGAGGTGGCGGCTAGGCGGGCGGTGGGGACGGGGGTTGAGGCGTTGCTTCTACACATGGGGGCTGAGCCCAGCCGTTCAGATATCGCCGAGGCTTTGTTGCGGCTGGGCGTGGGGCCCGACCTCCGCGACGAGGCTGGGAAGACGCCGCTCCACAAGGCGGCCGCCTCTTGTAGCTTCGCCGTGGGCGTCTTCCTAGAGGCAGGCGCCGACCCCAACGCCAGAGACGCAGAGGGCAACACCCCGTTGCACTACGCCGCCGGGGCTGGTTGCATCTACGCGGTGGAGCTGTTGCTTAAACACGGCGCAGACCCCAACGCGAAAAACGCCAGAGGCGAGACGCCGCTCCACAAGGCGCGGTGGCCGTCTAACTCCTCGGGACAGTCGCCGGCGGTAGTCGACATGTTGCTCAAGGCCGGCGCCGACGTAAACGCCCGCGACGTAGACGGCAACACGCCGCTCCACGTCGCCGTAGCCACCTGTAGCCTAGCCGCCGCGGCGATCCTCCTCAAACACGGCGCAGACCCAAACGCCAGAAACAACGAGGGCAAGACGCCGCTGGATCTGCTGAACTGCCCCGGAATGACGCGCGCCTTCAAAAACCTGCTGGAGAAGGGCGACCTCTGGCGGTAGCCGCGGCGTTGCACCCCGCCGCCGAGCTCTACAGGCCAAACACCGCAGAGGTGTTTCTCACACAAGGCGTCGAAAGACGTCCAGGAGCCCTACAGCGGAACTATCGCCACCGGGTTAGTTTTGTGAAGGATTTAAACATTGTTGAGAGAGGTAGGGGAGAGGTTTCGGCTAGAGGCTTCAAGACGCGGTATACATGCGTAGAGGTCTCTTTCGCCTACCACCCGGAGTACATAAACACGATACAAAACTTGCTTACGCAAGGGCTGAGTGCAGATGCGAAAGCCGAGAAGCTTGCTCAGTGGAGGCAGAGGTTTGCTGTGATTGCAACCTTCCACGCTCTAGATGCGGCGCTCCGCAGCCGGATAAAGTACTACGCCTACGAGGTGGATATCCCCTCTCCGTCGGAAATTGGAATTATGAATAGACTCTCGGTAGCTGGCTTGGTGGGCTTTTTGCGTCAGAATAATGATTTCATATATGAGGGCGAGTTCCCCAAGGTTATTATACATCTGCCTGGCAGGAGGACGTTTGACGCCCCTGACGGCATTGCCTTGTTTGAGGAGGGCAAAGTCAAGGGCATCTACCACCTGGAGGTCGGTAGCACGTTCAACTATGCCCTTGATAGATATTTCAAGCGTACTTGGGATTGGGCTGAGTCTAATGTGGTTTCGGCGTGTGGGGGTGGTGTCTGTCTTACTCCGTTGGGTGTTGCGCTTGTGGGGTTTAGGACTGACGCCGTGGGTGGGGCGACTGTGGGGGCGATGGCTGCTGGGTCTGTGGCGGATCACGTCAAGGCTTATCCCCAGATTAAGACTTCGCTGGTGGAGTGGGCTGAATTGTTAAATAGAGAGGCTGTGGTTAGGCCTGTGATTGGAGATTACCAAGAGGTGGGGCACGGCGCCTACCGCCTAAGGCTGCTGGTGTTGGAAAAGGCGACGTTGATAAACGACGACATGAGAGAGGCGGCTGTAAAGGCTTGGGAGAGTTGCTGGAAGTGAAGCCCTACGAGCCCTACCTCGCGACCAAGAATTCCGGGCTTTATGTATTTCTAGGCCCTGAGGTGCTTCTGCCGTGGGAGGAGGTGGGTGATGGGCGTCTGGTGGGCAGGGCGGGGAACCGCTTTGTGGTTTATGTAGAAGTAGACCCCAACTTATTAGGCGAGGATCATCCGCTTAGGGGGCTTAAGAAGGGGGAGAGGGCGTTGTGGGGCTTGGCGTTGGCTAGGCCTGTGATTAGGAGGCGCTCTTCGTTGGTGTTTGCTGTGGAGAGGCCTTACGAGGGGCCTTTTAGGCATATCTGCATCCCCCCGCTGGGCGAGTCTAGGTGGTGGGTGTATAAGAATAGGTATCCGCTGAATCTTCCTAGAGAGCTCTTCGGGGTTTGGATGTACAGAGATTTTGGGACGTATATCCTCGATAGGGGGTTTGTGCGCGAGTACAGCGGCAAAGATGATGTTGTTACGACTCACTGGCCTATGAGCTACTGTAAGGCCGTCCTCGGCGTGAGGTTTGGCTTGGTGCGTAGAGAAGATGTGAAGTGTTGTGAAGATGTGCCTCGTCTGTGGCCCTCGCCCCTGGGCAGTCCCATGTCTATTCCGGGCTCCGGCTCCCTTGTCGGCGTTGAGCTTCCGGTGGTTAGGAGGCCGAGGGGTTATCTTAAAGTCGGTAGCTGGCTTGCTTGGCATAGGGTGCTCGGCCTCCTAGACGGCGGGAGGTGGGTTTTGTTGGGAGACGACGGCCTTTACGAGGCCGTCTTCACGCCTACTGTCAAGGAGCCGTTGGAGGTCTTCGGCGAGGTTGGATACGTAAAAGTCTTGAAGCCGTATGAGGGCGACGTAGACGACGTCGCTTCGCCTTGCGGCGCGCCTAGGCTTGTGGCGTGTGTAGAAGACACAAAGGAGGCTCTCGTGGCGGCCGGCCATAGATGCGAGGCGGAGGGCGGCATACCGCACGTATTTCTAGGCGATATATACACGGTTAGCCTAGGCAGAGAGGCGATAGACTGGCCGCTTACCGACCCATGCACCGCGGGGCTACACCCCGGGGAGTTGAGAGTTGACGGATGAGTCTCAGGCTGAGTATTAAGAGGTGTGAGGACATCACCCACTACTACTTTGGCCGCACTGAGGGTGGTTTGGTGGGCGCTGTCTATTGTGTGGCTAGGCCGGTGGTTGTCACTGAGGAGGATTATCGTGTGGCTGAGCCGTGGGCGGGTTATTCGTGGGTGCGTTGTTCTGAGGAGCTCGGCAGGTTGTGTGTCTTCAGAAACTTGTGGGAGGTCAGTGAGTTTAGGTTGTCTCGTGGCTTTAGGCCGTTGTGTATGCCGTCTGTGAGGTGGGGCGGCGGCGTGTCTAGGTGGTGGGGTTTTGGATACGCCATCCTCAAGGGCGACTTCGGCGACGCCTACATAAGCGTCCAGGGCGTCGTGACTGAAAACTTGGAGTTTGTGAAGATAGATACGCCTTATCTCTTCGACAAGGTGGAGAGGTGCAGAGGCATGTTTGGAAAGGGCTCCGGGTCCCTTGTCGGCGTTGAGCTTCCGGTGGTTAGGAGGCAGTTTGGCTATCTTAAAGTCGGTAGCTGGCTTGCTTGGCATAGGGTGCTCGGCCTCCTAGACGGCGGGAGGTGGGTTTTGTTGGGAGACGACGGCCTTTACGAGGCCGTCTTCACGCCTACTGTCAAGGAGCCGTTGGAGGTCTTCGGCGAGGTTGGATACGTAAAAGTCTTGAAGCCGTATGAAGGCGACGTAGACGACGTCGCTTCGCCTTGCGGCGCGCCTAGGCTTGTGGCGTATGGTGAGGAGGGGGTGGGGGTGGGGAGGGCGGTGCTTAGGTATGTGCGTGGTAGGTTGGAGGAGGTTGGGGTGAGGCCGGAGCTCTTCATGGGGGAGTTTAGGTGTGGGGAGTCTTTTATCTTTCCTGAGCTTGTCGAGGTGGGGATCCCCGCCAGGGTTATTCACGACTGGCCGCTGGCCGACCCGTGCCCCTACGTGTTGAGAGCCGCCAACGGCGAACCCTTCGGCTTATTCACGCCTGAAACCATGGTGCCGCCGTACGATCTGTAAGCCGTCGAGGCCGCTTCCGGGGGGCTTCCGGCGCCGCGTTGGACATGTTCTTGAAAAGTTTTTTCTTTTTTCATGGTTGGTGGTTTTCGCCGAAGAGCTCGTTGAGGGCGTTGGCTGGGGGTTTCGTTGCATGTTTTTCTTTTGGCGGCGTGCATGAGGTTGTACTGACGTCTACTGACGTGTTGTTGGCGTAGTTGCGGCTTTCACGGTGTCTTGTTTCTGCTGTGGGGTGCGGCTGGCGTGTATCTGCGCTGGTTTGCTGGTGGTTTTGTGGCCGTGTCTCTTTGTTGTGTTATGTCGTCTTATTTCTGGCGTTGGATTAGTTTTTCGAGTCTTTGCATGCGGGTGTGGTTGTTGGTGTTGGGGTTGGCTGTGGCTGTGTTTGCGGGTGTTCAGGTGTCTAACGGGGCGTTGTATTTCTTCAACGAGACGTCTGATCTCCGCGGCTCTGTGCATCTTAAGGTGTTTGATTTGGCTCGTTGGTGGGATCTTAACTACTCTTCTGTGTTGGTTAGGGCGTCTGTGGGGCTGAGTGGAGGTTTGAGCGGGTAGACGGCGCCTTGCTTGACTATGCCTTGTTTTGGGAGGACTGCTCCTACTGCGACTCGGCCTCGCCTCCGCCTGTCAAGAACCAGGGCGCCCTCTACGAGGATCTGATCCTTAGGGTGACGTATGTCGGGGGGAGGTGGGTGGTCAAGGTGCTGTGGGGTCAGGGGGGCTTTGGGCACGAGGTCTACGTCAACGGGTCTCTTCTGTATAGGAAGCCTCCGGGGTACGCCGGGGAGCCCGGGGTCTGGGGGGAGTACGTGGGGACTGCTCTGGAGGTTAGGCTTGTCTCGCTGGGCGACTCCCGGGCCGACGCCGCCGCGCTCTTCACCGCTTTTGACCGGGCGCATGAGGCTTTGGCCTGCGCCGCGGCGCTGGGGCTAGACGCAGGGGAGACCAACGGCCTTCTGCGGCATCTCGGCGTCTCCGGGGAGGTGGTGCGGGTGCGGAGGGGGGACGGCGGCGCCGCCTTCGTCTTCAGAAACGGCTCCGTCGTCTCCGTCCCGCTGGTTTTGGATGTAGATGTGGGGCAGTGGGGCCGCTTTGTGTTGGTTAACCCCTGCGGCGCCGCGGTGAACTGGACCCTCCGGCTGTATGTGGACAACAGAACTCTCGGCTCTAAGCCGGGGGGCAGGCTGGCGGCTGAGGTCTCGGCGGATATGACGCCTTACTCGGTGGCGCCTGTCTACGTCTTCGGCGTGGCGGAGAAGGCGGGCATGTACCGCGTCAGCTACCGGCTCTACGTGAGGCCCGGCGTCTACGACGTGTGGGGCTACCGCGTGGTGGTGGATAGGGAGCGCCTCGCCGCGGCCAACGGCTCTATTGGGAACTGGGTGTGGGGGTTCTTTGAGTCGCTGGTGGGCAAGGCGGCGGGGGACAGATGCGCGGAGGCCCGGGGCGCCGGCAGGATGTGGGCTGCGGAGAGGATTGGGTGGGCTGGGGTGGCCACTGAGGTGGACACGGCGCTGGGCGGCGCGGCGTTTCTCTTCTCCGCGGGGACCTACGGCGCGGGGCGGACTGCGGCTAGGGGGGCGGCTGAGGCGGTTAAGGTGGCTGGGGAGGTGGCGAGGGGGTACAAGGCGGCTAGGGCTGTGGCGTATGCCTACCGGCTGTGGCAGGGGGCGCTTCTGGGGTGGGACGTCTACCTCTCTGTGGCTAGGGGGGAGGTGCCGCTTGAGGCTTTGGGCGCCGCCGCCGCCTCCGTCGGGGGCAGGGTGGGGGAGAGGGTCCGGCTGGTGTACAGCTTGGCGACCGGCGGGCTCCTCTTGATGAATCTGGGCCACGTGCCGGAGATGGAGGAGCTGGTGCGGGGCATCAACGACGAGGCTTCTAAATACGGCGAGTACGCCCACTGCTTCGTCGACGGGGCCCTCGGGGCGTTTGACGCCTACGCCAAGGAGGTCCTGGCGAACCAGCTCGTCGGCGTGTTCTCCACGTTCCTCGACATAGACAAAGTCCTAAACAACAAAGCCTACAAAGGCTACCTGCAGCTAGCCGGATACTCTGCGCTTAATTATGAATCGCCGTTTCCCATATATTCTAAAGACAAAATAGAGGGGAAGTTAGGCAAGTACGAGTTTGTGGCTGTTGGGAAACAAAAACTAGGTATTAGTTATGACAACAACATAGAAAAGCTTGTGGAACTCACAGAAGAGCGGAAGGGCGGGGAGTATAGACTTAGGTCGCTATCGAGAGATATCACAATCGTAAAAGCAGTACAAACAACTGAAGGGGACTTTGTGTGGCAGTTTGTACGCTATCGGCGTCTTGATGGCCGTCAGACGTTTTTGGGCGTGCGTGTCGTTGTTAATGAGAAGCCTGTCCTATTTGGTTACAACGACGCCCTCGTCGCAGTCGGTGTGACTAAAGGGGTGCAGTGGGGGGCATATCGTGATTTCGGCTCTGTAAAGCTAGGAACTGTTGAGGCTAGGAAGTTAGCCGCTACAATCAGATTTAAGGAAGGCTTTGTGGATAAAGATGTTTTCTCCCAGCTTGATACGCTCTTTAAATATCTCTCTGGGCCGCTGATGCATGGGTGGTTGCAGAAACTTAAAGATGAAAAGTTAAAGTTTAGGCCGCAGATGTTGGGGTACGAGGTGGGGCTTCCGGTCGAGGTGAGAGAAGTAAAAATGGGAGGTGCGTTTTCAGTAGAGGGTCTGAGCGAGGAAGGTCGAGGTATTTTCATATTGACTGGTACGGGTCCGCGGCCTGATCTCTTTGGAATAGCCGACGATGGATCTCTTATCTGGGTTGAGGTGAAGGTGCCGTCGTCGGTGTCTTCCGTTCCCAAAGAGTTTGCGCAACCTGTCGCAGAGAGGGCGACTGCGCTGTTGAATTTCATAAATACTGAGAAGAGGGCTGACGTGTTTTTGGCGGCTGTGGCGTCGGCGTTTGCGGGTGTGGGTGGCGGCGAGAGCGTAAATAACAGAATATCTAGCGCCTTCTCGATGGCTCCGAACTTTGTTCTGCCTAAGTTGAAGGGGGAGAATACGCAGGTTTGGTTTGCTCTTGTTTTGGTGGATGCTCGCGGCGACTCGTATAAATACGCGGTGTATCTTACGAAGGCGACGCTAAGAGATCTGAGGAACGAGGAATGGGTATATTACTTGTATTCAAACGCCGAAAAAGATTTTGAGGATACGGTTGTGGATTCCGGCGACGACGTGTCTGCGCTTTGGGGGAGCTATGTAGATAGCGTCTTAAGTGCGGTGGGCAAGTAGAGTTGTATCAGTGGCGATGTGGGGGTGGGTCTCTTTTTTCTGTCTTGTCGTGGATAGGTTTTGTGCAGAGGCTGTGGGGTTTATGTTTAAAAGCCCAAACGCCAGAACGGAGGGCAGGCCCCCTCTGCCGCGCATTGGCAAGTTTTTAATGCCGAAGCCTCTTAGGGCAGTGTGGCGGGTTTCAACGACCGCGGCGCGGAGGGCTCTGTTGCCTTCCTCCCTCAGGGCTGTGCGGATCGCCGCCGGCAGGTCGTCTTGCGGCACTCCCCCTCGACGTTGTTGCGGCAGGTGATATGAAGGATGTGGAGGAGCGGCTGGGGGCTGGCGCGGATCTCGACGTTGAGGATCCCGGCGAGGCGTCTCTCCACGACGCCGCCAAGCTCTGCAGGCCGGAGCTGGCGGAGCTTCTGCTCAGCCGCGGAGCAGACCCAAACGCCAGAGACAACCAAGGCAAGACGCCTCTGTACTACGCCGCTGAGTTTTGTTGCGTCGAGGTCGCCGAGCTCCTCCTTAGACATGGAGCAGACGTAAAAAGAGGCAACTCTCTCTACAAGGCTGTTTCGGGCGGCTGTAGAGCTGTGGCGGAGCTTCTGCTTAAACACGGCGCTGACCCCAACGTTAGGGACTCCGCCGGCGACACGGCTCTGCACGAAGCCGTAAAATACGGCGTGGTTGATGTTGCGACTGTCCTCCTCAGATACGGCGCAGATCCAAACGCAAGGGACGCGGATAAAAAGACGCCTCTCCACGTCGCCGCGATGCGGTGCCGGGCCGACTTAGCTGAGCTTCTGCTTAAACACGGCGCAGACCCAAACGCCAAGGATGCCCGAGGCGGGACTCCCCTCTACTACGCCGCCCGCGACGGCTGTGTGGAGGTGGTGCGTATTCTTCTCGCGGCCGGCGCGGTGCCGGATGCCAAAGCCGCCGCGGCGGCGGCTTGGCGTTGCCGCTTCGACGTGCTCGATCTCTTTCCGGATCTCTCCACGGCCGCCGAGACCCTCCTGCGGAGGTGTGGTGACCGTGGCGTGGAGTATCTATGTAGGAGGGGGGTTCTCCACCCTCTTCTCTGCGCTGCGGCGGCAGACGACGCGGCGGCTGTGGAGGAGCTTCTGAAGCAGGGCGTGGACCTCGGCGTGAGAGATCCGCTGGGCCGCACCGCGCTTCACATAGCCGCAGAGCTCTGCAGGCCGAACATTGCAGAGATGCTTCTCGCCCACGGCGCCGACCCAAACGCCAGAGACGCAGAGGGCGACACGCCTCTCCACCGCGTCGCCTGCCTAGACGTGGCTTATCTACTAATCAGACACGGCGCGGATGTAAATGTCCGCGATGGGGAGGGCTACACCCCCGCTACCCATGCCTTTATGCGCGGGGATCTGGACCTGGCGGCGTTTCTGCTGGCTCACGGCGCAGCGGCTGATGTGGAGGCGGCCGAGAGCCCGGACGGGGTTGCGCTGGCGGGGGATAGAATTCCGGCGGGGGAGGCGTTGCTACAGGCAGTTGTCTTCGCGGAGCAGGTGGACGCCGTTTATCTCCTGCTGAGCCGCGGCGCCGACCCCAACGTCCGGGGGTGGCGCGGCCAGACGCCTCTCCACCTCGCAATCGTCTACGAAGGCACGTCCAACTGCCGCACGAATGTGGTTTGGCTTCTGCTTAAACACGGCGCAGATCCAAACCTACGCGACGAACACGGCAAAACCCCCCTCCACTACGCGGCGGAGCACTGCATGCCCGACTTGGTGGAGTTGTTGCTTAAACACGGCGCGGACCCAAACGCCAGAGACGCCGAGGGCAGAACCCCGTTGCACATGGTCTTCGAGAGGGCGGCGAACGACCGCTGGGAGCGGGTTATGGCCGAGCTAACGGCCGCGGCGCTTCTGCGCCACGGCGCCGACCCCAACGCGAGAGATTCAGAGGGCCGCACCCCGCTTCACTACGCCGCGGCGAGGAGTTCGCTGCATTTCAAGGCGGCGGAGGTCTTGGTGAGACACGGCGCCGACGTAAACGCCCGCGACCGCCTCGGCCGGACGCCGTTGCACTACGCAAAAGACGGTAGCACCGTTGAGTATCTGATACGCCGAGGTGCAGACCCCAACGTCCGCGACGCCGAGGGGAAGACGCCTCTCCACCATGCCGTGGCCTCCGGAAGGCGATGGGCGGCTGAGGCGCTGGTGGAGGCCGGAGCGGAAGTCGACGAGGACCTCGCCGCGGCCCTCCGCCTCACCCCGCTCCACCTGGCGGCGCTGAGAGGCGACGCGGAGGAGGTGGAGAGGCTTCTCAACAGCGGAGCAGACCCCAACGCCCGCGACGTCTTTGGCCGCACCCCGCTTCACTACGCCGCGGCGAGGAACCACAAGGCGGCGGCTGAGCTTCTGCTCAGCCGCGGAGCAGACCCAAACGCCAAAGACGGCGAGACGCCGCTGGATTTAGCTGCGAAGTGGTGTGCGGCGGAGACTGGGGCGCTTCTGGCCGCCTACGGCTTGGGGCCTCTCACTCTTAGCCACGCGGTGGAGGCCGGCTGTGTGGATTTGGTCAAGGCGTTTCCCTCCGTCGACCTTAAGCAGGCTTTATCCGCGGCGGCTTGGTTCTGCGACGTAGATGTGGCGAGGGTTCTTCTGGAGCGCGGGGCGGAGGCCGACGCCTTGGAGGCGGCCTTGGAGTCTGCGGTTGCGGCCGGCTGTGTAGAGGTGGTGGAGCTTCTGCTGAGCTGGGGGGCGCGCTTGAGGGCTGGGCTTTTCTCCTTGGCTGAGTATTTTATGCGGGGGGAGGTTGTGAAAGTCTTGGTGAAATACGCAGATAGGCAGACGCTGGAGAAGGCTCTTTCTAATTGCTTCGTCATGGCGTTGGCGGTCGAGACGCCGGAGGAGGCGGCGCGGCTCCTCGGCAGAGGAGCCGCTGGTTGCAGTGCCCTCGAGGTGGAGCCGCTTCTGAATCTAGGCGTGGATCCCAACTTGCGCAACGAGGAGGGCCTCGCTCCGCTACACCGCGCGCTGATGCACAACAATCCGTACAGCGCAGAGGTGGTGGATCTCCTCCTGAGCCGCGGGGCTGATCCAAACGTCCGCGGCAGAGACGGAAACACGCCTCTCCACCTCGCGGCGGAGTTTAACCGCGTGCAGGCGGCGGCTCTGCTACTCAAACACGGCGCGGATCCCAACGCGGTAAACGCAAGGGGCGAGGCGCCGCTTCACATTGCGGCGGGGGAGGGGAGATACGCCGTGGCTTATCTACTCCTCCAACACGGCGCCGACCCAAACGCCAGAGACGCAGAAGGCAACACGCCTCTCCACCGCGCCGCCGCTAACTGCCGCTACGCCCTGGCGCAACTCCTAATTCAACACGGCGCAGACCCAAACGCCAAAAACAACCAAGGCAAGACGCCGGCAGATCTGCTGAACTGCCCCGGAATGATGCGCGCCTTCAAGAGGCTCTTCTCCGGCGCACGGCGGTAGCTGAGCCGCGGCGGCTCGCTGGGTTGCTGGTGTTTAGGAGGTGGGGGGTTCCTCCTTTGTTTTTTGTAGCCACCTCTCGGCTTCCTGGTATATTTCGGCGTATTTCATGAGGGCTTCTAGGTGGCGTCGTGTGAGCTTCAGCACGATGGCGCCGTCTCGCCTCTTTACGACTGTGGGCTCGTGGCCCGTGAGGGCTATTATCAGGGTTTTTGTCCTGTGGGCGTCTGCGGCGCGTCCGCCGGGCGCGTCGGCGTGGGCGTAGGTGTAGCCTCTGACTTCGCCTCTGGCGCCGCGGGTGAAGGTGATTGTCTTCTGGAGCGGCGCGCCGCCTACCTCGGCGCTTATCCAGATGCGTAGTTGTTCTTTTTCTATCCACGCCCTGGCTTCGTGGATTGTTACGTCGCCCGTCTTAAAGCCGGTGAGCTTCGCCGCGCCGCGGCCTCTGCCGGCTTCTATCTCTTCTTCTAGCCTGCGGCGGGCTTCGCCCTCTGCCGCCTCTTTCACCTGTTGCAGTAGTTGGGTTGCCTCTGCGCGGATCTGCTCGTCTTGGGCTTGGGCGGCTAGGTAGGCGAGGTGTCTGAGGCCCTCTGGGGTTATGGCCACCCAGCCTCTTCCGCCCCCTTGGGGTCTCTTGGCTCTGTAGTGTACGCCGGGTCTGAGGCCGAGCCTCTGTAGGCGTTTAGCCGCGTATTCCACGGCGAGGGGGCTTGTGGATTTGTACATCACCCTCAAGGCGCCTCTGGAGTCCAGCAACGCCGAGAAGCGCATCCTCAACAGTTTCTGTAGCCAGCTCCGGGCTTTTTCACGGCTGAGGAGCCCCGCCTCCTCCGCCTGCCATACGACCTGGGCGAGGGCTTCTCTGAGCTCCTTCCGGGCGGCGGCTAGTTTGTCTATGGAGGCTTTTACGTACCACTTTTCTCTGTTGACTGACTTGTCCCAGTAGTTCTTCAGCTCAGCCTCTACGCCCGCCTCTTTCAGCACGGCGGCTGCCTCCTCCGCCGCCTCGCGGTTGGAGGAGTTGAACTGGATTTTGAGGGCGTCGCCGAGCTCCACGCTGAACTTGGCCTGCCGCCTCCCGGCTTTTATCACGAGCTCCGCCCTGGCGTATCTGCCGCCGCTCTTCACCGCGCCGACGACTACCTCCACCACGCCTCCCCCGGAGGCGGAGGTTAAAAATGCCTATGCCGCGTAAGTCTCGGTTGCGGCGCGTGGGTCTTGGTCGGCGTGTTTCTGGGTTGCGTGGGATGTGTGGTGTTGAGGCGGCAGGCGTCGGAAGGAGTTCGGCGTAGGGGGCCGCATGTTTGGGGCTGTGGTGTTGTATGGTTGGGGTTTATCGACGTAATGTTTAAATATTTCTAGCTTGTTCTCGGTATGAGTTTTTGTTGTTTCTGTTGGTTCTTCTCGCTGTCTTCGTATCGGCCTACAGCGTCTTCTGGGGCGAGTTCGTCCACTGCGACGTCGGTACGTGTCCCTACCCCAATCCCGAGGGGCGTTTCCTCTCGATAGACTCGACCTCGATTGTCTTCGATACTTCTGGCGACCCCTCTGCGATGGGGTTCTACGTCGTCGCCGTCGTGTTGGATAAACATGCCTCGTTGAGTATTTCTGGCTGGTGGTCCTACCAGCTTCCGCGGACTATGGCCTACGTGGTGTCCGACAAGGGCTTTTCGGCGATGGAGTGCTCCACGGGCGGGGGGCAGGTCTGTTCGGTGTCGGGGGTTCTCTCGCCCGGCGTCTACTACATAGTCCTCGTGGACGCCTGGGCTCAGCAGACCGTCAGAGTTACCGTCTCCGACGGCCAGCTTGTGTTGGCGGACGTGTCGCCTCAGCGGGTTGCCTGCGCCTTGTGGAGGGCCGGAGTCCTGGCGGGCCAGCGACTCACCTACGCCTTCCACTGGCCTTCCCGGCCAGGCGTCTCTATTTCTCAAGACGTCGTCGACTCCTCCTGCGGCCCTCCTGCTCTTCAGGAGGCTTTAGCCTTCGCGGCTGTCTTCGGGCTCGACGCCGGGGAGGCCTCGCTCCTCGTGAGGCCTTTCGGCTACAACGTCACGTCTGTGGAGAGGAGGTTCGGCTCCGTCGTCTTCCGCCTCCAGCCCGATTTGACCTACGTGGTGCCTCTCGTCTTCGACGTCCAGCTGGGGGGCCAGGGCCGCCTCCTCTTGGTGAACCCCAGCAACGCCACGGTGCGTGGGGCCGTCGAGGTTCATCTGTCCAACAAATCCGGCGTGGGGTCCCCC
>Ga0079996_121473_pt2 | contig 19095 bp, 15 predicted proteins | sample PerSpoAPS_AMetaG_FD_69199 | JGI IMG/M metagenome (GOLD analysis project Ga0079996, IMG submission 69199) | Thermal spring microbial communities from Yellowstone National Park, Wyoming, USA - Perpetual Spouter A (PS_A) MetaG (SPADES assembly)... | ecosystem: Environmental > Aquatic > Thermal... | reverse complement strand
GCCACAGCCACGGCACCCGGTTTGTCCGTCTCGGTATGTGAGACCGTAGTGATCTCGCCGTTGTTGTGCTTATACGTCTCCCTAAGGACGTCAATACTCCTCTTTCTATTCAGCTTGAAGGTTGCTCTAAAACCGTCGTCTGTGGCCAGCTTTATCTCAATCCATTTGTGGATCCTCAGCAGATCAAGCAACGCGCCGTATGTGCCCGCCGCCTCTTTAAGCTTTACAAACGCCTCCTTGCCCGTGGCAACTAAGGCCTTTCCCGTGCCTATGCTGATGCCCAGCCTCCAAGGCTCCTTAGCTGCAATAACAAGCTGATAATCGCCGCGCAGGACCTTCTTCCGGTCAGTTTGACCATCACCAAGCCACGCAGTGAGGAGGGGCGTCCACTCCCCGCGCCTGAGGTGGCCCGCGGCGAGGTCTACGGCCTCTGCCTTGCTCCACCTCTGCCGCCAGCTATTTGCCCTGAGATGCATCAATACGCTTACACCCTCGCGTGTCAAGTTGGCCGAAGCGACGTGTATGTGAAACTTTCCGTATCTTGTTGCAACCCAGGCGAACACCTGCCAGGTCTGTGTGGTGTCCATGAACGGTCGGCCGCCCTTATTGCCCTCGTCGCTCGCCCTCCAGCCCAGCTGGAGTAGCTCAAGTCTCTCATGCGGAAGCTTCAGCAGGTTGGGAAAACGCGCCGAGACACTTACGCCACGGATTAGAACACGTGGGGCGAAGACCTTAGTATCCATCCACGTACCGTCTGGTGCGTACAGCTTGTTGCCCTCCAGCCTGTACGTGCCTTCAACAACGGCCTTGTACAGCGTCGTCAACTTCTCTTTCGCCTGCATCCACGCCTCCAGTAGCAATTGTTTCATTGTGTCTCTGAAGTGAAGTAGCTGTCTCTTCTCCTCTTCCGATAACGGAAACGTCTCGATAATCCTCTGCGTTGCGTATTCCACGTACAGCATCCACGCCGGGAAGACCCAGTCCACAGGCCCCCGCAGGACGCCGCGCCTAGAAACTTGCTCAAGCACCTCTTCGATAGTCGGCGGCTCGGCGGGTTTCAACGCGAGCTCCAGGCGTTCTTTTATCTTGTTTCTATCCATGACCGTGGTAAATGCCGCTGTGTATGATGAACTGCAACGGCTTCACCCCCCTCGCAGTCCGCCACGGCCCCCGCACATAGGTACTTCCCCACAAGCACAGACTTACAGGTCTACAGCCACTTAGATCTAGATCTCCGAGCCGAATTCGAACAACGGTCGTCTCCTGCGCACCGGGGCCTCCGTCTCTCACCCCGTCCCACGTCTCGGCTCTGGGCTTGAGCTCCGGCGGCGGGCGGCGCGTATCCCTCTCCGCCAGGCCGCTTGGCGGCGGGAGGGTGGGGCGGGCCGGCTCGTAGACCGCGTTGCGGGGGACGTACCATCCGGGCGGCGGGTGGGGAGGCTTCCTCGGCTTCTCGGCGGGTGTCCTCGCGGCGTAGGGCGGCCGGTAGGCTTTGTGCAACCACGCCTCCCATGCGAGCGCCAGCGGCTTGCTCCATGTGCACGCAAGGACGTAGGCGGCGTCGGGCCGGAGGCCTCTGACGGCCGCAGAGGAGTAGCCCCTGAAGTGCCTACGCAGTCTCTCCTCCACCCGCCCGGAGGAGCCGGCGTAGGCTATCCTCCCGCCCGCCGCGAGGAGGTAGACGCAGAACGTCCGGCCTCCCCGCCCCACATCATATAAGCCAGTTTAAAAGCCTCTGAAGAGGCGGAACGCGCCTGCAGGTACTTGCCCACAGGACTTTCCTCACAGGACTAATTAGACCTGTGAGTCTGCCCCTGTGGGGATGTACCTGCAAAGAGTTTCTTGGACGCCTGGTCGCCTCCGGACGGGGTGGTCCATAGAACCGCGGCTAGAAAAGGACGAATCTGAAGTCCTCCTTGTTCCCTCTGATTCTGACTATGGCGTCCTTTACGGCGTCTTCCCAGGCGTGCGGGCCCGGGCGGTTCGTCTTCAGCACTTCGTCACATATTCCTATGGAGGAGATCCCTAAGTGGATTACGATTAAGCGTATAGGCGATAGGCCCAAGCTGGATCCCGTGAACTTCATGGCGCTTCTGCCGCTTGAAGAAGTGGAAACGGTGCTACGGGACGACGGCTGGACTAGTAGCGGCTTCGACGATCCTGCCGAGCTGGAGGGAGAGCCGCCGGTTCTGCGGATGATGAAGCCGGTGTTTCTGTGGTTCGTGGAGCGTCTCCACGCCAGGCTGTGGCGCCGCAATATAGTCGTGGGCAACGTCCACCTCGACGCAGTGAGGCCGGCCGCACAGCTACCGCGTCTCCTCGACCACGTGCCCAACCACGTGGCTGGTAGATACTACGTGGCAAAGGTCTTCGCGGCTAGGGGCTACGGAATTGAGATGGCTTATATGGCAAATGAGACCGAGGGGCACGATGGGTATGCCGTAAAAATTTATAAGTCAGATAGGAGCGTATGGACGTGAGCGTCCGCGTCGCGGTCGCCCGCATCGGGCGTAGCCGCAGGAGGGCGGTCTTTGTGGATTTCGGCAATATCGCGTTTGCAGTGGATGAGTTCGGCCAAGTGGTGAGGATTGGGGAAAAGGTGGAGCTCCCCCGTGGGTGGGAGGAGAGCGGCGATCCCTTCCTGGAGCTGTATCTGCCGCGAGAGGGAGAGTTACGAGGCGACGAGAAGATCTTGCGGGAGGACGGACAGATACCGCTCAAGAGGCTCGTGCTGAAGGAGCACGGCACCTTCCTCGGCTACGTCGTAGATCTGCCGGACCCGCCTCCGGACTAACCCCCTTTTTTTTACAACCCATTTCGGAAGGAGTCGTTTTCTACGTGCAGAAAAAAGCGAAGTTAGAGCAGTCTTACTGCCCTTTCACTCATCGCCAGAGGCGCCCTCCCCTCGGCACGCCGAGGAGACGAGGCCTTTGGAGAAGCCAAAGGAATTTGGCGTATGCTACATTTTAGCTAAGCCATTGCAGGTGCTTCCCTACAGGCTTTTCCTCACAGGACTAATTATGCCTGTGAGTCTGTCCCTGTGGGGATGTACCTGCAAAGAACTGTCTGGCCGGGGGGAGGCCTCTCTACTCAGATCCGTCCTCTCTCGGGACGAGGAGCGCCCTCTGCCCTCCTCTCCTCCTCAGATCTGCCTTCTCTCTTCTGCATTCTCTTAGGCATATTAAAGAATATGTCTAGTCAAGTTTCTATAAACGTAAAGAAGGGAGGCGGAGTCTCTCTCGCCGAAGGAGCCGACGGCGTCGGCGGCTGGATCCGCCGTGTGGGAGGCGCGGAGGGGAGGGGTTGCATCTGTCCGCGGTTGACCAGTTGCGTCTGTTTTTTAGTTCAATTTCCTCCCCTCTCTGTAGCTCGGCGTGATCTACGTCTCGACTGCTTGGCTTACTGAGGCGGGTTGGGCTCTTCTTAAGGAGGCGGGGCGCCTATCCGGCTTTAGGAGGTATGCGGAGGTGGTGAGGGCGGCTGTGAACACGGCGGTGGTGGAGGTCGCGAGGGGCGCCGGCCTCGCGCCGCCGGCGTCGGTGGAAGTGAAGAATGCGCCATCGGCGTTCCGGCCTCAGCTGGGGAGGCTGAGGGAGGTGGCGGTGAGGTTGGTGTCCCCGATACCGCTTAAGCGCGTGCAGAAGTGGGTGGCGGAGCGGCTGGGCGTCTCCAAGGCGTCCATGGGGGTGGCGCTGGAGTGGGCCCTGGCGACGTACGTCCGGGTTCTGAGGCAGAGGCCCGCCGGCCTGCCGGAGCCGGTGCTTGGGATGCTGATGCAGGTCTACGCCAGAGTCAAGTCTGCGCCGCGGAGCGAGAAGAAGGCCGTTGCGCTGAACGAGCTGAAGCTTCGCCTCGGCACGGCCAGGGAGCTGGCCAAGTCGCTGGGCCTGCCGGTGGACAAGTGGTGGGAGTCCATAATGGAGGAGGCGGCCGCTGGCGACCCCGAGGCGGTTCTGAGGCGGTATTTAGAGGGCGGCGAGGTGCCGCGGGTGAAGGCGTCTGACAGATTCGCCGAGGCGGCCGCCTTGGTGTTGGCCGAGGCGAGAGACGCAGAGGGGCTGAGGCGGCTGTGGTGGGTTAAGCGCGGCCTCCTCCTCCGCGCCGCCGAGAGCAAGGCGGAGAAGGAGATCGTGAAGGCGGTGGATATGTACGTGGAGCGGGATCCCGAAGCGGCGTTTAAGCTCCTCAAGGCGGTGGAGAGAGGCGAGAGGCCGCAACCGCCCCCGCCGCCTCCTTTCGACCGCGCCGGGTTCTACGCCTCTGTGCGCGCCAGGCTGGAGACCTTCGACCAAATCGCCAAGAGGATTCTGGCGAAGGCGAGAGACGTGGGCCTCCCCGGCGCCCTCTACGGCGCGGGGGAGTACTTCCGGAGCTTCTCCAGAGCCGCGGAGCGCGACCTAAAGACGATGATGGAGAAGGCCCCGCCGGAGACTAGAGAAGAGGAGGAGCTGAGGCAGAAGCTTGAGGCCGCCCTAGACGCCGCCGCGGCTGTCGCGGCCGCCGGAGGCGCCGCCGGGCTGATGCGGAGGGAAGTAGAGGCGCTTACAGAGATGGCGGTGCAGAAGTTCCTAACATACTGCCGCAGATACTTGGGGCTCCCAGAGCCGACGTAGGGCGTCTCTACACCACGTTGGGTAGCGTGATAATAATACGTGTAGCGGCAGGCAGTTTTTCGATTCAATTTCCCACCCGGCTGGAGGAGGCGGCGTGAGGCTCGACCTCCTAATCTGGAGGGCGCTTAGGAACGCATCCCCGGCGGAGGCGGAGCGCATAAGGGGGGCGCTTAGGGAGGGCAGGGCGGCGGAGGTGCTCCCGGAGCTGGTCAAGCTGGCCGAGAGGGAGGGGCCGCTGGACATCTACTACGTGACGGAGGGCAGGTTCGAGGCGGTGGAAGAGCGGGAAGAGGTTGTGGGCGAGGTTGAAGAGACTGTAGAGGAGGACGGCCTAGAGCCGGTGGGAGAGGTCGAAGAGGTTGTGGAGGACGACGAGTATTTAGGTCAGCATATAGTGAGGCGGGCCTTCCCGAACCCGGAGGAGAGGCCCCGCGCGAGGAGGTTTTTTAAGGGCTTATGATCGTCAAAAAGGTGTTCAAAGAAATCGAGAGGGCTGGATGCATTACGTCTTCTGCAGTCGCGGAGCGGTTGCGGATCGGCCGCAACGAGCTGTTCTACGTCCTGCGGAGGCTGAGGCAGGAAGGCCGCGTGGAGGTCGTAAGCCTAGGCAGAGTCGCCCTCTGGTGCACCAGCCGCGCCGCGGCGGAGGAGGTTCTGTCCAGGCTGACAGAGGCGCTCAAGAGCTTGCTCTGCAGACGCAACAGATTTGCAACGCCTAAGGAAGCCCTTCAATCCATAGCAGAAGACAAAGAGGCGAGGAAGCTGTTTTCCCGCCACATGCCGATGCGCCCCAACCCAGCAACCATCCAGATCATAGACTGGCTGATGCGGAAGGCCTTCGGACAGCCGATAGAGACAAGCCGCGGCCGCATCTACCACATCCTATGCGCGCCCGCGGAAAAAACGCCCACAGAGATTTCCCTACAGGGATAATTATCCCTGTCAAGAAATCCCCGCAACGCATCAATTCAACAACCAAACACCTTTCTAAAGAGTTATGGCTAAACTTAGCGATATCCTTAAGCTTAAGGAGCCAGATGTATTGAGCTCGCGCTACGGCAAGGCCTTTGAGAAGGCGGTGCTTGTTTTGCTGAAGGCTAGGGATACCGCCGCCACGATGCGCACCTTTATTGAGCACTACGGCGAGCCCCACACGGGAGCCTTCGCGAAGCTGATGAAGCTAACGCCCTGGGCCAGGAGGGTCGCGGAGGCCGAGCCCGCGCCGCCGGTTACATTCCAGATAGACGGCGTCCGTTTCACAGCCCAGGCCGACTTCCTCGTGAAGTACGCCGACGGGAGGAGGGAGCTTGTGGAGCTGAAGAGCCACATCCTCAGAAAGGAGGAGTGGAAGACCAAGGCGGAGTGGTCCCTCGCCGCCAAGATAATGCGGATGCTGTACAGAAAAGCCGGCTACGACTACCCAGTCCGCCTTATATATTTCGTGGAGAGAGACGGCGTTGTGAAGCCGGAGGAGGAGATCTTCATATACCCCAAAGACGAGAAAGACGACGAAACTCTGCTTAATGTCCTGCGTGAGAGGTTGAAACAGGTCTAACTCCCCCTTTTTCCTCTCAGCTTTGCGGCAACCCAGGGCGGGGCTTACTGCCTAAGAACGTGTAGAAAAAAGCCGACAGAGAACGCCACAAGACGGAACCATCAAGCGTGGATGGCATAGTCAACGGGTTACGTACAGCCTTTCGTTTCCTCTTTCAACTGTCCTTGCAGGTATTGCTTCACAGGTACAGACTTACAGGTCTAATTATCCCTGTGAGTCAGGTCCTGTAAGGAAGTACCTGCAGGCGCTGGTTTGGCTTCCTCGCGGCGCTTAGCTTACCTGCGGCTTCCGCGATTCCCTGCTCGCCGCCATCTTTCAGCTAATGGCGGCGTCGGCGGCCAGACGGCTCGACTTCGCGATGCGCCGCAGTTCTTTAAGCGCCCGTTGCCTGTAGAGCAGGCACGGCACCGACGCGGCTCCTCATCTGATTCATCGTTTTTCCTCATCCCCCTCCTTCTCATGAACGAGCTCGCGAAGGCGGTGCTGGTGCTTGTGTTATCCACAGCGGCGGCAGTGTGGCTGATGGGCGCGGCGCTCCACCTGTGGCCCAGCGCAGATCAGCTGGCCTACGGCAACCCCCTGCCGTACCTCAAGGTTAAGTTCGACCGGCCTGCAAACGCGGTGAGGTTCTGGGTGGAGGACTTCGGCGGCCTGCCCTACGAGCGGGTCTGGCTCTACGTCAACGGCCGGCTCGCGGCCTCTGGCGGCCCCGGCATAAACGCTACTGCGAAATGCGGCGACGAGGTAGCCGCCGTGGTTAAGTACCACAGCGGCGTCAAGAAGCTGGAGGGGCGCATACTCTGCACCAATCCCATAAGGACACCTCAAAGAGAGGTGCCCATGGAGTTCTACCACTTCAGAACGGCTGAAGCGGTGAGGGCGCTGACTGGCGACATGGATGTAACAGGTGCCCCCATCTTCTTCAGAGGAATCTGCTACGATAATTTCGACATAGAGATACGTATATTGCCTACAAGACCAGACGTGCTGGTGGGACTTAACAACGATCTCGGCCTCGGCGGTTATCTTTACTACAAATGGGATCCCGACCCATACACGAATCGGTGGTGGTCGGGCCCCTACATCTACAAACAAGAGGGCACAAAACAATACGGAAACTATTATTATTACACTTATGCGAGGGTTCCGCTGGAAGTATTTAAAATCCCAGACGGCGCAGGTTCGCAGTTTTTAGGAGGGAGGCGGTATGTGTTAGATATAAAGCTGGAGTTGGACGCATATACTGATTCGGATGGCGCAATTTATGCGTACTATTGGTACGCCTACGTAAACGGAAGCCAGGTGGCTAAATGCATCAAGTATGTCTATTCATACTCCTACAGATACGCCTACAACGTCACGAAGTACAAAGACCCCCAGGTCGTAGGTAAGCTCACGAATACGGTGTACATCAACGGCACTGTCTACAGCGGCACCTTGTTGATATATCAAAACCCCGACAACACGATTGGATTCCGCTACGTCGCAAACCCCATTGATGGCGCAAACCCCGAGCCGCCGTATTCATCGCTTGTATCTGGCAAGTCGACAACCGTTGAGTACAATACGCCCAGCGGCCCAGCGTACGTGGTGTGGAGTACGGATTACTATATCTTGCAAGGTCTGCTTGCAAATACAGATTTTTCTAAGCTCTTAAATTACATAGAGTCTTACCCAAACGCAAAGACGGCATTTGCCGTGGCGCTGGCCGCCATGGGCGGCGAGTTCAACGTGAAGCCGCAAGAGTATCAAGAGACGCGGTATGGGTACCGCAGAGTCACGTGGTACAAGATATACAGATACAACGAAACCGTCGGCATGACAGTTACGTTGCTCAACCCGACGTTTCTAGGCGCCGTCTACGCAACGACAATAGTGCCTATTCCGATAAAGTTACCACCAGTTGCAAAACCTCAAATCAATATGGTAGTGGGATACTCATCCAACTCCACCGTACCCACAACTACATCTAATTCTAATAAACCGATCTTTCGCGACGCTATTATCATCTACCCTGTCGAAGAGAGCTGATAGATAAAACACAATTCATCGTTTTTTCTCACCTCCTCTCCTTCATGCAGATACTGGAGGAGCTGGGAACGTTCATAATATCAGTGGGATTGGCAGTTGCGCTAATTGGCGTAGCGGCTGTTCTGCTGTACTACTTCAACCCCCAGCAACCGCTCGACCACGCCAAAGCCGCCTTCTACCCCTTGGTGAAGCCCATCAACGCGACGCACGTCTGGCTCGGCGTGAAGCCCTCCGCAGATAAGGTGGAGGTGGTGGAGCTGAAGTACCAGTACAGGGGACAGTGGGTAGACGTCCCCGTTGCGAGGCTTACTGCGGACAGGGCGGTTTGGCTCAACGCGACTGACGGGAGGCCAGTCGCGGTGCCGTGCTCCGCCAACGTCACCGTCGCCACGCGGTACGGCACAGCCGCGAGGTCTTTATCGTTTACTCCAATATGCATCCAGAGGCAGGCTGAGTTGAAGACCTCTATTGAGGCTGTCCGACATCAATTGTTGGACTACGCCCAATACATAGCCAACTACGTCATATACCAATATGTACCAATAATCTCGGTGTATCTGAAGATATCCTCTCTAGAGTTCGGCATTCAGAACATCGTCCCGTTCCCCCTCATGATCTACAACATTACTCTGCCTACAGTGGGCGGCGCATTCGCCGGTGTTCTGTTTATTTATCCTAACACTTTTACAATGCTTCCGCTTGAGGTTAAGCAGATATACTACAAGCCAAGCTGGCAACTAAATGTGATGCGTTACGACAAGACGTACCGCTGGCTTCATGTGGTGGCTTATCTGAACAGCTCAGTCCTCACCGTGTGGATTAACGGCGTGTTGGTCTACAACGGCACCGCCCAAAGCTTCTCGACCACTTCGCCACAAGGCTTCGGCGTCAGCTACAGCGGAGATAGCGGCGGAGGCACGCTGACAGTCACCCTAGTGGACAGCGATGGGAAAACACATCCCGTCACCGTCTCCGTAAAGCCTGGCGTCTCTGAGTGGAGAGACTGGGCCTTCTGGGGCCGCAATTGGTTGCCCGGGCTGAACAGCACTATGCTGTACGACTTCTACGTCATGCCTGCCGGGACCAAGGTGGGCGACTACATCGGCGTGATTCCGCCGTTTAGAGTCTACTCGGTGTACGCGGTCTACAACAGAAGCGGTGTCGTCGTCAGCTGGATGGATCCGTCCTGCGGCTTCGAGGAGAAGTGCCTCAGGCGGGAATTCGTCACAAAACAAGGCACCTACCAGATCCCGGGCACAGGCACAACGCTCATCTGGAACTCCACTGGGATACTGTTGATGAACCAATACGGCGTGACGAACAAAGGCGCCATACCATTCCGCTTTGAGCCGCACTACGACGTCGGCTACCGCTACAAGCTAAACGTAACCCTCTTGTATGGCAAGCAGAAGCTGTACTGCGAGAACTACCTCAACTGGATCAGGTGCTGGTACAACTACACCTCGGTGGGCATCCTAGAGCTGAAGCTAGGAAACACAACCGCCGCCTTCGACGCCTACTACGGAAACACTGTGTGGTACGAACTATACCAAGACGAGTCAAAAGCCCTTCAAGATGCTCTTTTCCGATGGCGACGCTGGAGCGCCAGCGGCAGTTATTGCGAGCCCAAGATAGAAGTAAAGCCCGCTGGCCAGAGAGATGAAGACTTCAAGCAGATCGACCCAAACACAGTCCAAGTCACGGTAGTAAACGTCTACAAAGTGCACGTGTATGGATGCGGCGTAGACAGGACGTATGAACACACGGTCAAGGTGGGGACGTACACGGTAAATGCCACACTCTACCACGCAACAGACCCAAACGGCAACACATGTAGCGTCTACACGTTACGCCAACCAAGAAACTGCAACGGCGTGGTGTACTGCCTTTTACCTAGAGAGAGCTGTCCATCTAGCTGACAGTTCTATTTAAACTCTGCCGATTCTTTTTTCATGACCGGTAGGCTCGTAGTTACAGTATTGCTGTTGCTTGTAGCGGCAACCGCGTACGGCATGTCCCTCAGGTACATGTACCACGGCGTCTACGAGATCCACGAGATCCTCGGCGAGAGCCGGCCCGAGCCTGTGGACGAGGTTCTGCCAGACGGCTCGACAAGAAGAGTGACAATCAGCGGCGTTTTTCCCGTTATGATGCCTTCGCTGTGGCTTCCAGACGGGACGCCAGGCTTGACATACTCCTTCACCAGAGCCACCGCGCTCTTCAACATAACAGCCGACCCCAAAAACGACTTCATATGGTACGTACCCCCCACACTCACCATCTACTATAAAAAATCTGTGCTAGCCACCGGTCTCGAGGTATACGTGTCTACGTACTGCAACGGCGGGTGCCCCAACGACGTGGTGGCCCATATTTTCGACATCACGTTTGCTAACAAAATAACTGGGGAGAAGTTCCTCTATGTTGAGGTAACTACGCTGTTCAGCAAGACGTACTGCGCAAGGGGCGAATGCACAGGCAGGTGGCCGCTGCGTGAGGAATACATAAACTACACGATTGCGCGTCAGCCAAGCAACATAACTGCAGTCCTCGTCCACCTAGGCGGCAGGTGGCACCGCCTGGATGTATACGTAGACGGCGCCAGGGCGTTCACCTACACGATCATAGGCGACGAGGTGAAGTTCGACTGGGCATATGCCATCATTGGTGTGTTTGATACGGCTACCGCATTGCGTCCTGTGGGGTCGTTGTTTCTGCTCATTGGAGACGATGCGGTGATGGCTCCGCCTAGGTATGTGATTAAGGCAGTTGCGGGGAGGATCCAGGCGAGGGTGGAGCTGACATACGACGGGGGCGTGGTGGCTCTGCCGGGGAGGACGTACAGCAACTCGTCGATTTACGAGTGGCCGCTTGTGGACGTGGCCGTGGAGGGGAGGCACATGCGCCTCCCCTACCGGGCTTTGATAAACGCCTCTAAGTTCTGCCCCTACGGCTTCGCCGCATCTGGCCAGTACAGGTTGGTGGGGGGCTGGGTGGAGGTGAGGGGGCCCGTCTCGATAAGATGCATCAGGTACCCCGTCACCTTCGTGACGCCTGCGGGCAACACAACGGTGGTTGCAGACGTCAACACGACGCTGACGTGGCACCCCCCTCCCGTGTATTGGGGCGGCGGCACGGTGAAGCTTGAGGCCGACCCCGTCTCGGTGTTTGTAGACGGGCCCAAGACCGTGTATATGAGGTATACGCGGGTCTACTACCTCGTGCGGGTGTCGGGGTTCAACGGGACCTCGGAGATGTGGGTACTCAGAGACGGCGAGCTTGAGCTCCCCGCGGTGGTGGTTTTAGGCAACAAGACGAGGCTGGTGGTCCGCGAGGTAGAGGTAAACGGCAAGCCAGCCGCGGCGAGGATAAAGGTGGAGGAACCCCTCAACATAACCCTCCGCTACGGGAGGCAGTATTTGGTGAAGCTGATAGCTTCCATCAACTCCACGGAGGCCTGGGCCGACGAGGGCTCCGTCTTCAAGGTGGATCTGGCAGATCCGTGGGAGCCCGGCAACGGGACGCTGTTTAAGAGGTTGCTGGTCAACGGGACGGCGCAGAGGGAGTTCCGCGTAGACAGGCCAATGACGCTGAGGGCGCAGTACGCTGAGGTCTACTACTGGGCCGTGGTCGAGACGCCGATCAACAAGACGGCCAGCTGGATGCCGAAAGGCGCCGTGCTGAAGTTCCCCGACGTCGTCGACTTCGGCAACGGGATTAGGCTGATCGGGCCCTCCGTAGGGGAGGTGGTCGTCGACAAGCCTGTTGCGTTGAAGGTGGAGTACGCCAAGAGACAACACTACGTCAAGATTGAGGGAGTAAACAGATGGGAGGGGTGGGCCGACGCGGGCGCCGTCGTGAGGCTGAACGCCACCGTGGTGGGCGGGGTGGAGTACACGCCGGCTGAGGTTGTAACCGTGACCAGCCCCGGCGTCTACAGACCGCTCTTCTACGCCGTGTACAAGACTGCGGTGAGAGACGTGTTTGGCGTGCCTAACCCGCTTGGCACGGTGAGGCTCTGCAACGCGACGGTGCAAGCCGGGCTAGACGGCTCCGCCGTGGTTGCGGCCTACACCAGAGAGCTCTGCCAGCCGGCCGTCGAGGCGTTTCCCATAAGCCCCTACACAGCCGCCGGAGCCGCCGCGGTGGTTGCCGCCCTCGCGCTGAAGAAGAGGAAAAAATAACAGGTTTTTTCTCTTTCAACTCTCCCTACAGGTTTTCCCCCGCAGGGACAGGTTCACAGGCATAATTAGACCTGCAAGTCTGCACCTGCAGGGAAGCACCTGCAGGGCGGCCCAGATACCGCCGCCGTGATGAGGGGGTCACGTCGATAGATAAGCCGAGCATTGTAGCCATCAGCGGCGGCATGACGGCCGAAGAGCTCGTGAGGACATGTCGAGGTGCGGAGCGCGGGCGATGCGCCCTCCGGCGGCTGGGTGCAGATGCTGAAGAGACGCGGGGACGCCGCCCATGCAAGGGACATCGCGCAGAGGCGGCGAAACAGTTATTAACATCTGCCGTATGACCACCGCGGACGCCTCGATATCGCGTAGCTGAGGCAAATTAATGTTGACAGGGGGCTAGCCCCATGCCAACATCAATCCGAGGATGCTCCTGAAGCGCAAACGCGCAACCGAAGGCGGACAGAGCCCCAACAGCTTTTCCGGTTACCATGCTTGACTGGACTGTGGTTCAACATGCTCCACATCTCGTCGCAGGCAAATACCTGGCAAGGTTGTGTGGTAGCGGGCCGGCCGTCTGTACCTTCATCGCTCGCCCTCCACCCTAGTTCGAGCCCTCCCCGCGGTAGTCTCAACACGTCTGGGAAATACGCCTCGGCGTTTACGCCGTGGATTGGGATATATGGAGCATGCCCCTCTTCTATGTGTATCCATGTACCGTCCGGCGCGTAGAGTTCCCTGTCTTGCACGTGTCCTCAACAACGGCCTTGTAGGCTGTCGGCTTTTCTTTTTGTCTGCCTCCACGCCTCTAGAAACAACTGTTTCAACATATCTGGCCGCTACTGTTTCCATCTATCCTGCACGTACTTATCCTTCAACAGCTTGTAGGCTGCGTATTCCCGCCCGACGTAGAAGGCGTGGTCAGGCAGGAGCTTCTGCGCCTCCCTCCTCACGTTTACCTCGTCTAGTTCTATCTGCCGTAGCAAGACGCCGCGGGGGCCGTAGTGGTACAGCATATCGGCAAGTACGAAGTTGCCGTGCGGGTCGTACACGTCGCGGTTATAGACCTCTGGCCTAACGGCGGATGCCGCCGTCTCAAGTTGTTTCTTCTGGATAAAAGCGGGCGTGGCTATCAAGATGCCTCCCCTATCGAGACCGCAGGGCCACTCCTCTATCACGTCGCAAGGCGTCGTTAAGTACTCGCCTCCGGGGTCTCGCTGTAGGGCTAGGTAGCTGTAAACGATGTCGCGGCTCTCCACGCCGTAGGTCAGTATATAGTCCACAGCCTTGGCCCTGAGGGCTTCCAGGTCTGTGTCGTAGAGGATGTGGAGTCCTCCGTAAGGTAGCCTCTTGTTGGGTTTCTCCAGCGCCACTTCCCGCCGGGGCCGCACCGCCTCTCTGGCCGGCCTATAACGTATCTCTACGGCTTTTCTAAGCTCCTCCTCCCCCCGCCACCTGAGGTCGACCAAATCTACGTTGAGCGTCTTTACATATTCACAGGGTATCCGCAGGGCGTCGTTACATACACCCCGCAGAGCCTCCACTATCAGCTCGCCTGCGCCGTTTAGGTCGGGGCCGTATACAACGACCGTGTCGACGTGGTTGTGGGTCTCGTAGAGTGCCTTCACCACGAAGTTAACCGAGTCGGCGGAGTACGCAGTGCCCACAAAGGCGACTTTGTTGAGGATGGTTCTGTCTATTCTGTCTTGGCTGAGCCAGAGGAGTATCAGCAAGATATTTGACATTAAGAGAAAAAGGAAGGGGTTATCTATATGAGCGGTCTGAGTAGTTAGCCGTGAACCTCTTTGGGGCTAGTTGCGACACTATGTACCGGAAGGCAGATACGGGGTCGGAATGTTCGCCGCATGTATACACGTCCACCGTCGCGTAGTTATACGTGGGCCACGTGTGGATGGCGATGTGGCTCTCCAGCACCAACGCGATGACCGACACGCCCTCCTTGTCGCCCCCCTTGAACCTCCAGGAGTTTACCTCCACCAGGTGCATATTTGCTATATGCGCAGCCTCAATCACGATCTTCCTTAGTTTTTCTTCGTCTCGGAGGAGCGATTCGTCCACCCCGTATAATTCGCCGTAAACGTGTTTGCCGACCACGGGGGTTTTGAGCTGGGTTGTTGCTTGCATTTCGTGCGCGCCGTAGATAACCCTATATAAACTTATCGGCTGAAAAAATATATCGGCTAGTACCGCGAGGGGCGCTGGCTGAGGAAACGCGGCAGGTAGAGCGGCCTAGAGGGGTATCCCCTTACCTCTTCCTTAATCTTCTTAACGAGCTCCGCTGGGGTCATCTTGTATTGACCGCCTCCCCGTTCTCTGACCGACAGCGTGCCCTCGCTCGCCTCTTTGGCACCCACGACGCATATATACGGCACCCAGGCGGTTTCAGCCTCCCTAACTCTCTTAGATAGGGTCTCGTCTCTGTCGTCTATATCCACGCGGATGCCCTCCGCCTCTAGCTTGTCGGCGACCTCAACAGCGTATTTCAAGTTGTCCTTGGTGATGGGTATTATGCGTACCTGCACCGGCGAGAGCCAGGTGGGGAGCCGCGGAGTCTTGCCCTCCTTCTCCGCTTTGGCCATCGTATCGAATACGGCGTATAGGTATCTCTCGACGCTACCTAAAATGGCCGTGTGTATGATGACGGGGTACCTAGTCTGGTTGTTCTCGTCTACGTACTTTATGCCGAAGCGCTGGGCGTTGCCTACATCTATCTGGAACGTGGCCACCTCCCTGGGCCTCCCCAACTCATCGATTATGTGGAACTCCACGTTGAGCACCCAGTAGTACTTCTGCCCTGGCAGAACCCTCACCAATATGGGCTTGCCCTCCCTCCTGGCGAGCTCCACCAGGTACTGCCTATGGCTCTTGTAGAAGTCCTCGGTGACGTTATACAGCGAAACGTAGGTCCTGCCGAGCTTCCCTATTTCTCTGAAGATGACTTCGTGGAGCTTATAAGTCACGTTGACGGCCTCCGGGAGATCCCTCGTGAATATGTGGAGATCCGGCATGTAGAACCTCCGGAGCCTGAAGAGGAGCACCGTCTCGCCCGGCTGTTCGTGCCGGTAAGAGTCCGCTATCTCCAACATGCCGAAGGGCAGGTGCCGGTAGCTTATCACCCAGTCCTTAGCCATCGCGAACTGTTGGAAGCAGGCCGCGTAGCGGAGTATCAGGTCAGTATCTGACTCAACCACGTAAAGCCTCTCGCCGAACAGCTTTGCGTGCGTCTCGATGGCGGATTCGGCGAGTTTAAACATGTTAGTCCCCCTGATCTTGAACACAGGTATCCCGAGGGACTTGGCGGCCGTGTACGCGTAGTCCTCCACAAGCTCCATCATCACCGTGGCCTCAGGCGCGTAGCGCATATGGCCCACGTCAGACATGGGCTCCCACTCGAAGCCGAACTTCCTGAGGTATTCCAAATACCTAGGCTCGGCCCCTCCGCCCAGCTCCTTCTTAAACACCTCCTTCTCCACCAAGATCCGCAGATCCTCGTAGCCGCCGTAGTCGAACTTGGCCGGGTCGTACTCCTCGCCCGCAGGCGTGAGCACCACGTAGAAGTCACGCCTCTCCTCCCCCCTCCTCTCCTGCCTCGCCTGCTCCGGCTTGAAGGTCCTGCTGAGCTCCGAGAGGGGGTGCCCCAGACACCTGAGCTCAAACGCCTTGTAATACCCAAAAGGCGCCTTGTGGACATCGCTGCCGAACTCGGACCTCACGACCTCGTATAGCCGGTTCACCACCTCCCTCGCCGTGTAGGGCCTGGCGAGCTCGTTAGAAAGGTGGGCGTAGGGATATATGACTATGGAAGACGCCTTGACCCTCCTGGCGACGTCTACGACGTCGCGCGCCACCTGGCGCAAGAAATCCTCATCTGCCGCGTCGCCCCTCTCGACAGTGACGAAAACCACCAAGGCGTTCTCGGCGCGGCCCGGAGTCGGCTCGTCTTTGATATCAAGCGCCGGGTCTTTCACTTCCCAGCTGAAGCGCTCGGCGTGTATGTACAAAACGCGCATGGGCGGAGTTTGCCCTGCCTATAAATATTATTCCACGTAGATGCCGTTTCTCCTTAAGCGCTTTAAAATACCCTCCGCGTCCTCTGGATACAGAGACGCGTACTTCTTGATCTTGTTGTAGTCAAGTCTTATGTCGTGCTCAAGCACGAGCCTGGCTACTTCGTTTATGAACTCCTCGGCTTCCTTCGTCGCTATCTTTGCCTTAAGCACCAGAAGCTCCTCAAGACCCACGGCCCTCGTCTTCACGCCGCCTAGATCAACCTCCCTGAGGCCTGAGAAAAAGTCAAGGGGGATGTAGATGTCGAGGATGTTCTCCAACAGGTCAACCCTCACGGCGTCTCCCCCAACAATCAACTCGTAGTATATCGTGCCGTGGTCCGAGGTCCCCATGTCCCAGTCATTCTCCTTAGCTATCTCCTCAAAAAGCTCGTAGTCCAGCACGGTGGACTTGTTGAGGATAAAGAGATCGACATCTCTGGGGTCGTATTTGATATTATATACCAGCGGAAGAACCGCGCTACCGACGAGGACGTGGTCCACCCCTCGTTTGTTAAGCTCCTCAGAAACCCGCCGCAGGGCGTGTTTGTATTTGTCAAGTTGCATGTCCCTCAAACTACCGGCGTTTTGTCTTCTCCATCCACCTTTTTATGGCCTCTGCGAGTTCTTTATAGCGCATGAACCCCTCCAGATGCCCCTCGTAACACTCTATCATCACCACACCGTCGCTCCTGCGGTACACCTTCGGTTCTCTCCCCGTGAGGGCTTTGATCAGCGCCGAGAACCTTTCAGCGTCTTCCTCTCTGCCGCCGGGGGCATCGGCCCTAGCTGTGGCGAAGCCTAAGGCCGCGTTGTCTTTGCCGTATCTGCCGTATGTCATAACGTACTCGCGCCTCACGCCGTCCACCTCCGCCGTTATCTTAATCCTCAGCAACTTTCTGCCGTTTCTGTCCTCTTCAACGGCTCCTCCGTCTATGACCTTCACGACATATGTCTTGCCGTTCACCTCAACCTCCTTCACAAAGCCCTTCAGCGTTTGGGAGCCCCACGCCTTGCCCTCCTCTATGATCTCCTCGACTTTCTTGCGCACCTCCTCGCCCCCGTCCTTCGCCCTCTGGAGTATGATCTTGACGAAGTCCGCCGCCAGCTTCTGCTGATCTCCCTTACCGTGTACAGACAGCCAGGCGGCGTACGCCAAGCCCTCCCTACGGATATACACATAGCCGTAGCGCCCCTCTTCCGGCATTTTGACCGTGAAGTGTCTGCCCTCCTCAAGGCCCATCTTCCTAAACCGCTGTGCCTCCTGCTCTATGCTGTTGCGGTCGGTGGAGGCGAATCTGACCACAAGCGCGCCCTCGGTCAGTTGTATATTATACTTGGGCCAGCCCTCCTCCAGCGTGAGACCGCTCTCCAGCTTCTTCAGCCAGCGCTCCGCCTTCTCCTCGCCCACCGACTTGCGCGCCGTCTCGACGACCTTAGCGAGGGCCTTTCTGAGCTCCTCGCGCCCAGCCGCAAGCCTGTCGGTGGTGACTCTGATGTACCACACATCTCTGTCTTTCCTCTTCTTCACCTCTGCGCCGACGCCCGCAAGTCTCAGCAGGCGGGCCGCGAGCTCGACGCGGCTACGGTCCGTCGATTGGAATTGGAGGAAAAGCTCTTCCCACAGATAGACGTTGTACTTTATCTTGGTATCGCTCTCCGATATTGTCAAATCGGCGGCGACGAGACCGCCCTCAGTCCTCCTCCTCAACCCCTCCCAGCTGACGCTGAGCCCCTCGACCCCGAGCTTCATGGCCTCATCCAGTTTGTGGTTCTTAAGCCTATCGTCTCTTTCAAGCAGAGGAGGACCGTAGAGGAAGTAGAGACGGGCCAGCCTGGCGGCATCGCCGCCGGACACAATGACTTGGAATGTGCTCCTGACTCTCCTCACCTCCGCCTCAATGCCGTAGGCCGCTAAGACGGCCCCCCAGAGCAAGGCGATTCCGCGCTCGCCGCTAGTCAAGCCAACCACCCTCATCGCCGCAGATACGTGCCCGTCGCCGTCTATTGCGCCGGAGACCACCGCGCCGAAGTACCTCAGCGTCGTCTCGTTTACGCCCAGCCTCTCCGCCTGAATAAGCAGAAGGGCAAGCACGACGACCTTCCTTGCGACCTTGTTGTCGTTCAGCCTATCCCTCAGCGCTTCTAGCCTGCGCCTGAGCTCCTCCCACACATTTTCCCCGTCTTTCTGCATGTCTCTCGACGCCTCCTGCCCGCCCTTGCGCCCCTCCGGCGCATCTCTGCCCTTCGGCACCAAGAGTCTCTCCAACTCCTCCTCCTTCAACACCTTACGTAGCCGACTCACCGTGGCATCCACCACGAGGCCCCAGTTCTCCTTAACACTCTGCTTAAGGCCTTCCCAGCTCTCCGCCTTAATGCCCAGCATCTTAAGCCACCCGCTCTCCGCGCTTCTTCTGATTGTCTCGTCGAGCTTTTCGAGGGGGGTCTCAACGTCAACCACTAGCTTAGGCCCCTCAAGAGTCAAGTTCATGCGGAGCCCTACGACTTTGGACCAGTCGAACAAGGCGTGAGTCTCAGCCAATTGCCACAGATGAGAGGTGCCCATCATCAACCGCCCTTTACTTATCGCCACGTCGGAGTCAACCCAGCCCCCCATGTAGGAGAAGCGGTCTTCCACAGGTAAACGC
>Ga0079996_108542_pt1 | contig 19297 bp, 10 predicted proteins | sample PerSpoAPS_AMetaG_FD_69199 | JGI IMG/M metagenome (GOLD analysis project Ga0079996, IMG submission 69199) | Thermal spring microbial communities from Yellowstone National Park, Wyoming, USA - Perpetual Spouter A (PS_A) MetaG (SPADES assembly)... | ecosystem: Environmental > Aquatic > Thermal... | reverse complement strand
CTATGGGATTTTGCATATATAACAATGTAGCGGTAGCAGCAGAAAAAGCAAAAGAAATGGGAGCAGAAAAGATACTCATCGTAGATTTTGATGTACATCACGGAAACGGAACCCAAGACATATTCTGGGAAAGAGATGATGTTTTGTTTTTCTCAACTCATAGGTATCCATTTTATCCCGGAACAGGAAGGTTTGATGAAATAGGTGAAGGAAAGGGAAAAGGCTACACTGTAAATGTTCCATTACCTGGAGGGCTTTCTGATGGGGAGTATACGAAAATATATGAGGAAATTTTGGTGCCGGTTGCAGAAAAGTTTTCACCAGATATAGTTATAGTTTCAGCTGGATTTGATGCTCACTATAAAGATCCGCTCGCTGATATGAGGCTCACAGAAGAAGGGTTCTCTTACATAACTCATCTTATTTTGAATTCAACAAAAAATTCAAAAGGATTTGTTTTCATTCTTGAAGGTGGATACAACCTTGAGGGTATATCACAAAGTGTAAAGGAAGTAATTCTGACATTAGCTGATGCAAAATCTCCCGAAAGAGCTAAAACCATACAGAATATAGACCGGATATTGTTTGAAGCCAAAAAGCATTTTGAAATGTGGCTAAAGTAGAAAATATAGTTATTAGCCATAACCTTCAAGTATGTCTTTTAGTTTCATAATAAGGATTTTAAAATTCTCGCTTATGTAATATTTTCTTTGTTCTGCATCTAAAATTGTGCCAAGCTTTATTGAATAATCTTTCTTTTTAAGTTGAGAAATCAAATCTAAAATTCTCATTATCTCTTCGTAAGATGCCTTTATTTCAACTCCTTTTTTGACGAGAAATTCAATATCAAATACATCTCTTACTTCTCTTCTGCTTAAAAATGCTTCTATCTTTGCTCTCATAACTTCTTGAAGTGCAAGAACACGCACAGGAACCTGAATATTTGAGTATCTGCTATAAGCTATTGCTAATTCTGTTCTGAAATCTCCCGTTTTTTTTCTGATTTCTATTTTCAGGCTCCTTGGATAGTTTTTTGATTTTATCTCATAAACCAATGTATAAAATTTGTTGTATGCATCTTTTATCATATAGTGCTGTTCAAAAAATTCTTTTAATCTCTTGAAATATTCTTTAACATCTACATCTTTTTTATAGAATCAAAAATCAAGGTCTACAGAAAACCTATTCAAACCATAGCAAAGTCTGAGCATTGTGCCTCCGGTGAATATAAGTGCATCAAGAAATTTTCCAGTTCTTAATCTATCCAGAACCTCTATTTCGAATTGTTCCTGCTTTATTAGATCTTGCATATTTTTTTTAAAGTTTGTTTCGTTCTTTCTGGGAAATTATTTATAATTTTTTTGATTTTTTTTATGTCAAGCTTTGATATATCTATGGAATCAAAATCAAAAGAATACTTGCCGAAGGAGTAAAGGTACACTGCGTCAACAAATGCTTTTTCTTTGGAAGCGATAAAAAAATCATCCTTTTTCAGAAAATCAAAATATAAATTCCTATTTATCTTATAGAAATTAAATTCAGTGTTTTCTATTGTTTTTTTCAGTGTCCTTTTTACACAAACTGATTCTATAACTCCTCTTTGAACCTGCGTTGTTATTTCATAGTATGAAAGAGCTGTCATAAGTGAGATATATGAAGGAACTTGAAGAATATTTGAAATTTTGAAAAAATCTTCCGGGGAGTTTTTTTCCCATCTTTCTTTTAAGGTATAGAGGTTCTTTTTTAGCCTTATTATGAGTCCCGATTGCGAGTATCTTGTGCAAAGGACTTTTGCTGAATTTGGGCTGATACCTAAAATATCTGCCACATCCTCATAAGTGAAATATAATCTGCTGTTAAGCTTTCTTAATTCTCTGTATCTCATTTTTTGTTTTTGGGTTATATGCTAATCAAATAAATTAAGTAAGTATATATTATTAACATTTTTGTTAATTTTGTGTTCTTGAAATTTTTTTGGAAATCATAAAATCCGTGAAAATATAATTGACATCTGTCTTTTCTTCCCCAAGCGCCTGCCACCGCTTCTACTCGTTCTACCGGGCTACCTTTATTAGGATTAGTAAAAAATGAAAAAATAAATTTTCTGGTTAAAATAAATGTTATGGATGGATTGCAGATTTTTAGCATAATAATAGGGACAGCAGGAGTAATAGGTAGCTTTATTGCACTTGCCACTCACATCATAAACAGAAGAATTGATGATATGAACAAAAGAATTAGTGAAATAAGCAATGATTTGAACAAAAGAATTGATGATACGAATAGACGCATAGATTCCTTGGAAAGAAGGATGGAGAGGATAGAGGAGGACAATAAAGAAATAAGGAAGGAGCTTTCAGAGCTGAAAGGCGATATGAGGGAGATAAAGGCGCGAGTAGAAAGGATAGAAGGCGATGTAAGAGATATAAAAAACTTGCTTTACAAAATTATTGATATTTCCCAAAATCAACAGAAAAAAGAATAAAAATAGTAGTGAAAACAAAATATTTAGCATAGCTAATAAAAATTTCAAAACATCATTTTCCATAAACCTCCCTTCGGAACCCCTTGAATTTTCAAGCAGAGAAAAAGGGAAAAAACAAAAATCAGAAAGAATAGTTGAAAATGCTAATAAAGGTATATTTTTTTTCAGGAAAAAAACGCTCAAAAATAACAAAACTCAAAAAATAATGATTATAATAAGTAAGAAAATATAAAATTATGGATTTGAATAGGAAAACTTTTCGCGGGAGCCTTTTTCTTTTCTTCTCACCTCTTTTCCTCTTTATCTTTACATCTTTAATTTTTTCAAACTGTGCAAGGAAAAAAGAAAGAAAACAACTTGTTGTCGTAAAAGACGAATTTGAAAAAGTTGAAGTTGGAGAGTTTGTTTTAGATGAAAAAACAGGTCAGGAGTTCGCAAAAAACCAAATCTTAATCTACATCGTAGCAAATAGTAAATCAGAGTTAGAAGAGAAGAAAACGAAAATTTCTGAATTTTTAAAAGCCAAAAAGGGAGAATTTTCAGTTTTGGGAGAGATAGAGTTTTTATCTGAAAAAGAAAAAGTAGGAGTTTTACTGCAAGGGAGGGTTCCAGCCGGAACACCGGAGGAGATAAAGCAAATTGTTTTAGAACTGCGGAATTTTGATGTGAGTATAAGAGCATTTCCGAACATGAGAATGAAACCGAATGCGGTTTTAGATGGACGCGTCCCACTTGATCCTCTGTTTGATAGCTGGGAAGAAACTCCGGGAGGGAATAACTGGCATTTTGAAGCTGTTAATATGCCTGGTTTGTGGAAGATGGGGACAGAAGGAAAAGTTCCAGTTGCAGTAATAGACTTTGGGATAAGAAAGCATGAGGATTTGGAGTATGATTTGAGGAGGGGAGTTGATGGTGAAGGAGCAGATTGGGCGCAAAATCACGGAGTAAGCGTTTTGGGGGTTTTAGGGGCGGTAGGGAACAACTCAAAAGGGGTAGCAGGTGTAATATGGAGAGGGGATATAAAAGTGTATGTTATAGATGGAGCTTTGAGTTCTTTGATTCAGAGCATAGTTTTTGCTTTGGAAGATGAAGCAAAAGTTATATTGTTTGCCGGGGGATTAGAATGGGGAAATGTGAATCCGGAGGGGAATTCAGAAGCCGAAGAGATTTTATTATACCACAGAGAGATTTTCTCGGTTGTATTTCAGTATGTGAGGTATTATGATGGTTTATTTGTGCAGTCAGCAGGGAATGAGGGAAGAGATGCAAGATACGCAGGAGTAGGAGCGAGTGTGAAAGATTTATTTCCACATAATATTCTTTTAGTAGGTTCAACGAACATACTTGGCAGAATATCAAGTTTTTCAAATAGAGGGAGCTTGGTGGATATATATTTGCCGGGAGAGAGCATATTTACGACATGTTGGGGTAGTAGCGGGGACTATTGTTTGAGGAGTGGGACAAGTTATTCAGCGGCGATGGGGGCGGGGGTAGCGGTTCTGGTGGGGAGCATAAATGAGAATCTGAGGTCAGGAGAGATAAAGGAGATGATAATGAGGGGGATGAGGGTGGAGGGAGAAGGAGAGAATGCAAGATATGTTATAGATTTTTCGATATCAGGGGATTTAGCAATTTTCTCACAATCAGGGAATTTGGATTTGGGAGTGAGGATAGGGGAGTTAGGGGATATAGTGCCGATGCCATGGCTTCAAGTTGAGAGGGAGGCGGTTGTAGAGATAGGGGATTTGGGACCGAAAGCAGTAGAATGTGTGGTGTATGATGACACGGAGAGCGATGGGGACCCGGCATATAAAGCGCCGAAATGTCCAGAGAATGTGGAGGGATGTTCAAGCTGTGGGCTATTAGATGGGAACGGGAATGCGAGTGGATACCCAGAGCCGAATCAACCTAATACACTTTATGGATTGGTGCAAGATAGAGCTGGGGTAGGGGCAAATGCTCCTATAAGAGTAATATCAATTCAGGTGGAAACAATGTCAGAAAGCGGATTTATACAAAGTGGTCCCAACCCTGAGGACCAAAGGAACATAAAGGTGACGGTGAGGGCGTGGGGGAATAATTTGGATCAGTGGATAGATGTTTTTTACACCTCCGATGCGAATGCAGGATCTCCTGCGTTTGTTGGACTTGGCTCATATAGGTGGGATTGTGGTAGTTCAAATGGGTGGGGTTCGCCAGTAGTTCCAGGGACAGTAGTGTGTTCAAGAACAGGGAATGAGACGACGGTATCGTTTTTGATGACTTTACCTTCTGTGAGTCCTCCGAAGAAGATGGCAATAAGAGCGATGATTAGAAATTCACCAATAGGATGGCGATATAGGAAGGCGATAACGATAAGCAACAGCGGTTCTAGCACATTAACGGATTATCAGGTATTGGTACAGATGGATACAGCGAGTTTGATAAGTGGAGGTAAGATGAGGTCAGATTGTGGGGATATAAGGTTTACGGATGTGGATGGGAGCACTTTGTTGAGTTATTGGATAGAGTCAGGGTGTAATACATCAAGTACGAAGATATGGGTGAAGGTTCCGACGATACCGGGGTCTTCAACAAAAACAATATATGTTTATTATGGGAATCCGGATGCGACATCAGCAAGTAATCCAGATGCAACTATGTTCATATATGAAGACTTTACTATTACTCCAAGGGGTTCTCTTGCGGGAAGCGCATACGATTCAACAAACAAATGGGTTCAACTAACTCCGAATGTAAATAATCGGACAGGATATTTGTACTATTCAAAAGTTCCGAATAACCCAATAGGTTTTTATGCAAAATTTTACATTTGGGCAGGAGGTGGAAACGGAGGCGCAGCTATTTGGTTAGGAGCATACGATACAAACTATATAAATACAGAAGAGGATATAGTGAACGGTGGTTATCATTTTACTTACGATGAAAGCCAGGATAGAATTTGTTTCACAAAGAGTACTTCAAGTAATGGAGCTGGTATTGTTTGTACAAGTGAAACGACAATTGATAATTCTAGTTGGCATTTAGCAGAAATTTACTTTTGGTATGATGGTAATAGTGCGTGCACAAAAATTTATTATGATGGAATACTAAAAGTTGATAATGCTTGCGACACATCGGTTCAATCAAATGTAATAAATGGAGTTGGGCAAATAATTTTTGGTGGAAGAACAGGAAATAGACGCAATTTCCATAGAATCGGTAATGGTTTATTATATGTGGTAAAATACACTTCTCCGGAACCGAGCATATCAATAGGAGCGGAAGAGACTACAATTGAAGACAACGATGACCTTGTTTTTACTGCCCAGAACCCACCTTCAAGTTTCACCCCCGGAGTCTATGACTCAAATTTCAGAGCACCTGTGTGTTATGGAGATGGCTGGTGTGGAACATACGAAACTGTTCCTTGCAGAGGTGCTACGGGTGATTCGGCGGAAAGCCCAAGTGGGTTTTACAACTGCGGAGGAAACGAACCTAACCAACCAAATACTCTATTTTCCCAGTGCCAAGATACATTGGACGACACTGCCGGCAGTTTGGATGAGCAGATAAGGAGGATAAATATCAAAAGTTTGGCTCCATCTGGTAAGTTTGAAGGGGGAGAGCTTGTTGAAGCTTCTTTACTTGTGGCTTGCCGATCTGATGACCAGATTGTGATATCCTATGCCTCCGGTGTGACCTATTCACCAACACAACTTGCAAATTGGAGATATGTTACAACAATATTTTGTCCTTCAGGTGCTCCTATTATATATTGGTATAATTTGCATTATACTTTGAGGCTTGATAATGTTGAAGGATGGCATGCAGTAAGAGCTGTTTTGGGTCAGTGCCCTGGTTGTGCGATTCAAACGGGTATTTGCCCTTCAATGACATTCCAAGATGCAGATGATTTTGTTTTTTATGTTAAAGCTAAACCTCCATCATCTTTGCCAGTTTGTGCTGTATATGACTCATATTACAAGACTCCAAAGTGCCCACAAGGTGCGAGTGCATGTTCAACATGCGAACTTTTAAAATCAAGAGATAGTATTTCTGGTACAGCAGAACCAAACCAACCCAATACTTTATCAACCGCGCTCGCCTGCTTAGACGATGGTCCAACTTCTGCTCAATACCTTCAGACAGAGAGCATAGAGAGAATAGAGATAAAGGATTTATCTGGTACCAGGACATTCCAGCCGGGAGGTCAGGTAGAAGTTTCGGTACTTGTTTATTGTGACCCTATATATCCGAATTACTTGAATGACTATCTTGTGGTGCTTTATAGTTCAAATGCAGATAGTCCATCCTGGCAAAGAATTCTTGCGGCAACTTGTTCATCTCCTGGGTATCAGTTTTTTAAGACTCAAATAAATTTAGATACTCATATCGGTGTAAGGAGACATGTGATAAGGGCGATGTTCCAGCAGGGTGCATTTGATTCAACTGACACATGCGCAGGGGGTGGAAGCGGACAAGATGGTGATACAGATGACCTTGTATTTGAAGTAGGAGTTGTGCAGGCTCCACCGAACTTCAAATTAGAAGGAATTGCACCAGATTCAATAACTTTGAATTGGTCAGATGTTCAAGGTGAGACAAGATACGAGATAAGATGGACAGATACTTACACACCAGATTATTCAAAGTGGAAAGTTATTTCAGATAATTATTCAGCGAACTCAACATGGTATTTAGATAGCGGGTTGACAGGGGGTGAAGAGAGATGCTATGCAATAAGGGCGTGCAATGGGAGTGTATGTTCAGATTTTGTGTGGGATTGTACGATGGTACCGACTCCATCCGCAAGGTGTGCAGTTTTTGATCCGGTATGGAGGGTGCCAAGGTGTGAAGGAGGAATAAATAAATGCTCAACATGCAATTTGGTTATGTCAAGAGATAGTTTGGCAAGGAGACAAGAGATAAACACGCCGAACGCATGGTATTCATCATCATGTACTGATGGAGGGGGAGGAGATTATTATTCAACAAGGAGTGTGGAAAGGATAGTTTTGAGCACAGGAGCATCTGATTTCATTCCGGGAAATGATATATCAGTGAGGGTGAGGGTATTTTGTAGTTCAGCAGCAGATTATGTTCATTTATATGTTTCAGCGGGTACATCGCCGATTTCGTGGAGCCCGGTAGGTTCAGCCCAGTGCACAGGTTCAGATCAGTTTGAAGATAAGACATTTTCTTTCACACCCTCTGCTGAGGATTGGTATGTTATAAGAGCGGTTGTGACAGATTCAACAGCATCAACATGTCCCAATGATGTAACTGCCGAGGTAGATGATGTGGCGGTGTTAGTATTACGTCCGCCGTATAATTTGAGTGTGACCGCATATAGCACAGAGACTATTAATCAATATGTAGTAAGTTTTATAGATAACTCAACAAATGAGGATGGATTTGCAATAGAGAGGACTTCTGATGGAGTGAGTTGGACAAGATATGAGTGGTGGTCAGATCCAACGATGAAGGCGGGAACAGGTTCTCGCACAATAGAATTTTCACTATCTGGTGATGTAAGGTGGTGTTTCAGGGTAGCAAGCTTTAAACAATCGGGAGCTTCGTTAATATTATCTCAGTGGGCAGATAATGCGACAAGGTGCGTTGTTGGTGTGAAAGCTCCATCTAATTTATATGTTGAGAGCGTACCAGCTTTAAGAACATTAAGATTTTTCTGGCAGGACAACTCATCCTATGAATCAGGTCAGAACTTTGAATGGAAGCATTCCGCCTCATCTTCATATAACCGAGATTCCGTAGGTCAGAATACAGTATATTATGAGAAGCAATTCCCGTCTGAATCAATATTTTGCTTCCGAGTGACGAATTGGTGGAGCGGGGACCCATCAAAACCAGAAGAACAAGGCTCATACTCCCAAGGGTATTCAGATGAGATCTGCAAACACGCAATAGGTTCTCCATATCCTCTATATGCAACTTTTTCTTCATCGGGGATAAGATTAGACTGGCAAGATAATGCAACTTCAAATGTGACATACTTGATACAGGTGACAGATGGTACAAGTTGGACAACATATTCGGAGGTATCTTCTAACACAGCAAATTATGAATTCAATCCCGGAGGTTCTGGGAGATACTGCTACAGGGTAAGAGTTAAATCAGGGGCGGTCCAATCGTGGACATCAAATGTGGTGTGTGTAAATTACGGGGTGGATACGGCATGTTCTGAGGTTATGAATTTGAATGTTGGAGTAGGTTCGGCATTAAGGAATGTTCTTTCAGATGGAGATATGGTTTTTGTTGCTTTTGCGGATAAGGTTTCAGGTGTGTCAAAGCCAGTAGTATCAGGGGGGAGCGCAACTGTAAAGTGGTCTAAGACATTAGGTTCTCAAGTTTCATCAAATATATGCTCTCTGTCGCAAGATAGAATCTTCGTAGGTGCGGATAGCAAGCTTTATGTTATAAGGAAGGGAGATGGGGCAATTTTATCTGAGAGAGCATTTGGGTCGGGTCCGGTAAATAACGGATGTGCAGTAAGTGGGGGGAAGATATATTTGACAACGAGCACAGGATATGTATGGAAGTTAAGCCCTGACCTGAAAGTAGAAGGAGTAGCGAATGCGGGTTCAGCAGTTACAACACCTGCGATAGATGAGAGAGAAGGAGGGTATATATATGTTCCGAGGACAGATGGAGTATTGAAGGTTTATGATTTGAACTTGGTAGAAGTAGGAAGTGTGAATTTAGGGATTCCGATAACATATGTGGTATTGGGACCGAAGAGAGGAGAGGTATTTGCGGTAGGAGAGGGTAGTAATTATCTTTACAGGGTGACAAGAGCGGGGACAAGCTTTTTTGCAAAATCGGTAGATGTAGGTGGAGCGATAAAGACATCACCAGTTGTATATCAATATGGAGCAGAGGTTACTGTGATAGTAGGAGTAGGCACAGGACTTAAAGCATACGGGGTAGATAGCTCGGGTAATTTTGTTCAGCTTTGGAGTCAGACTTTGGGAGGAGTACCAAGAGGTGCAGCAGTTTTGGCAGGAGATTTAGTATTTATAGGAGTAGGGAATCAGATTCAAGCAAGGAAAATCAGCGATGGGACGGCAGCAGGAGGAAGCTGTCCATACACAGGATTGGGGAACATATCAACAGCGCTTGATATAGATGGTTCAGATATTGTTTTTGGTGATGATACTGGTAGGTTATACATCATAGCAGGAGGAGTGGGAGAGAGTAAGGGATGGTGGGTATCGTATAATATGAAGGGGAAGAGAGCGATAGGGGGGATATACACACATAGGGGTTTAGCATATGAGGAAGCGAGGTACTGTCCATATTCACCAACGAGTTCAGGATATATTTTCTCAGTTATAGCTGATGAAATAAGGAGTGATTATTTGGGGAAAGAGATATTTGCATTTGATAATAAAGCGTGGACAGGGTATTTGATAAGTGCGACAGGTCAGATAATTTGGTCAGCATATTTGGGGTGGAGGAGCTGGAGTTTGCCAGCGGTTGGAGACATAATACCGGGAGGGTCAAAGGAGATAGCGATGGGGATGGAGGACGCAAGGGTAGTGGTTTTGAGGAGTGATGGGGCAGTGTACCAGATTTTGTTGTGTGGTGAGATAAGGGCGGTGACACTTGCGGATGTTGATGGGAACGGAGACGATGAGATAATAGCGACATCACAGGGATGTAACAAGACTTATGTTATAGATTGGGATGGAACAAGCTTGAAATTGGTGAGGGAATATGAATTGAGTTCAGATTCAGGGAACAACTCATATGCGGTTGTTATTACATATCCAGGGAATTCAACGATATATGTAGCAGGATTTAGTGGGAACTTATATATGTTTGATTATGCAAATTACAGCACAAGTGTGGTTTCGGTGGCGGGATCATCAGTGAAGTTGCACACGCCGGCGATGGGGGATGTGGATGGAGATGGAGCAAAAGAGGTGGTAGTAGGAGGGGATAACGGAGTGATTTATATAAGGAATGTGGATGGGACATCGAAGGGGGAAATAGATATAAAGAGTTATACTGGGGGAGTAGGTAAGTGTATGAACAGGATATCGTTGGGAGATGCGGATAGGGATGGGAAAGATGAGATATATGTGGTAGCATCAGATTGTACAGCGACAACAGGTAATTCATATTTGGTGAGTATAACATATTTTGGTGGGACATATCAAGTGAGGTGGGGGAGGGGACCGTTCGGGGGGACGAGTAGTAGTCATGTTGTGATAGGAGATTTTGATGGGGACGGTATGGGAGATATAGCGACGGTGGTGCATTATGATGATTTATATATTTGGAGGTGGGATGGTAGTTTGAATTTTGTAGGTAGGGCATATTATAGTGGAGGGGGTGCGAGAGGAGGGATGAGTGTGATAGATTTGGATGGAGATGGAAGGCAGAACATAATATTTGGGGATAGGTCATCAGGATGTGTGCATATATTTGAGTTTGGAGAGGGGACGGCATCGGGAGAAGTTTGGTGGGGCTATAACAGAGCAAATCCAAAACAAAACGGTGTAAGATAGATAAAAAATAAATAAAAAAAAGATAAATTTTCTTTTCTTTTCTCTTTTATTCTTTTGGTTTTTGTATCATTATTTGTTTTATTTGTTCTGATGTCATTCCGAATTTTCTTTCCCTTGTTTGAAACCATTCTATTGCTTTCAGGAATTCATCTTTTCTGAAATCTGGCCAGAGAATTGGAGTTATATATATTTCTGCATATGGTATGTGCCATAGAAGAAAATCGGAAATTCTCATCTCTCCTGAGGTTCTTATGAGAAGATCTACATCTGGTAGTCCCAAAATTTTTGCGAGGAGCTTTTGATTTATTTCTGAAATCTTCAATTTTTTATCTTTTACCATTTTGGCTATTTTCTTTGTTGCTTTGACTATTTCTTGTCTTCCCGAGTAGCTCAAAGCCAAAGTAAGAACCATATCTTTACAATCTTTTGTGTAATCTTTTGTTTTCTTTATTTCTTCTCTCACATCTTTTGGGAGATCTTTTATATCTCCTACAACATTGAATTTTATTCCATTCTTTCTCATTTTTTCTCTCTGCTTTATCAGATGTTCTTTTAAAAGTTGCATAAGTAAAGAGACTTCTTCTTTTGGTCTTTTCCAATTATCTTTTGAGAAGGTGTAAAGGGTAAGATACTTTATTCCGATTCGCCTTGCAGTTTCTACTATTTCGTCCACAGATTTAGCCCCTTCTTTGTGTCCCTCTGTTCTTGGTAATCCTCTTTTTTGAGCCCACCGACCATTACCATCCATTATTACACCAACATGATATGGAATGTTCTCATATGGAATATTTTCTTGACTTTTCTCTTCGGCAAACTTTTTATTGTTTCGCATCATCTACTTGGTTTGAAAAATGGTCTTTTAAGAATTTTTCTATTCTCAGACAAACAAGTTCCGCGTGCTCAACGAGTCCTCCATGGCTTCCTTTTGGAAGTATAAGAACCTCTGAATTTTTGACTTTCTCTGCCATTCTAAGTTGAACATATTTTGGAGTGAAAATATCGTTTTCTCCTATTATTACGAGTGTGGGGACATTAATTTTTGGTAGAACATCTTCTGCTGAATGAGCTTGCGATTCAAGTGCCATTTTGAAAAATAGTGTGATGTCCATTTTTCTCAAATTCTCAAAATACTCAGTGAAATCATCTGCGTGTGCAAGAATTGGATTAAGAAAAAATAGCCTTTCTGAAATTAGCCCTACCGTTTTTCCTAATCTGAAAGCAAAAGATATTGTCATAAGTTTTGACCATATTTTTTGAGCTCTTTGAGGGTTCAGAAATACAAGTTTCGCCGTTATTTTCAGCAGTATTTCCATCAAAGGGAAATCAAGAAAGTATTTTGCGGGATGCTCGTATGGTCCGAGTGCCGGTATAAGTCCTCTCACCATATCGGGGAAGAGCCTGAAAAATTCAAGGATCACCTGAACTCCCATTGAGAATCCTCCGAAAATACCCTCTTTTATTCCTGCTTCATCGCATACAGCTTTCATATCTTTTGCAAGTGCGCTCATAGATACATCTTCTGATTTTGGCATACCACTCCTTCCATGACCTCTGTAATCCCACACAACAACATCTGTTATATCTGAAATGTAATCCTCTACATATCTCCAATACCTTATAGTTGTTCCTATACCATTTGAAAGTACAAGCGGAGGAATTTTTTCATCTTTTTTGACCGGTGAAACTTTTCTGAACCATATTTGGGTTCCGTCAAAAGAAGTTGCATATCCTGTGATGACTTCTTTTTTTACACCCCTATCTTTTCCAAACAATATTTTTCTTGCCTCATATCCTATTTCTTTCCGAAGCATAGAGAACAAAAAATTAATGAAATTTTTGATTTTTTGGTTTTTTGAAAATATATATACCCAGCCTATCAAGAGTATAATTACCAGCATCAACCCAACTTTTAAGAAATATGTTTTTAAAATCAAATTTTGCTTTAAAATAATTTTCATGAGGAACTGGAGAAGGAAATTTTTGAAGATATTGAGGGAGGATGATGAATTTGCTGCTGAGGTAAGAGCTTTACTTTTATCAGAAGAACTCCTGAATTTACCCCCAAAGTTCGATAGGCTCGAAAAGAAAGTAGATAGGTTGGAAAAAGATGTAGGGTATTTGAAAGGATCGGATAGAGAAAGGTGGTACCGGGATAGAGCGCATGCTATCTTTGGAAAGTTGGTTCTGAAAGGGAAACCATATGAGAAGGAAGCCGCGGAAATTCTTGTAGAAGCTTATAAGAAAGGTCAAATATCAAAGGAAGAAAGGGATGAAGTTTTATCGGCTGATCTTTTATGGGGTGGGGAGAAGGATGGAAAATTTTTGGTCTTAGCGGTAGAAGTTTCATATACAATATCTGGGGGAGATGTCCAGAGAGCTAAAAGAAGGGCAGAGATTTTGAGGAAGGTAGGAGTTCCTGCTATACCGGTAGTGGGAGGAGTTAAAATTGGAAAAGGGGTGAAGTTAGAAGATGTAGTGTGGATGAAAGATGGGAGATGTTCGGAGGAAGAGTTTGAAAGGATGTTCCAGGAGCTTCACCGCTCGAAGCTTTCAAAATAGATTGGTAATTACAAAAAGGAGGTAGATTTCGGTAGTGCTTCAAATTTTTTGACCGATGGAAAAGCTCAAGGAATTAGAATTTGACGATATAAACGCTCAAAAAATTCTTGTTGGTGAGTTTGAGGAGAATCTCAAAAGTATATCAAGAATGCTCAAAGTCTCTGTATCTTCACGCGGTACAAAAATTTTCATAAAGGGAGAGGAGGAAGCAGTTGATATTGCTGAAAAGACAATAAAGGAACTTTACAGGGAAATAAAGGAGGGTTTTGCTATTTCCAAAAAAGATGTTGAAGAAAAGCTCTTTGAGATGAAAAGAAAAAGTGCAAAACCGGAAATTGAACGCGAGGGAGTAGGCTATACATCAGATGAAAAACCAAGCGAAAATTTAGTCATTATCACAACATATAGAGGAAAAAAAATTGTACCTAAAACTCCAAATCAAATCTCCTATGTTAAAGCGATAGAAGAAAACGATTTGGTCTTTGTAATAGGTCCTGCTGGAACAGGAAAAACTTATCTTGCTGTTGCCGTTGCTGTTCAATATCTCAAAAGTGGAAGGGTGTCAAAATTGGTTCTCACAAGACCGGCAGTTGAAGCGGGAGAAAAAATAGGGTATTTGCCGGGTGGAATCCTTGAAAAGGTAGACCCTTTTATGAGACCTATTTACGATTGCCTATATGATATTCTTGATTACAGAGAAGTTTCAAAACTTATAGAGAGGGGAATTTTAGAAGTTATTCCAATTGCCTTTATGAGAGGGAGGACTATTTCTGATGCTTTCATAATAGTTGATGAAGCTCAGAATCTAACTTATGACCAAGTTAAAATGACTCTCACAAGAATGGGGCTTGGCTCAAAAATGATTCTAACAGCCGATTTGACTCAGATAGATATACAAAAATCAGGACTCTCTGGTTTAGATCAGATACTTGGAGGAATTGAAGGTATAGCTTTTGTGTATTTAAATCATCAAGATGTTGTGCGCCATCCTGTTGTTTCAAAAATAATCCAAGCCTTTGAAAGATACGATAAGATGAGAGAGGAAAAAGAGAAAATTCCCAAAAAATGAGTGCTCTGAATTTATCTTATTTTTCATCTTTACCTTTTATTTTGAAGTTTCCATCAAGAGCTCTCATTTCTTTGCCCTCTGAAAATATAAGGAAGATTTTTTTGAGTTCTTCCGTCCTAGCTGGGTTAAAAATTTCTGATTCACCACAGGATACCGGATTATTTGTTATCGGCAATTCGGAAAAGTTGTATCAGGAAATTTCGGTTTCAGGTTCTAATTTTCTTGTTGAGGAAGGAAAGAAGATTTCGCCGAATTTACTTTTAGATTTTCTTTCAAATAACGGATATTTCCGAGTCCAATATGATCCTCGTGAAAGCAGGGATTTTTCTTGTATTGGAGATGTATTTGAGGTTGTTTTAGAGAGAGGAAAAAAATTGAGAGTTGAATTTTTATTTGATACAGTTGAAAAAATATATTTCATCTCAGACGATAGTATACAAAAATTAAGGAGTTTTTCCTTTCCTTCTTTTTCTTCCGTTTTAAAAGTTTATCTTTTAGACATTTTTGATGAAGTTTTGTGTTTTTGTTCTGGTGAGCTTTGCCATGAACACTCAAAGGGGAAAATTTTTGAATCTGCTTTGAATATAAATTTTCGCATTGTTGATCCGCATGAGTTCGTAAAGAAAGTTGAAGATATAAAAGAATTATCAGAAAAATATGATTTGATTTTTGTTGTTCGTGATTTTTCAGAAGAGCAGACTGCAAAAAAGCTCGGAATAAAAAAAATAGTGAGAGCTAAAAATTATCCATATGGTTTTATAATACCAGATTTAAAACTTGCTTTGCTTCACTTTGATATTCTTTCACCAAAAGCAAAAAGAGAAATAAAACCCAAACTCCCTCCTCTGTCTTATGAGGAACTAAAAGAGGGAACATACGTAGTTCATAAGGTACATGGAATAGGAATTTTCAGAGGTACGACCATAGAATACGGCAGAGAATTTCTGAAAATAGAGTACAAAGATGAGGCAATGCTCTACATTCCGGCAGAAGACATTTCTTGCCTTCACAAATATGTAGGAATTGATAACCCACCACTTGATGCTATTGGCGGGAGAACTTTTGCTTTAAGAAAAGAAAGAGTAAAGCAATTTATAGAATCTCAGATTTCAGATTTCATGAGAGCGATAGCTATAAGAAAATCTATAAAGAGACCGCCATATAAAGGTGCTGAGGAGATTTTGGCCAGAGTAAAAGAAACTTTCTTTTTTGAGGAAACTCTTGATCAACTCAGAGCAATTGACGATATTGTTGAAGATCTTTGTGAAAAAGATTACCCGGCAGATAGGATTATTGTAGGAGATTCGGGTGTAGGGAAAACTGAAGTAGCTTTGAGAGCAGCTGCAATAGTTGCTTATTCTGGGAAACAAGTTGCTTTCGTATGTCCCACAACTCCCCTTGCACTTCAACACTACATGAGATTCAAGGAAAGATTATATGATTTGCCGTTCAAAATTGAGATGCTCTCCCGCCTTACTCCAAAGAGCAAGGAAAAAGAAATAATTGAAGGAATAAAAAATGGCTCCGTTGATATTGTTATTGGAACTCATAAAGTTCTAAATGTAATATCTCGCTTCCGAGATCTTGGTCTCCTTATAATAGATGAGGAGCAAAGATTTGGAGTTTCCCACAAGGAAAAAATATCTCGTATAAGAGCAACCTGCGATGTTATATCTTTGACTGCAACTCCTATCCCGAGGACTTTGAAAATGGCTTTATCTGGTCTCAAAGACATATCTTTTATAAAAACAAAACCCCCATCAAGAGGGAAAATCATAACTTCACTCATTGATAAATCAAAGGTAAAAGATGTAATAGAATATGAACTCTCTCGCGGAGGGCAGGTTATATATGTTTATCCTTATATTTCAGGTCAAGAGGAGATACTTATAGGCTTGAAGAAAATTTTCCCGAATGAATCAGTGGCGATAATTCACGGTAAGATGAGACCAAAAGAAATAGAGAATATAGTTTTAGCTTTCATGGTTGAGAAGATAAAGATTCTTATTGCAACAAAAATTGTTGCTCTTGGAATTGATATACCATCTGCAAATACTATAATTGTAGATAGAGCTGATTTATTTGGACTTTCCGAACTTTATCAAATAAGAGGTAGAGTGGGTAGGGGCGAAAAAGATGCGTACTGCTATTTAATTGTGCCTGAAAAATTAGGTGAAAAAGCAAAAAAAAGACTTGATATTTTTCTTGACGCTGTGAATTTGGAAACATCAAGTATAGGTTTTCAAATATCTCTGAAAGATTTGGAAATGCGTGGAGCTGGAAATCTTTTCGGAAAGGAGCAAGTTGGTCATATTTACTCTGTTGGATTTGATGTCTATCTTGAAATATTACAAGAAGTTATAGAAGAAATGAAAGGTAAAATTGAAGAAAGAAAAGTTTATTTTGAGCCAAAAGTTGAAATAGATATACCAGCTTTTATTCCAAAAGAGCTCATTCCTGACCCACTGATAAGATTGTCTTTTTACAGAGCTTTCTCAATGGCAGAGGATGAACAAGATGTTGATGAGATAAAAAATATAATAATTGAAAGATTCTCAGATGGTAAACAGGATTCCTTCCCTGAACTTGAAAATTTTGTAAAGATAGTGAAATTAAAAACAATAATGAGAAAGCTTGGAATATTTTCTGCTATTTTCTCAAAAGATTTAAGTTATGTTGAACTTGAATCAAAAGATGGTAGAATGAAAATTCCAGTTTCAGGGATTGATGAATTTCTTCAAATGATAAGAAAAAATGTTGTAGCGTAATTTTGAAAAAAATGAAGAAAAACAAAAATAAAGGTAAAGGAAGTATTGTTGAGAATTTGAAAAAAGACATAAAGAATTTTTTAAGAGCAGAATCTGTGGAATCTTTGTATGTAACGCGGAGCGGAATTAAATTTGAGAAGAAAAGTATAAACAAATTTACGCAAGAAGAGCTTTATCAAGCTGCTAAGAAAATGCCGAAACAAAAAAGAGCCATAATTGAAGATTTCATAAAATTTCTTCTTTCCCAAAAAGGTTTATATGCTTCAAGACCAGATTATGTTAACATAAGGTTTAATGTGGAAAAGAAGCACATTGATAAAATAGCTCATCTTATAAAAGATGGATATTTTCCGAGTTTCAGAAGCTTTATTATTGGAAAATTGAAGGAAAGGTTTGGGCTGGAAAAAGATTTCTCAAAATTTTTTGTGAAGGTGAAAAATTTTAGTTCTGATTTCAAAAGTAATCAGCTACTTTTACCTTCTGATATGTTTTACCAGATTTGGAAAAAGTTAGAAGATGAAAAATCTTGCAAACTCACAAAATCTCAGGTAAGAAAAATTATTTCATCTGAGATAGAAAATATTCTGAATGAGTTTGGAAACTGATTTTTTTCAGATTTTATTTATTTATATCTTAATCTTTAATCATATTACCTTTTTTATTTTTACTTGGAGAGGGTTGTAAATGAGGTTTTTGGCTTTTTGTAAATCACCGGGAGGGAAGAAAAATCCCCACAAGGCAAATCTGTGCTCTCCTTTTGGGAGTTTCAAAATATCAAGATGAACTCCAACTCCTAACTCATCACCGTTTCTTTTAAAGTATAAGCTCCTTTGTATCGGGATTTTTGTTATTTCTTTTATAAAATATGCTGCTGACCATCCTTCTCCTTCTACATATCCCCACATGTGATAATTTTCCTCTACTTCTTCATACTCTTTTATATCTATGTCAAGAGTTTCGGATTTAAATCTTTTTGGATCTTTGAATACTAAAAAAACATTTGCAAAGGCTTCTTTTGAGATTGCACTCAAATTAAACGGTATCGGTACAGCATTTTCAACATATGTGAATCCGTTATAGATGTAGGACACGACTTTTGATGTTGGAATTTTTATGCCAAACCCTATTTCTGCGTATGGTTGAATAACTCTTATTATTCTCACGTTTCCACCTTTTATGAATTTGACCTTCGCTGAAATATCTTTTTCGTTTTTCCTTATGTTTATGAGATTTAAAAGTTTTATAAAGATTTCTGCTTTTATGCCTCTGAAGACCTCTTTTTTCACTCCATCTGTTTCTATTTCTATTTTTCTTATTGTAGGAGAGGAATTATCAAAAAATGCTGTCTTTTTTTCCTGATAAACTATGAACTCATTTTCTGAATTTTCAAATTCAAGTTTTTCCGGGATAATTTTTGGCAGGTCTATATCAGAATTTTTTGTTTCTATATTTGAGTTTTTTATTCCTATATAGCAGAACCTTTTTTCTTTTTCTTTTGTGTCTTTAACCTCAACCTCAAATATTTTTTCAAAAAAATCATAATTTTTCAGTTTTCCTTCGCTTATTTTTTCTCCGCAGTATCTTGCATAAAAGCATAGTTCATCTTCTCCATCAAATTTTCCATCTCCTTCAAAATACTCTCCATTTTCTTCCTTTTTTTCTCTTTTTACTTCATCTATTTGAGATGGTATAATTCCGAGGCTTGAAAATACAACAACTCTATCTAAATCAATTTTTTCATTTAGTGCGAGTTCCTTCGCTTTTATTATTATTGGGTCAAAAAATCTCCTCTCCCAAATCATATTATTATCTACTTTATAAAGTAAGATTAGAAGGCTCAAAATTAGCATCTTAATTTCCCTATGCTTTAAACTTTCGCTATTTAATTTTTTTATTTTAG
>Ga0079996_123289_pt1 | contig 19467 bp, 26 predicted proteins | sample PerSpoAPS_AMetaG_FD_69199 | JGI IMG/M metagenome (GOLD analysis project Ga0079996, IMG submission 69199) | Thermal spring microbial communities from Yellowstone National Park, Wyoming, USA - Perpetual Spouter A (PS_A) MetaG (SPADES assembly)... | ecosystem: Environmental > Aquatic > Thermal... | reverse complement strand
TGTGTCTATCCTCTCCTTACCTATCGACTCTTTTAATAATATCTAATTCTCTAGTGAGGGGCTCTATATAAGTTGCTTGTTAATATGGTATTTAAGATTGATCTATAGGCTTATGTAGCTAATTGATATAACATTATAACTATGATCTTTTATGTTACAAAGCGATCAGAAGTCGATCGTCTAGGGTTTAGCGAGTCTGCCTCATGATCGCTAAGTTTTTTATCACTCGGGTACCTCAGATGCTATAAGCGCCGACCAGATTTAAACTCTAGTCCTTGAGGCATTATTTATTTTATTATATTTCCCGTTTAAGAGGCGGGTTTGTTATGCTTACCCTATAAATTTTTCTATTTTTAATAATTTGTGGGTGCTATATTATGGAAAAGGTAGTAGGTTTTATAGGTTTAGGTGCCATGGGCTCTAGAATGGCTAAGAATCTTCTTAAGGCTGGTTTTCAATGTATAGTATATGATGTGCGGAAGGAAGCTGTGGATGAGCTAGCTAGAATCGGTGCCCGACCAGCTTCATCCCCTGAGGAGGTTGCTAGGAAGTCAGATGTTATCCTTCTCAGCTTACCATCGTCACCCCATGTTGAGGAGGTAATGTTAGGTCCTAACGGTGTTTTGAAGGGTGCTAGACCTGGGTCTCTGGTTATTGACTTAAGTACCATCGATCCTATAACGACTAGGAGAATATATGATGAGGCTAAGAAGAGAGGTGTTATATTTATTGATGCTCCTGTTAGCGGGGGGACATGGGGTGCCGAAGCGGCTACTCTAACAATAATGGTTGGGGCCCCCAGCGAGGAGGTCTTTAGCAGGGCTAAGGAGGTTTTGCAGTATCTAGGGAAGAAGATAGTTCACGTAGGTGATGTGGGACACGGTCAAGTTATAAAGCTGGCCAATAATGCTATGGGATGTGTAAATCTATTCGCTGCAATAGAAGCCCTTTTATGGGCTGCTAAGCAGGGTGTTAATTTAGAGAAAGCTCTCGAGGTTATCTCGGAGTCTTCTGGAGATTCATGGGCTCTTAGAAATCGCATCCCTAGAATAATTAAGAGGGTGTTTGAGCCTGGATTTAAGACATGGCTAATGCATAAAGATATAGGGATATTTTTAAAAACGGCCACTGAGATAAAGATGTATACACCATTCATAGCCCTAGCCTATCAATTCCTGCAGCTAGCAATTGCTAACGGCTATGCCGACGAGGATTGGGGCTCTGTAGCTAAGTTATATGAGAAACTATTAAATATAGAATTAAAACTAGAGGGTCTAACCCCTCCTCACCCTGGAGTACAAGGCGAGTAAGGTGTTAGATAAAATGTCTCATATAGATTTTACTTAGAGAGCCTTGGAAGAACTGCTTAGAGAGCTTGAGAGGAGGGCTGCTGCGGTTTCAGATGCTATGAGGAAAAGAAGCCTTGACTATATAGCCTTAACGCCTTCCCCTAATTTCAGGTATCTAGCGGGCTTCTCTGAGGAGAGTTATGAGAGGCTCATGCTCTTTCTAATGAATTCCGAGGGGGATAGGGTTTTAATAGCTCCTAGGCTTGCAAATGTGCCTAGCTGGGCTGTGAGGTATATGGATGTACTCATATGGAGCGACTCGGATAATGTTGGTGATTTTGTTGATAGGGCCGCTAGGAGGCTGAGGATACATGGTAAGAGGGGTGTTTTTGAGGATACCATGGATCTCAGGGTATACATCTTTCTCAAGGAGATCCTCTCTCCATCATCCATATCTCTTGCCTCAGACATCCTAAGGGATCTCAGGGTTAGGAAGTCCCTATACGAGGTAGGTGTTATAAGGAGAGCTGTTAAGGCAGCTGAGGATGTCTATGAAGAGATATATAGGATCCTATCCCCAGGACTATCCGAGAGGTTTGTGGCCTCACAGATATCCAATATAATCGCCTCTATGGGCTATGAGGAAGCGTTTAAAACAATAGTGGCCTTTGGGGAGAACACAGCGAATCCCCACCACATTCCTGGGGATAGGAGGCTTGCCTATGGAGACATGGTGCTCATAGATATGGGGGTAACTGTTGATGGGTATGTATCGGATCTCACAAGGCTCTATCACATAGGCCCTGTCCCGAGGAGTATTATGGAGAGGTTCTCACAGCTCTCAACATGCTTCTCAGAGGCTATATCCATGGTCTCGCCGGGCGTTAGGGCCTCTGAGGTGGATCTGAGGGTGAGGAGTTGCCTGGAAGAATATGGTTTGAGGGAAAACATACTCCATAGAACGGGGCATGGCATAGGGATAGAGGTTCACGAGCCTCCATATATATCTATTAACTCCACAGATATCCTCCAGGCTGGGAACATATTCACTATAGAGCCGGGGATTTATTTCAGAGGGGGCTATGGGCTCAGAGTTGAGAGTGATGTAGCGATTCTCGATAATGGGGATGTGGTGATACTGGACAAGATTTCTAGGGAAATTATCCAGCTATAGATCCTAGATCAAGATATACCTCTAAATCCCTGGCAAAAAAGCTCTAGGCGGAGCTGTATATAACCCTCTTTATTGCCCCTAGATATATTATAGGGTAGAGATGCCTCTCTGCGTGAGATGCCGGGCTAAGGAGGCAGTTGTCTATCAGCCCCATACAGGGGATAGGCTATGCAGAGTCTGCTTTATATCGGATATCATTGCCAGGGTCTCGAGGGAGATCTTTAGATACGGTATGATCAGGTATGGAGATAGGATCTTGATTGGGATCTCAGGTGGTAAGGATAGCTTCGTGCTCCTAGATATCTTATCCCAGATCTACGATCCATCTAAGCTGGGAGGGGTCACGGTTGTTGAGGGAATTGAGGGATATAACAGGGTGGAGCATCTGGAGGAAATTAGGAGGAGCGCTTCTCAGAGGGGTGTTGATATTCACGTGATATCTTTAAAAGATCTCTGGGGAGCATCGGTAGACGACATGGTTAGAGCATCTATCGCAAAGGGGCAGAGGATCTCGCCGTGCACATATTGCGGGATCCATAGGAGAAAGAGCATAAACCTTGTCGCTAGGGAGCTGGGGTACGACAGGGTTGCGACGGCTCATAACCTCGATGATGAGGTACAGACGATACTGATAAACATCATGAGGGGGGATATAGATAGGTTATATATGAACCATCCTCTCAGGCCTAGACTCTCTAAGCTATTCATACCAAAGATCAAGCCCCTGAGGAAGATCTATGAGTGGGAGACAGCTAAATACGCCTATCTAGCAGGCTATAGACCGCAGGAGGTTGAGTGCCCATACCTCGAACACTTCCCATCACTCAGAGTAAGGATTAGGGATATAGTCTATAAGATAGAGACCAGCCGCCCTGGAACAATGCTTAAACTCATAGAATGGTTCGACAGGGAGTTTAACCCATCAAAAGTGGAGAAAGCGGTGAAACTCGGTGAGTGCTCAATCTGTGGTGAGCCAACCTCTCCCGGAAGATCTATATGCAAGTCCTGCGAGCTACAGCTAAAGACGCTGGGAAGTGCTAGAACAGCATTTCTGAGGCCAGGGACTAGCCAATATGGTGCTAGCGCATTACTAAGTTAGCCAGCTCTCTAGCCCTTTTAAAAACGCTGAGAAGCATTTCGTGGGACAGCCTGCCTGTTCTCATGTTTCTAGGACTCGGGTGGTAGGAGGCCATCAACCAGATCGGCCCCCTTGCCCTGGTGTTAACTAGATGCTCCGCCCCATGTTTGAATCTATATCTAGGAGCCGTGGCTTCTAAAGATCTCTTGATAGCAAGCTGCAACGACTGCCACGCAATCTGTCCAAGGGCTATGAAGACCCTAGATCTCTCCAGGATCTTTATCTCCTCAACTAGATAGCCCATACACCTTAGAACCTCGTCCCTCGCAGGCTTATTCCCCGGTGGAGCACACTTAACAGACGCTGTTAGATATATATCCCTCAGGATAAGACCATCATCTCTCGAAATGGAGCGAGGCTGATCAGCAAAGCCGGCGTCATATAGCGCTCTCATGAGGTTATTACTACTCTCGTCACCGGTAAAAACTCTTCCAGTCCTGTTACCTCCTCTAGCGGCTGGTGCGAGACCGACCGCGAAGATCCTGGCCATAGGATCTCCATAGCCTGGCACGGGTCTAGACCAGAAACTCTCTCCTGGATATTTCTTCGCAACATCTATCCTATATCTAGAGAGTCTAGGGCATAGGGAGCAATTTATTATCCTTCTGGCCAGGCTTTCGAGAAGGCTCATTGTTATCAGCACTTCCCGAGATTGACAAGTCAATCCTTGATCTTAGAACTATATATATAGGCTCATTGTTATCAGCACTTCCCCAACAGATCTATGAGATCTTTTTCCTCACCTCTAGCACAAAGCCCTTCTTACCTGTAACAATTATCAGCTCCCCAGCCCTTATAACCTCTTTTGAGACAGCTCTCCAAAGCTCGCCCTCAACTAGGACATAGCCCTCTTTCCCAGGCCCTATATCCTCCTTAGCAACCCCCTCCTTACCTACTATCTCGAAGATCTCCGACCTCTTCCTCCTAATACCTACGAGCTGCCACGCAACTATGCCCCCAACTGTTGCAGCTGCTATCCCAACCCCCAGGGAGAAGCCGTAGACCGTGCTTATAAAGCCGCTGGATCCCGCTATCAGAATCTCCCTACCCGTGATCGGGAGTAAAGCCGCTCCCAGAGCAACCATCACGGCCCCAGCTGTCATCAATATCCCCCCATCGGCATGTCCTATGGCGAAACCGGCTACTATGAATGACGAGCCTATGAGAATCAATGCCATTGTTAGCAGATCTACCTGCAACCCCGCACCCAGAAGACCAATGATTATGAATACAAGCGCTACTGGGAGCGCTATCAGATGCCCTGATGATATTGCGAATATAGCGCTGAATATACCTATAGTTAGCATGATACTGCTAACAGTTGGGTCTGAGAAGAAGCTCAGAACCCTGCAGCTAAAGCAATCCCCAGCTGCTGATACCCTGCCTATCTCGAGCCTGTAACTCCCCCCACTCGTGTTCACAACAACACCTCTGAGCCTATCTATGAGCTCTCCGAGGCTCCTAGCTGTTAGATCAGCGAACCTCAGCCTCACAGCCTCCTCACCATTAACGACCGTGGCGTTTAGGATGAACATTGCCACAAGGGTGGCATTCCTACCCTTTTGAGAGGCGTAGTCAGTGAATTTCTTAACCAGGGGATTCACTATCTTCGGCTCTGTGATCGGCACGAGCCTCCCTGTCTGATCTATCGTGACTGGCTGTGCATCCCCTATCAACGCCGTGGGATTTACTGCGAGGATATGCACGGGTACTAGGATAAGGGTTGCACCACTAAAGCTATCGCCAGAAGCGTATCCAATCACGGGCGCTCTGGAATTGAATATAGCGTCGGCTATATCCATCGTATCCCCTAGAAAGCCTCCAGGTGACTGGACATCGAGTATTAGGGCTGCATTCTCTCTATAAGCCCTGTCTATCAGATCCTGTATATATCTCTTCATACCCTGATCAACAGTCCCCCTTATCGTGGCGACAATAGCCTCTCTAATAATCACCCCTTCATTCTGTGGCTGTGCGCTGGCTAGCATGGACGTTAGTGAGGTGGCTATTGCAATAGATATGAACGCTATAGCTGCTAGCAAAAATGTCTGGTAAAAAATATCGATGGGGGCGGGCTTCCTCCTCATGGCTATTTGCCCTGCTCCTGCTGGGTCCTTCCTAATGCGGCTGCGAGGGGGTATGATAGGCTCGAGAGATCTGATCTAAGGGTATCGGCTATAAGAACCATGTTCTTCTCCTTAGCAACCTCTACCAAGGTCTGGAGCTCCCTCAACCTAATCGCTATCGGATTATTAGCATAGATCTTGGCTGCCTCAGCTATTATTGCGGCTGCCTGCCTCTCACCCTCGGACTCTATCACCCTCGCCCTCCTAATCCTCTCAGCCTGGGCCTGCATAGATATAGCCCTCACAAGATCCTCAGGGAGCACAACATCCTTTATGGTGACTGCCACTATCTTTATACCCCAGGGCTCTGTGATCTCATCCACGATCTTCTGGATCCTCTTGCTCACCTCCTCCCTATGGGCAAGGAGCTCATCCAACTCCACAGTCCCAATGACGTCTCTAAGTGTCGTCATTGCCAGCTGGATCACAGCATAGTTATAGTTAGCAACCTTAACAACAGCCCTTACAGGATCCTCGACCCTGTAGTAGACAACTGCATCAACTAGAATGCTAACATTATCCTTCGTAATCACGTTCTGCTTAGGAAAGTCAACAGTATTTATCCTCAGATCCACCTTAAAAAGCTTATCAACGATCGGTATTATGAAGAAGATGCCTGGCCCCGCCGCCCCTTTAAGCCTCCCAAGCCTGAAAATCACAGCCCTCTCATACTCTCTAACAATCTTTATAGAGGCTGCAAGGAATGGAAGTACTATAAATAGGATAGCAACTATAAACGCTATCGTAGCCCCATCCATATCGATCCCCCAATATATTATTTCCTCAGAGCTAATAAAGGGGTCTCACATTATATAATTACACTCAAAGAGGCGATGCCTCACTCATAAGCATCTTCCCAGGAGACACTGTTAAGACCCGCCTGTCCCCCGATGGTTATTGATTATCGCTGATTTTCTTTTGTTTTGGATTGCTTTGCTTCTTGATCCACAGGGTTTTGATCTCTATGGCCATCGAGGGCTTCCCCCACTCCACCTCCCGGCGACATGCCCTGGGAGGCTTCTCGGAAGGGCTGTCAAACCCAGCGGAAAGGGGCTCCCATCTAGGGCTAGGCCTAGAACTCCGAAGCCCTTCTGGGCAGAGTCCTCATGCAGGGCTTCGAGGGCTTTAAGATAGATGTTTATCAATGCTACTACCTCTCTATGCTATTTCTCACCACCTTTGCTACAGACACCTATTCTATCCTCCCCATACTCTATCAAGGCATTGTGTATCGGGCAGATCTCAGATGCGTCCCTAGGATCTACCATAAATACTGGCATACTATATTCCCTGGCCTTACCTATTTGCTAGCTAGTGGTTTTAAGCTGACATCACATACAAAGATAAAGCTTGATAGGAAGAATAGAAGGGCGATATTCCACCTATCCCTAGAGAAGGAGGTCGAGATCTATAGAGCAGAGGATATTGTTAAGCCTGTTGATGTTAATGAGAACTCTGTAGCGATTCTCTACGGGGCATTCGCAATAATCCTAGAAACAGATCTTGCCAGGACAACCCTAGGCTATAGCTATAGGAAGGAGGGTATTCAGAGGAGAAATGGATCCAGTGACAAAGAGGGACTATAGATGGAAGACAGCAAATCTAATATCAAGGGGCGCACTGAGGATGAGAGGAGTAATAGTTATCGAGAGGATATCTGGAGATGATATAAGGGTTATGATCGCTAGGTATAGGAATAAGCAGTGAGGCACAGGATATATCAGAGCGCTTTGGATGGAGAGGGTTCATCACGATGCTTGTAGAACTTCTTTGAGGGCTCAAGATCGAGGTGCATCCAGCCCCTATGAGTATTAATAGCAGCGCTTGTGAAAAAAGTTCTCAAAACCATTAATCCTGATCTTGGTTGGGTTTACTGGTTTCCATACTGGTCATCAACTAGCCATAGGCTAACACTATTGATCCTAGGCACTAGTTTGCCCTCCATCATCTCAAGATCTACCTGATGTCAAGCAATCTCCCAAGATTTCTTCCAGAGATGTCTCACAACCCTCCTACTCCTAAGATCCTTTTCCCCTAGACCTAGATACTTAACGATCTCTTTGAAGATCTCTCTAGAGTATTGCCTAGCCATATTCCTCCTTAGAGAGAATATTCTTTCAACAGCATCCTGGCAAACTCCGTGAACATAGTGGGATGGGATATTTGGATAGATATTCCTTAACTCTCGATACTTCCCATTCCTCGAGATACGATGATTCTTGATAATATTCCTAGATGCGTGGAGAAGCACATCTCCAAAGCATCTTGCTATATATGTTAAGGATCTCTTTCAATGCCCTGAACTCCTTCCTAGATAACTTCTTTGAGGGCAGGATAGCGGTTCTACTAACAAAGACCCTGTCGCCCGGCTTTGCAACCCACATCCACTTCTTATCCCTCTTTTTCTTTCCCCTAGCCATTATCTCTAGACATCTCTTTGTTCCTAAACCTCCACTCCAACCATTTAGTTAATAACGAAAGAATATAAAAAGATTTCTACTATCATGAAAAAGGGTTCAGCCCTCTCTAGCTATATGAAGAGCGTGGATATCATCAGTTGCCATAGGAACGATGGGTGAGTATTCCTGCAAAGCTCTATAGAGCCTCTCGAGGTCTCTCCAGCTAGAGCCATACCTTATAATCGGCACAATACCCTTAGACAATCTCTCTACGAGCTCGTCTCACTCAGTTACCTCATGATCGTTTCCAATAGATAATGAGGCATAGGCATCCAGATCCTCTCCCCTTAGTCCAGCTGCATGCCCCTGAACAATCACAGCCGTGGAAAGCCTCGAGGCATATTCTATAAACCTCTCATCACCGTCCAGAAGAGACCCTATATCCATTATCTCTCCAACACCTGAAAAGAGATCCATATTCTCGATAACCTCCTCATAGCCTAGGAGAGCTCCTCCAACATCTGGGGCCTTGAGGCTAGCAGGCACGTTGGGAGGCACTAGTAGAAAGGCCTTGAGAGGTGTCTCTGAAAGCTCTTCAGCCATATAGCTAAGCCCTTCGAAGCTAGCTACATTAGCGATCTCATGGGGGTCAGCGAAAACAGCCGTCGTATCCCTAGATATAACGGCCTTAGAGACTTCACAGGGCCTCAGAAACGTGTTCTCGATATGGGTGTGGGCATCTATAAAGCCCGGAGCAACTATAGATCCACTTAGATCTATGACCTTGGTGCCAGAACCTCTAGATCTTCTACACCCTACCCACACAGGATATGATCCTCCCCTTAATAGCTATCTCAACACCCTCGAGGATATCCCTCTTCCAAGCATCGATAATAGATGCATTAATCATTATCACATCAGCCGGTACATGCCCTAGAGAAGATCTCGCAGCACTAGCCAGCTCGTGGGGAGAAGGTCTAATATCGATCACTACGGGCAAAAATCTGCCCTCCAGACTTATTATATCGCTGATGCTTAAAATACATAGATCTACCTAAATATATAGTAAGAAATTACCAAGATATGGTAAAAAGTGAAGCCCTATATATGACTTAATATCTACCCTACTAAGATCTATCGGAGGTGGATTTGGAACAAGAAGATCCTGTAGAGATTGTTAAGAAAACAATAGAACTATATCTAGAGAAGAGATGCAGAGAAATCATTGAATATATATCGATAACATCCCAGAAAAAGCTCAGAATATCGCTAAGAGCTCTATATACACATTATCAGCCAACAGAGGAATATCCAAGGTTCACAGATGCTCTGAGAAAAGCTCTGGAAAAGATGCCACAACTCCTACGAAGCATGGGTTTTGATATCGAGGGCGCAGGAACAGAGGAGTTTCTAATAATAAGTAGAGAAGAAATTGAGAAGCTATGCGGAAAATATAGGCTATAGGCAATGACCTTTTCCTCCCTCTGAAGGGCGGGTTTCTATTACCCGGTCCCAGGTGCTAGCCCCCTAGCGAGGGATTAATGGCTTAACACCGCTATGCGTTACCAGGTAGCTCTCAATCTTTCTCGTTATCCTTATCCTGTGGCCTAGCTTACGGGCTATTTTTAGCACAGCATTTATGACTGCATTAATCTCTTCTCGGTCTTCTTGCATAAAGGTTATTTTCAAAAAGTAAAGGAAAAGACTCTCCTCAGACCTGTGTTAGGAACATGTTTTGGTTCTCATGATTAGTAATGAGAGCCTGGATCTTTTATCGTGTGTGAGGTTTTATAGTATTTTCTCTATGTGTTCAATATATCTATTTATCGTTTTTTCAAAACCTATCGCTTTTTCTGCTAGCTGCAGTGCTCCTTCCGAGATCCTATATCTAAGATCTCTATTTCTAGTTAGAGTCTTTAGCGCTTCGGATAGACTACCGATCTTCTCTATGATCACTACGTTGTCCAGATGCTTCAACCCAGGTACTATCAGCTCCGCTCTTCTTGAGGTTATTGTTGGAACTCCGTGAAGTATCGATTCTATTAGCTTTATGGGCACACCTCCTCCACTGACTATTGGGGCTAGTGATATTGCTGCGCAGCAGTAGAGGGATTTTAGTATCTTATCCGGCACTATTCCGAGGATCTTTATTCTCTTGCTGATCAACCCTTTCCTATTTATATGCTCTCCTATACCCCCAGCAATAGCTAGATCCATCTCTACCCAGTCCCCACTAACGGCTTCTAGTATATTGCTGAGGGCATCTATGTTGGGCTTGTGGGGACTCCCAACGAATAGAGCGTAGTTTTCACACTCAAGACTTAGACCCCTGACTAACTCTTGATCTTTAGAACTGCAGTCCTTCCTAGACCCTCTCACGGTGGGGCCTAGATAGTGTGTCTCCACCCCATATAGCTTCTTAATAATCTCTCTATCCCTCATGGATATGGTTACACAGTTTCTGGCAATTTCCAGGGCCCTCCTCTCGACATAATGCATAGCTCTATAGGCAAGGCCTCTAAGAAGTCCATATGATAGAGACGCAATATATTCTGCCTCGACGTTGTGGATTCTCACCATGTATGGAACACCAATAAAGCTGAGAATGGAGGCCATGTGTGATAGATATGTTGTCTCAAGCACTACCAAATCATATCCCCTCGAGATTATAGTCTCTGTGAGTTTATGATAGACACCGCTGATCCGATCAACACTAAATTGAGCCACAAGCTTGGTAAAGAGGAGAGCCTCGTTACTAGCGAGTGAAAGAGCTCTTGAGGGGAGAAGCAGAGATCTTCTTAAAAAATCCTCAGAGAGCTCCTCACATCCAACGCCCTCAAGCACTATATCCTCAGGGCATCCCGAGCCTCTTCTCGAGATGTTATATATATCAACGTGGAAGCCCCTCTCCTTCAGCCCCACAGCTAGATCTATAATGATCCTCCTACTCCCAGTTGGCATAGAACCTATAGGTCTATAGGATACAAGAGCGATCCTAAGCAAATGCTGCTCCCTAGCCCATAGAGAAATAGCTCAATAAACTAATAAGTAAGGAAACTTAATTTAAGATCTTAACATTAAATAGAGGACGGGCCTCGCCCTTCAGGGTGGGGAGAATGTCGTTGGAAGATCTGGGTCTGAGAGTATTATAGCTTCTCTATCTATATAGAGTTTTATTGCCTTAATATTTACACCCGCTCTAGATGCTTTTCTTAGGAGACTCGGTAGTAGAGGGTCAACACTGCTTGGACCGAAGATTCTCGCTAGTGGGTGGCCTGCAACGAAGACTAGGTATCTGTTTCTATATCTAGAGCTGGCTAGGATCTCTATGTGTTTCCTACCTCTGAGGCTTATCGTATCAGGGTATCTAGCGCTCATGTCAGCCTGGTGGAAATAGACCGCGCTCTTGAGCTCCGCTACAGCCTCCTCATTATCTTTTCTTAGTAGGAAATCGATCTTTGTTCCTCCTATATCTATATCCCTTCTATAGATCCTATATCCCTGGAGCCAGCTAATGAGATCGTTCTCAACCGCTATCATAAAGGCCCTTTCCTGGAGCTTGGTATCTATTAATGTCCACTTATCGTTATGGACATGGGATCCAATGACTCTCAGGCTAGTCTTTTTACCTCTGATCCTAGTGCACAAGATCTTCGAACCTTTATATAGTATGTCGACAAGCCTACCAGTATTGTTTATATGGATCATAGTTTCCCTGGAGTCACATAAAGCCCTGCCAATGAACCTTTTATCACGCTCTACAAATACACACTCAACGAGATCATCTAGATCTATTATTTTCAACCTCTGATACCCATGAATATCAATACCTTTGGAGTAATATCTGCCCTCTAACTGCAATAGAGAGGCTATTTAGATCATGATTCTCAGATCTCTTAAGCAGTCCTGTGGATTAATCCTTATAACAGCCTGAGCCTTTACTTTTTAAGGATAGCGATATTGAACCTGGTGTTTATAACGGGTTTCTATCCCCCGAAAATGCTACTGGGATCTCATAAAGTTCTATCCAGCTGGCGGGATTGTCAGAGTGCTCTATAGGTTATCTTCTAGAAAAAAGGATCTAGAGGATATATAGGGACTCTGATCTTATAACCACTACCACAGAAGCACAGAAAGCGGTTCTAGAGAGTGTGGCCAGTCGCAATGATATAATGGTTATCCATAACGGGGTTGATCTCGAACTCTACTCAAGGATCTATAGGGAGGTCACGATTAACACCGGATCTAGGAGTTTATATGAGATAGCCTTCCTAGGGGATCTTAACTGGGAGTATTACATGCTTGATAGAATCATAGAAGGCTTCTCAGTAGCGGGGAACAAGGGTCTAGCTATTAGACTTAAAATAATCGGTGATGGCGCAACTAGGAGAAGGCCGGAGAATATAGCTAGAAAGCTGAGAATACAGGGCATGGTATCCTTAAAGGGCTATCTGGATCGAGAAACGCTAGTTAGAGAGCTAATAGCCTCTGATCTAGCAATAACTGGGAGACCTCTCTCAAGAGATCTGTGGAATCTAACAAGCATGAGATCCACAATATATGAATATATAGGCGCCGGGCTACCGATCCTCTCATTCGGCCCCGAACACTCATACATAGAGCGATTCATAAAACACCACTCCCTAGGCCTATACATAGGAAGCATAGAGCCGGAGGACATCGAAGAGAGCATTGCAGTAATGATCGTAGATTAGACGAGTTTGACAGAGATAGAATAAGATCCGTTGCCAAGATATATGATAGAAATAAATTATCAAGGATATTTGCTAACATCATTGAAAATCTATTGATACCATGATCTATAAAACCCGCTCCCTTTGAAAAGTAAGACCCCGGCTATAGCTGGGCATCGATTGGAGCACGAATCCTTTAGATCCGAGACAGCCGAGCCTAGGCATCGCTTAATAGAGAAGATATGAAAAGAGATCTTCTTAGAGAATCGTGCATCTAGATGTGTGAGGGAGCACATTTTCAAGCATCCTAGTGTATATATTCACGATCTATTCTAATGCTCTGAAATCCCTCCTAGATAGTGGCTTAGATACTATGGGATCGTCCTATTAACGTCGACCCTTTTACCGCGCTTAACATCCCAACCCTCACATCCCATCCCCTCTTCTTAGCTTTCGTCTATATACTGTTCTGCTCACAAGCCCTCAACCTCCTTGATCTTTTTTGAAACTCTCGACAAGCATCTTCTTACGACTCCACATACTGCAGAGCTTGCGTTTCCGCTTGTCTCCCGATGGTCGTTGATCGTCGCTGATCTTCTTTTGTTTTGGACTGCTTTGCTTCTTGATCCAAAGGGTTTTGATCCTGTGGCATCGGGAGACTTCCCCCACTCCACCTCCCGGGCGATATGCCCTAGGAGGCTTCTCGGAAAAGCTGTTGAGCCCACCAGCAGCACTGTGCTCCCATCTACCCTTGGATCCCGAGGCTCTATTAGGGCATAGCCCCCATACAGGGCTTCGACCTCGGGAGCTCTAAGCATCACAGCATCCCGAGGATATCTATATATATCAGGTACATAGGGATATCGCTTCCCATTAAATTAGCTAGGGATTAGACGGTTATAAGCTTAGGACCAACATTTTCCCCATACACGTATCAAGCATCTATATGTAATCAGAGGTATTTAAATTTATCTATAATCCTGTAATAGCCTATAGAAACACAGGGATTCCTCTCCACGCTAGATGTCCGTGATTAATAATACCTATGGGAGGTTAGATCGGAGGATCTGCTATTCACGGTGATGTAGTTTCATGTTTATAAGCCCATGATATGGTTAGAGAATTGGTGAACTTAACGGCTGATAAGTCTAGATCCTCTACATGGGTGTGGCTTCTCCTAGATATCTATCTCCCATCTGTGATAGCGGCTATTGCTAGAGGCATGCTATCGATATCGCTGCCTCTTTTCTTAATAGCGAGTAGGCTTGAACCGATATATGTTGGGTTGGGTTCCGCTTCTGTTTCGCTAGGTAACTTGGTTATGGATATGCCTGGTGGCTATTTCCTGAGGATCTTCGGTGAAAGATCCTTAATGAAGATCTCCCTAGCAGTTGTGGCCCTCTCATCCCTCGGCATGGCTCTACTATCCGATCCCTGGTTTGTCATCCTCTTTGCCTCTATATTCGGTGCTGGGAGGAGTATGTGGCTTCTCTCGAGAAGGTATGTAATAACTTACTACATCCCATATAGCTATAGAGGGAGGGCATCTTCTTTCATTGGGATGTCTGAGAGGCTCGGCACGTTTGTGGGGCCTGCGATAGTGTCTGTGATAGTTGACTATGGATATCAAGTGGTTTTTCTCGCATGCTCGCTCCTGGTCTCGATAGCGATCATACCTAATATAATCTCCCCTAGGATACAGGCTATCCCATATAGAATCGCCTCCCCGAGAGAGGATCTTAAACCCGGTAGAGTGGATGGAGAGCCAGGTCTAATATTTCTTGCAACAGTATCTATATCAAACATAGCTATCCAGGGTGTTAGATCAAGCAGGAACATAATCCTTGCACTGATCGGAAAAGGGCTCTATCTAAGCGATAGCACCATAAGCCTCGCCGCAAGCGCTTCAGGAGCTCTAGACGTTGTGGGGGCCTATCCAGCAGGGGTTCTCATGGATAAGAAGGGAAGGGGAGTAGCCATTACAATCAGCTTCTCTATAATTGCTTTGGGCTATGCATTTCTAGCCATATCGGGAAACGAAGTCATGTTCTACTTATCCGCAATAGTGATCGGTTTTGGAAACGGATTCGGATCTGGCTTTCTAATAACTCTAGGGGCTGACATAGGATCTAGAATGGGGACTAGTAGAGGAGCTATCTTTCTAGCTATGTGGCAATTCATAGGAGATCTAGGTAGCGTGGCTTTCCCAATATGGATAGGCCTTGCATCATCGCTCATGGGGGCTAGCATCACCTCTCTACTTATATCCTCTATCTCGGCTCTAATTCCACCCACGTTTAGACATATAGTAAAATAAAGCCAGTAGTATGAGTTTTTCATAACCATTTCTCTATCTCTCAATACTATAGAGCTGCTAGGCCTAGCCAATATATCTGGCCAGATTTTGATCGGGGCTGGTTGCTGTAACACTCAAAGATCAAGAGGTTACTTCATGATCGTTGCAGCTTGGAAGAGATGCAATAACATAGACTATGTTATCGCTTCTCTTCCAAGCTGCTAGGCTTAGTACCTAACCTAGATCGGGCCCTCCACTGTTCTGATATTAAGTGATAGGGACTAGCCTTGCCCTTCATGGCGGGGAGAGGGTCATATCTATCTCTCTAATATAGATATTATTGGGGTCTATATGCCTATTGGTCTTGGGATCTCTCGTGAGGATCTTGAGAAGCTATACAAGTCAATGAGTGATGAGGAGATAGCGAGGTTATATGGTTATTCTCCTAAATATATTGCAAAGTTAAGACTTATGCATGGCTTGTATAAAAGAGGTAGGAGGAGTAGATGTCTAGAGATATCTAAGGAGGATCTTGAAAAGCTATATAAATCTATGGATGATGAGGAGATAGCCAGGATATACGGGATACCGGTTAGCTGTATTAAGCACCTTAGATATAGATATAGGCTGCTTAGGAGGGCACTATGTCCCGAGATACCTAGGGAGATTTTTGAGGAGATGATCGATAAATCTGACCATGAGATAGCTATGATCTACGATACGAAGAAACATTGTATAGCATCTAGAAGGATTAGGCTAGGGATTAGGAAGCGTGCCAGAAAGCGTGTGGCTGTTAGGGGCATCAATATTAATGTAATGAGAGCTGATTCCATTGAGAAGCTCCTCCTGAGCAAGATAGAGGATGAAGGGGTATGCTATACAACATCCAAAGAGATTAGAGAGAAGCTCCACATCTATCCAAGGCCAGATATATGGGAAGAGCTTGTTAAGAGAGGATACAGAATATTCAGAATATGGATCGGTCTTAAACGCCAATACATGTTCATATACAAGCCTGGTTGCGAGGAACTCATAGCCACAAAGATCTTAATGGAGATCCTGAATCAGGTTGAGAGGACAAAAAAGAGAATCGATATAGACGAGGTCAGGAAAGCCGTTAGGAGTATAATAGCTAGGTATAAACCGCCAACAGAGATCAGAAAGGCACTGAGGATAGTTTTGAGCAAGTTCAGAGCCCCCTCCTCGCCCTAAAAGAACGAGGATTGCACCTGAATCTGATCTCTGATGTTTTTGAATATACATAGCCGTTATAGATCATCTAACCTCACTCAGTCCTAAGGGCGGGGGTTCCCTCGGGCGGTTCATTGTTTGGGGATGCATCTTCCTTTCGAGGGTTTAGCCCCAGGCTGGGTCCCCAGCCCATTACCCCTATCCCTAGCCAGCCAGAGCCTCTATTGACTAGCTCATCAGGACTCGGGGTTATGATTTTATCATCGCCCGGATGCATAGGTGTATAGTCTAGTGTGCCTAGCATTTCTATCGAGCACCGCTAGGGAGTAGCTCCCAAGACTCACACATAGCCATCATCACCAGAATACCAGGGCATATACCCCTAATAAGCTTTTTGCTATCTCCGCCCTAAAAAGCTATGTAGTAAGACCGGGACCCCGCGTCAGCAGGTGGGGTGGAGATTGAAAGGGAGGGGGTCGATAGATCGATTGTTACTCCGAGGGATTCTTGGAGATCATTTTCGATGTCTTTGAAATCGGTATCAGCTGTTAGTAGAGTGCGTATCCACAGGCCCTGTTCCCTTATAGCCTTAATATAGGCTAGATGGAGGAGATCTAGTGTTTTAAGTCTCAGCTTCTCTGTCAGTTCTATAGCATATGCCATGGGATTGTATATCTTGCCGAATAAGGTTCTGGAGAAGCCCTTACACTAGTATATTTGAGGTTAAATCTCTTCAAAATATATAGAATTATTGCTATGGATGTCATATGATCATCTACACCGAGCTTATCCCTTATACTAATCAGCACTCTACGTTGCCTTGCCAACACACTAGCAAGCTCCGCTATAATCAGCTCGGAGATTACCTTTTATCATGGAGTTCTAAGGCCTTTCTAGCCTTTTCTCTCCTAGGATCTGTTGGGTCGAGCGCCGCCACTATTACGCTCGTATCCACATAGATCAAGATCTAGAACCTCTCCCGCTCAACCAGCAATTGCCCAAGAGCACCTTCAAGTCTAACAGGTATATCCCCTCCTCTTTCTCCAGCTCGAAGAGCTTATTTACAGCTTCAGCAACTATCTGAATTTGCCTAACATATCTAGCACCGATCCTTATAAGGCCTCTCAACGCCTCGCTCCTCGAGCTATAGACACCAAGCCTAACAAGCTCATCAACAAGTTTTAACAAATCATCATCAAGCCTAACAGGAACCACTTTACTACAACTTTACTACACCAAACACCAAGGTATATGTATACGTATATTTAAGCTTTCAATACTATTGCAATACTCACTAAACTCCTCCCTACCAATTTCCACCCCTCCCGCTGTGGCAGACGGGTCTGTGGCCTTACTATTATATTGCTTTCAGCCTACCCCATCTATTTGGGACTATATCTATCATCTGCTGGCAGTGTGGGGCCAGAACCCACCCCAGAGCCCATCTTCCCAGGCTCAAAAACCAATATTAGAAAGCTTATAAGCCATAGCCATCTTTCAGATATAAAATAGTTAAACAAGTTTAATATGTTGAAATAGTAATTTGCAGCATAACGTTTAAATTTCTTGAGGAAAAGATTGACGTGGTGTGCTTTATGGGATCTGTAGTTGTTGATGTGGAGTTATATGGGCCTGGAGGTGGGGTTAAGCTAAGGGCTTTAGTCGATATCGATTTCTACGGGGATATCATTACCACTCTGGATAAGGTTCAAGGCCTGGGTATAGAGTTTAGGTATGAGAGGTTTAGAAGATTGCCCGACGGTAAAACCGTTAAGGTTAGGTATGGTATTGGCGAAATTAAAGTTATGGGAGAAGTAACAGGTGGTGATATTGAGGTGTGGCCAGATCTCAAACTACCTGCAGACATAGACGCGTTGCTAGGTGTGACAGCTCTTGAGAAAATGGGGTCTAGTATAGACACAAGAACTCAAAAACTGGAGAAAGTTGAGTTGTATCTTCTCTGACAACAGGACAAGCCTCGTCCTTCAGGGCGGGTGGTGTTTGTATTTTTAAGTTTTCTGGGGAAATAGCTGTGGATGTAATGATGCGTATAGCTTTGAAGGCTTTGACAAACCCAATGATTGTGGAGATAGAGCCATTAATCCTCCACCAAAGGGTAACACCCAAGACCCCAGCGAAAAGATCTTTTATAGAATTGAAAATAAGAATTGGGGGTCATATATTGGTATGTAGGGATATGAATAGCTATGTAACTATATATTTGCCTAAAGAAGGTTGTAGAAAAGCTTGAGGAGAAAGGTTTTGATGTAGGTGAATTCGTGATTAGAGCTTTAGCGGAGGTTGCCGGTCTCGATCCCGAGGAGACCGTTAGTGTTAGAGTTGAATTAGCTGAGAAAAGCCTAGAGCTAGTGAGAAGCTCTATAAAGCTGTTGAAGAGTGTATTAAGGCGCTTTCAGAAAAATTTCGCCTCCCACAACTGGACATTATTAAAAAGAGGGGGAAGTGGGATACATAGTTATTTGGGCAGGCAGCAACAGATCTAAGCAAAATACTTAAAGAAGAGAGGATATCATATGAATGGTCTAAAGCATATGAAATCCATGTATGGGGCTTTCACGAAGCCAAGTACAGGGTAGAGGATGTAGAATCTGCTATACCAATAATAGAATGGTTAATAAACTACACAAAAGGCTTATTGACAAGAACGAGCAGCGCAACTAACTCTTCACCCGAGAGTAGTCCTTGATTCTTTGTTTATCGTCCTTTCCACACCAACCCTCAGGTTCATAACTGTCCTCGCCCATCCCCTACACTGCTGTTCCCTAAGGATCTCGGAGATCAACAGCCACCAATAGATCTATAATTACCAATTCCCTTATTAAATCCCTAACACTCCAAAAACATTAAAAAGACATAGATCCATTTAGAGAAACCACAACCAAGTCTGTTTCGAGAAGCTAGTAGCTATCTATTATGAGGCAGACCTCCTCTCAGTCCTATGGGGCAGGCTCTTAGTTGTAAATCTTAGCTTATGATTAGAGAAATATTTTCTATAGCAGTAGCGCCTCCACAGGCTTAAGTCTTTTCTCAACAGGATCAGGGGCTAGCCCTAACTGCTCCATAGTGACAGACCCTAATAGATAGATCTCTTCATATCCAAAGATCACGGGGGTCGCGCTAACGCTGTACCCCTCACCTT
>Ga0079996_116658_pt1 | contig 19627 bp, 21 predicted proteins | sample PerSpoAPS_AMetaG_FD_69199 | JGI IMG/M metagenome (GOLD analysis project Ga0079996, IMG submission 69199) | Thermal spring microbial communities from Yellowstone National Park, Wyoming, USA - Perpetual Spouter A (PS_A) MetaG (SPADES assembly)... | ecosystem: Environmental > Aquatic > Thermal... | reverse complement strand
CAATTATCTCCGATGATTTTAAAGGAACTTTAGCTTCTAGGATTGATAAATTAATAACTATTGAAGAAAAAGTTTTTGATGAAATTGAACGTTTAAAAAGAGATGGAATATACACTAGCCTAAGTTTCCTTCCTCTTAGAAAGGAAGAAGTAAGCAGATTTCCTTTAATTCTCTTAGATTTAACTGAAGAAGGTATTATAATTTATGACGAAGAATTTTTCTTGGAAAAAATATTGATTAAATTGAAGGCAAAACTCATAGAATTAAATGCTAGACGTATTTTCATCGATGAAGATACATGGTATTGGGATTTAAAGCCTGATTACAAATTTGGTGAAATTATAAGCATATGAAAATTGTAGAAATAGCAAGGTCTTATCTCAAACAAGCTGAGGCAAGATTAAAAGATGCAGAAGAAGCTTTGGAGGAAGGACTGTATGCATATGCATTAAGATTATCTCAGGAATGCGTAGAGTTATCTTTGAAGGCTTCTTTAAAACTCGTTGCAATAGAATATCCTAAGAAGCATGATGTATCAGATATATTAATAAGTGTTAAAAACAGATTTCCTGAATGGTTCCAAAATGAAATTAGCTTTTTAGCTAATACTTCTAAAACTCTTTCTAAGAAAAGAGAAATAAGCATGTATGGAAACGAAGAGCTAGGTTTTGCTCCAGATGAATTAATTAGCAAAGAAGAAGCTAAAAATGCAGTTGAAATGGCTAAAAAAGTATATAGCTTATGCAAAAAATTGATTGAGATAATTAAAATATAATTATATAGAATATAAAATCCGCGTAAGATTATCTGAAACAGATTACTTAAGCATAGCATTTTAAAGTCTTTAATTATAAAATCTAATAAAATCAGAATAATTATTTTTATCTCACAATATCTTTAACAAAAAATCTAATAAGAAAAATTTTTGAAATTTAATATAAGGTTAAAACTTTAATAAGAACATTATAATAACAAAATAAATTCAATAATTATTACAATGAATTATGCTTTTAATTAAATAGAATTTTTTTATTTTTTATATTATTATATGCCACGTGGAAATCCATTTTTAGAAATAGCATATGAGAAAGTAGAATTAGTATGTAAAAAATGGGCATTCTAAGAAGTTTACGGTTAATTATTTGCTTTTAATAAGAAGATATTTATACAAAAAAGTATTACCGTTTATATCTTTTTTATATATTTCTAAAGAAATTAGAAACATAAGATAACTACTTAAGAACAATTATATTACTTATATCAAAACCATTATTAGCTAAAAATTCTACGAATTCTTTATCCAATGTTAATAATGGTAACTTTTTTCTAATACTTGTAGCATATAATAATAAGTCAAATATATCCTTCCAACCTTTCTTAGAAACAGTATAAATTATTCTTAGATCCTCGGAATCAGGTTCTATTAAGTTTATGTGGGATAGAACATATGACAATCCTCTACTTGCTTCATCAGGAATATTTTCTAAGTTCCTCTTTTTAGCTTCCTTTATTACTACTGCGATAAGCTCCACAATCAATAATAAAGGATAATATATTACTTTATCTTCTAATAACTCGTCTTTTATCTCCTTGACTTTGATCCCTAAATAAGGTAATATGAATGAAGTATCAACCACTAATTTCGAGACTTCTGCTAATTTCCTCTCCAACCTCTTCAACCTCTCTAAATGATACTTCAGCCCAATATTTTCTTTGTAACTTTAATGGTCTCAATTCAATTTTGTCCTTATCATATACTAAGACTAACATATCTCCTTCTTTTATTCCAAGCTCCTCAACTATTGCTTTAGGTAAATATATCGTATTTCTCTTACCAACCCTAATTATTTTTTCCATACTATTTTATAATATTTTTGGTTAAAATCTTTTTAATAAGTCTTTATAATAAAATAAGCATTATCAGACTTTAACTTTTTAATCGAATACTTTCCTAGTTATATAATGGTTAAGAATTCATCTAGCTATACAGACTCTATTAGTTTAATAAAATCCGATAAAGGCATACCGCATATTTTATAGAAAAATCAAGAAATGGTTCAGCATCAATAAAAACATTATAACCGAGATAAGAGTTAAAACATCAAGAAGTTTTAGATGTTCTAAAGAAGAAATTCCTGGATTTAGTATTTATGAAGATGAAAAAAATCTTGGAATAGATACTCACTAGCGTTGGTAGTATAGATGTGTTAGCTATAAATGAAAAAGATAAGGAAATGCTGGTTATAAAATTAAAAGTCGATGTAGCTTCAACTGATGCATTGAAAATACTAAACTATATGCAGTAGATGCCCGAATAGCCCTACGACTTTGTATCTAGGCAATTTTATATAATATTTTTCTTTAAATATATTTATGAGAAGTGATGGAGAATACAATTTTAAGAGACTAAATGTGGAGTTTTATTCTGAAGGGGTTAAACTGAGAGGATGGCTGTATGTCCCTGAGGGTGCTGGAAAATTCCCAGCAATAGTTATGGCTCACGGATTTTCCGCGGTTAAAGAAATGTATCTCGACTCCTTTGCCGAAGTATTTGCAAAATCAGGCTTTGTAGTTTTAGTCTATGATAATAGGAATTTCGGAGAAAGTGAAGGAGAACCTAGACAAGAGATAAATCCTTGGCAACAGATTATGGATTACAGATACGCTATATCTTACGTTAGACTAAGACCTGAGGTGGATCCGGAAAGGATAGGAATATGGGGTACTAGCTACAGCGGAGGACATGTCATCGTTGTGGGAGCCTTAGATAGTAGGGTCAAAGCCATAGTTGCTCAAGTTCCTTTAGTTAGCGGCTCTGAAAATTTAAGGAGACTCGTTAGGCATGACATGATGCCTCAATTAATGACCATGTTTGCAGAGGATTATGAGAGAAGGTTAAGGGGCGAAAAACCCCTAACAATACCTGTTGTCTGTAAGAGCCCTCCAGAAATGTGTGCTTTGCCAACACCAGATGCATATGAGTGGTTTACTGAAACGGCTAAGAAGAGGGCTCCAAATTGGAAAAATGAAGTAACTTTAAGAAGTGTAGAATACGTATTAACTTATGAGCCAATAAACTTCATTAGACGTGTCAGTCCTAAACCTATAAAGCTCATAGTGGCTGAAAATGACCTCTTAACACCTACAGATCTGGCCTTAGAAGCTTACGAAAGGGCCTTACCACCTAAGGAGTTAGAAATCATTCCTGGAGGACATTTCGATGCATATGTTAAGGAGTTTGATAAGTTCAGCAGAACAGCTAGGGACTTCTTCTTACAACACTTGAGTAAGAAGTAAATTAAAAGTCTAAAAACAAAATCTTTTTCTATACTTATCCAATAAATTTAAGAATATTAATTTTCAATTGCTAGAGTACTGTTTTTTAGTTAAATAGTATCGTATACCTTTAATAATATTAAACCTTGGTACATGGGATGCATATGTAATGTATAATTCTCCAAATTTTAAAATTAATTCATTTTCTTCTTTTAATGCTTGTTTATAGTATGCATACATTAGTAAGGGATACATTATTAGTGTGGGTATAGTTGGCCATTGAATAATAAAAGCGGTCATTATGATCATAAGACCTAAGTACTGAGGATGACGTACTACTGAATAAAAACCAACAACTGCTATGGAATTTTTATATTTATATATTTGTTTCCATCCTCCTATCAATAGAATAAGGCCGATTATTATCATTATAGTACTAATTGACATAACAATAGTAACTCCTACTTCAAGGTTAAGTATGCCTAGTATTGCAAGAGTTGTAGCTAATAAGTGTCCTGTTAATCTGTTAGGAATAATATCAATATTTAATAAAGAAGAAATAACATAAATAGTAAGTGGAATGCCAAACATTTCTGTAAAGAGAGAAATTATGAATGCTTCAGTCAGTCCAAAAGATCTCCAGTCAATTTTCTTGGTTTTACAAAGAATATTGTAAATATAAAAGAAGCTATTAGTATTGATACGATTACAAGACTCCAATTCCCATACCATTGTGAATCTATATTTATTAATTGCGGTACTAATATTATCATCTATATATCTAAATTAGGTATGTTAATTTAAATTTATTTGTAACACAAGTTAATGAATGAAAATTAATAGTATAAAGTTCACTCTTAAAAATTTAAATAAAAAGTTAAGTCGTTAAAACATTTTCAATAATGATACTTGTGTAATGATCAACTTAAACACATAAGAGGATTGAAAGGAAGCATTTAAATTTAGTTACGAAAAATTTTATACTCAAAATATATTGGTCAAATAAAGTCTATTTAGTTGACTTTCTTCCGCCTTAGAGATTATTTTCAATTCATATAATTTAAAATTGGTCCGTAATAGACTAGATTTTATAGAAAACTGGTCTAAAATAGGTTAATTTATCGGTAAGTATTAATTATAATTATGAGAACCGAAGATTTTAAGCATGTCATAGCTGAATGGTTAACCCAAGGACCGCCTAATGCTTTAGAAAGAGAAATCTCCATTCTTTTAGAATCAAATTTAATTATAACAGTTACTGGTGGAAGAAGAACAGGAAAAACTTACCTTCTATTCAATATTATTAACAAATTGATTAAAGAGAATAAAGTGAAAATGAACGAAATACTATACATAGACTTCGAACATCCTAGATTAAAAGGTGTTAAGGTCAGCGATTTAGATGACATGCTTAAAGCCTTCATGGAGTTAACAGGTAAGGAGCCAGCCTACATATTCCTGGATGAGATACATGTTGTTGAAAATTACGGAAGTTGGTTCAGAAAAAGGCTTAACGCAAGGATTTATCTTTCAGGATCCTCTTCTTCTTTAACTCCAAGAAAAATAGCTGAGGAATTGAGGGGAAGGAGCATAAATTACGAAATTTATCCCTTATCCTTTAGAGAATATCTTAATTTTTTGAAAGAAAGTTTTGATCCAAAACTTCTGTCCTACACAGAATATAGAGGAAGAATCCTTTCCCTTCTCAGAAACTATCTTTACTACGGAGCCTATCCTGCAGTGGTATTTGAAAAAGAAAAGGAAAGATTATTGAGATCTTACTTTGATTCTATAATTGTTAGAGATCTAAAAATAGTTAATCCTGAAATCGCTGAAGCTTTTGCATCATATATTATCTCAAATTATTCTTCTTTAGTTACAGTAAACAGGATTTATAACTATTTGAAAAGTTTGGGATATAAAATAGGAAAGGAAAAAGTATTAGAATTAGTTGATAAATCCAGAGAAAGTTACTTTGCATTCTATGTTGAAATATTCAACAAAAGTGAAATAAAAAGAAGAGTCAATCCAAAGAAGGTATATATAATAGATACAGGTTATCCGACTGCATTAGGATATGAATTTTCTATTTCTAAAGCAATGGAGAATGTTGTTTACCTCGAGCTTTTGAGAAGAAATTATGGCGATATATATTATTGGAAGGAATATGGAAAATCGGAAGGAAAAGAAATAGATTTTGTAATAGCTAAAAATTTCCAAGTTGAAGAAATAATACAGGTAACGTATGCTACAGATTATGTTGAAGAAAGAGAATTAGATGCAATAAAAAAAGCGAAGAAAGAACTAAACCCAAAGAAAATTACTATAATAACTTGGGACTATGAAAGGAAAGAAGATGAAATCAACTATGTTCCTCTTTGGAAATGGTTACTTCTGTCTTATTAAAGCTTTATTGCATCTTTAAGTTTTCATTTAGAGATCATTTAAGATATGGGTGTGATATTTATTAATAGCCCTAATAGTAGGAGTATTAGCTTCATTTTGAAAACCAACATAAATTTCAACATGACTAGAGCAACACTACTCTATTAATCATCTTTAGAAGATTCTTTTAACTAAGCATAATTAAACTTTACCTTTTGCTTTCAACTCTTCTTTAACTTCCTCTAAAATTTTAAGCAATTCATCGAACGTTCCCTTTCCTCCTATTTTATCCCACATTTCTTCTCCGGTCAGAACTTCTTTTTCGATATCCATAATTCGCAAAGTAAAACTATGTGAATATAGCTCTCTTTTAATAAATGGATTATATGGAAATGCTAAATACGCTTCTGCTTTTGAATTATATTTAATTATTTTAAAGTATAACATTTTCTTTTTGCTTTCAGTGCAAACATCAAGATCTGGACGTGAACTCTAAAATTAAAAAATTGGCGAAAAATGATTTCGCATAAAGAATCATAAGAGAAGGTCGTGAGGGTATAACCTTCAGACTTGCTAGTTTCATACACCTTTGGTTTTCATTATTTGGACTAAACCTAATATTTTGCTTATGTTCTTAGACTACTAGATATCTTAGCTACTTTTACCCGTTCTATAAACTTATACGAAAAAGAAACATTCAATGTATTCTGCTTCTTTTTTTGAATGATCTGCATATAGAAATTTAATTAAAGAAAATGGCCAGATTTTATTGATATTTTAGAAGCAGATTTCGATAAGAAAATATTGCAGAAATTCAATAGCAAAAACATAAAAAAGTGATGCCAGTATTGTAAGTATAGTTAAAATTTGCCTTGAGCTAATTCAAAGAGTGTAGAGACCCATTGTGCAATCTGATTAGTTTAATCTTTCTATTCGGCTAATTATTGAAGGTCTCAGGAACTGTTCTGAAGACCATCAGTAATATTCTTGAACATTTTTAGTCTTCCAATATGTCCTTAATTCTTATGATATCATTCTTGTTGGTATCACCAAAGGAAATTAAAATTAATATAAAAATATATGGGTATATTATACAAACCTATAGATGAAATTGAAAGGTATCAAGTATAGAATGGTTAAGAGAGGAGCTAATTGGGTATCTCATAAAGGAATTAAAGGAGCAAAATATTCTGATGGCCCGCCGACGGCCATAGCCATTTTTGGCTTATTAAAGAGATTGTTTTCTGCCAACAGCTCTAGAGAAGCAGAGTAGCAAAATATTTCTGGTCTTCAAAACAAAATATAAAACAGATTTTAAGAAATGCATGACTCAAGCAAATTCTAGCTTTGAAGTCTCATCAGAAGAAATTAATTTAACTACAGCAATGAATTTTCAACAGTTCATAATCTTTCATTGCAGTATTCTTAGTTTTCACCCAGATAAAAACACTTTACTTCTGTCTTATCTGCTCAAATTTTTGTTATGCTATTTCATAAATACTTGTTTTTCTGTAGCAATGGGAACCGCAACCTGCATTTATCATCTTATTCTTAAAGTTTTATTGAAGATTGAAAGATTTTACAATTCAATTTTCTTAGGTATAACAATGTTTACAATATCACATTTAATATCCGCCATACAAGATAAATACTTATTAGATGTTTAAGAGTCCTGAGGTAAGATGAAACAAGTCTATGTTTCCTTACAAACCCAGTACTTGTAACCGTGAACTGGTGGTTTTAGTCTCTGTTTCGCCACAGGTAGTCTAGAGTCTCACTAAACAATAAGTGGTAGAACCAACAAAAGAACTCTGCAAAATCCGCATATCCACTCGCTTTGCATTCCTTGAAGGCACTTTTGATCCTATCAAGATTCTCGTTAACTACATCGAATACGTGAATAGACATTTTATCCGTAAAATCTTTTATTATGTCCAAGTCTTTTTTAGTGTAGATTGGTGCCAGAGGTGTAAGGTCTTCATCAACATACATCCACTTCTTCAAGTATTCCTCAGCTTCAGAGCTAAGCTTATACTTGCTATCGTAATACCTTCTCTCGTACTCTCTAAGAATTCTAGACGTTACTTCTTCAATCTCTTTAAAAATACGTTCTCTCTCAGAACTTGGAAGCTTAATTAGTTTAATGAGTGCGTTTGTAAGGTCTCTCTCGTTCATTAACTCAAGCAGTACTTTAGACAAGTGATCTGGTGGTGCTTTTCTCTTTCTCTCTTCTTCACAGCCAAAGGTTGCAAAACCATACTTACCAGCTCTACCGCTATGCATTCCACACTTGCCGAGAGCATTTGCAGCACCCTCAATACCCCACATGTAGAAAGAACCTGATTTCCTCCTAGGAGCTCTGGGCATCAACTTTCCTTCTTCAGCGAATTTCTCCAACATGTATACATCTAGGGAGTAAGCGCCTACTAGGACAAAGGCAACTCTGTCGAAGCTAAATCTGGATGAAACTGAGAGCTTATGATAATTCTCCACAACAAGATCCCAGCTAGACTCATAGCGTTTAGCCAGCTCTAAACTTAAACGCTTAGCCAGTTCTTTAACCCTAGCAACTTCTTCTCTTAACGCAATGAAGAATGTAGGAACTAGGCGATCGCCTCTCCCACCACATTCTCTGCCTCTCTCAGGAACTCCAAGTGACTTAATACTTCATCCCGCGAGGTATTTATAGACTTAGATATGTCTTCTACAGAACAATCCTCGTGAAGACCAATAACAATAACCTTACGAATCTGCGATGAAAGGGCAATGTAGGGATTGTCTCGCTTAGAACACTGCTACCAGCAATGATTATATTGAATCTAATAGCTCTTTGAGCCAACCCTAAGCACTTCTCCACAGAATTCATTCTAATTAGATAATTCGATGATAAATAAATTAATTACGCTAAAATAAATTCTAGTATTTTCCATACCGAATAAGGAATCTAGAATAAGTCTACATTTACCTTTTCTATGTTGTATGATTTAAATTGATCAAAAGTTTTTATTCAAGCTTTCTTTAATTCATGCATTAAAATTTGATATTAATTTTTAATAATTGAATTAGAATAGTAATTTTAGAATGGCTCTAATAGTAAAATCTATGCTTAGAAAGGGATATTCTTTAAGTAGTGATTTCAGTGATGTTTATCTGGAAGTCGATAATAAGTATTTAAGTAGACAATATATACCTAGTTTGTTAACAAAGCAAAAAATATGGGTTACAGGAACGTTTTTGGAAGTTTCGAAAATCTATGGTGAAATAAGTAAGGAAGAAATGGATGTCTTCCAAAAATTTATAGTTGGAAAATCTGCCAAATTCTTCTTAATTCCTGGTTTATTGGTGCCTTATGATAAACTTTATCTTGACCAAGCTTCATGGATTTCGCTTCGTGACTGCGGAATATTTCCCGAAGAATATCAAATAAAAGTAAGACTAGAAAAAATGATCGCAATTGAACCTTCAACAGAGAAAACTCAGGAAATAGAACTATATCCTCACAGAGATGTTGTAGCAATGGGCACCTAGTAACATGTCAGCTGATCTAGAGAAGATCATAGAAAAATACATATTCATAGCACAAAGATATTATAGTAATTATTTAGCGCATAGGGATCGAAGGGAATTCGATAAGGCTTCGGAAGACCTTTGGGGAGTAGTAAATGCAATAGCATCAGCACTTAGTATATTATTATCTGGAAAGCCCATAAAAGACCATAGAAATTTGAGAGAACTCATTAACGACATAGCGGTAGAAAATCCGGAAATAATAGAATTGTATAGGGAAGCCGAAAGGCTACATGTAAACTATCACCACGGCTTTCTAACTCAAGAAGACTTCAAAGATTCTGTTGCCAAAATCGAGAAGCTCATAACAATATTATCAGAACTTACAATAAGAATACTAACTCAATATAAAAAATTCTAAAAATATATCTTACGATTAGTAAAGTATAGAGATGGGTGAAAAAGTAATTTGGGAAAAAGATGTAAGAAAATATGGAAGGTTAAGAATAGAAGAAAGTATTGATGAAGCGTTGATCTCTATAGAGCTACTAAAGCAAGGAAAGCTTCGGAACTCCGCAACCAAAGCTTTCTTAGCCTTCAAGGCATTTGTCAGCGGAATAATAAGCAGCAATCATTCATCTTTTTCATCCTTACTTCAGGAAAAAGAAAGGAAGTTCTTTTACAAGATTGGCTTCACTGCACCTACGAATAGATTAGTTTATTATTCATCTCTATTGGAGAAAGATTTCCCTGGTATAACAGACTTAGCCAAGCATGCCATGTCTATTCATGTTTTTTCATATCTTGGTTATGACAAAGCTGGAGAATACTCTCCGATAACATCAAAAGAAGATGCTAAGAAATGGATTTTAGATTTTATTGTAGCTCTTGCAAATTTGGTTATTAAGGTGAATGAAAGAGGGAAGGAAATATTAAAAGAACTGGAAGAGGCTAAGAAAGAAGGTATCTAGATGGTTGTGTATTTAGGTAGTATCTGTGGTAGGTAGAAAGGTAAAGGGTATGATATTCACAGGATATTTATGATAAGCTAATATGTATTAGAAAGAATTCTGTTGCACAATTCAAAAATATAAATTTTAAGCTCGAATAATTATTTAATTTACGCAAAAATTAATATTCTTTATACCGAATAAGATTCTGAATAGACTATCTTTTCAATGATTAATTATTCAGGTGCGATTGAAAGTTAATTCTAGTTTTCTTATGTTCGTGCTCTGATATATCAGCTTTTAATAAGCAAACGTAGCATTATGGAATTTTGCAACCTCATATTCATTAATAACACAAATTTATATGGATTATTTTAATGTTATTTATGTCTGAGAAATTTCTAGCCATAATTGAGAAGAATTTTCCTCATATATTAGTTAAAGACATTGAAAAATACAAGAGAGATTGGACTCCTTTATTAATATTAAGAGAAATTCTAGGAGAAGATCTGGGAAAACCATTAGCCGTAGTAGCACCGTCAAAAATCGAGGAATTAATTGAAGTTGTAAAAATAGCTAATGAGAATAACATATGCATGGTGCCTTACGGTGGAGGCTCTAGCGTAGTTGGAGGCTCGTATCATAATGGATGTTTAGTTATTGATATGACTAGGTTGAATAGAATAATAGAGTTCAATGATGAAGATCTAACAGTTACAGTAGAGGCTGGAATCAAAATAAGCGATTTAGAAAGCTGGCTGAATAGCAGGGGCTATACTTTAGATTATCATCCTCAATCTTTCTATTTAGCTACAGTAGGAGGGGCTATTGCTCATAAAGGTTCTGGTTCTCATAGCCAGAGCAATATAGAAAATTTAGTATTATGGATGGAGGTTTTGCTTCCCAACGGAGATTTAATTCACTTAGGCTCTGAGAAGGCTATAAGGACTTCTATAATTCCTGATCTGATGAAATTATTTATAGGATCAGAAGGCACTCTCGGTATAATAACTAAAGCTAAATTAAGGATATTCCCCTTATCTTCCTTATATAGAGACCTAGCTTTTAGATTCGATGATTTCTATAGCAGTATTAGATTTGCTAGGGAATTTGCAATCAGATTACCTCCTCCTCACAGAATTGTAATACATGATAAGGATAGTAGCATATTTATGCTTAATTTACCATATAATTTAGCCTTGATTAGGATTAGAGGTTATGATGAGGAATTGGTTGCCGCGCAAGAGAAAGTAGTAAGAAAAATAGCACAAAATTACAATGGATATGAAGCTGAGAAAGATTTAGTAAAAGTTTGGAGGGATGTATTTGCTAGAAAATATGAAGAGCAATTAGCTAAATTAGCATCTTCAGGGCTTTGGGTTGATACATTAGATTTGGCAGGAAGTTGGAGCGTTTTAACCAAAATATATGATAGGCTGAAAAATGCACTATTATCTATAGAGGGTGTTAGTGGTGTTTTATCTAGGGTAACTCATTTATATACAAACGGTGCTTCATTATATAATGTAGTAATTATGAAACAGGACACTGAAATATTACAAGAAGTATGGGAAACCACTGCTAAGATCGTTATAAGCAATGGTGGAACAATTTCGCATCATCATGGAGTTGGATTATTAAAGAGAAAATGGGTTAAGGATGAAGTTGGTAAACAATTAGAACTATTAAAGAATATTAAGAAATTGCTTGATAATAAAAGCTTATTGAATCCTGGAAAATTGATCTATTAATAACTAAACTCAGAAGAAAATTTGAAGTCAATAATAAAGATTTATTTAAGCTTTTTAATTTAAACTCATACAATACTTAGCTTAGATTTTAAAACAAATATTTTTTATTTATAAACATTTGCTTCAATAAAATACATCCTCATCTAAACAATCTAAGAAATTGGAAGTGTTTATTCAATATATGCTCTTATCTGAAGGATAAAATATTTCACTAAACCTTTAATATACCTTTGTTAACCAATGTGAATATTTTAGAATTTTATTTCTTACTACCTGATGGTATATTTCCTTTATACTTTTTGTTATCGGCCCTATTTTTCCATCACCTATTGTTATTCCATCAACGCTTATTACAGGAGTAATCTCAGTCGCAGTACCGGTCAAGAATATCTCATCGCTTATGTATAGCTCAGATTTTAGTATGTTCCTTTCTATAACTTCGTAGCCCAGATCTCTTGCAATTGTAATTACAGTATCTCTCGTTATCCCTTCCAGAATTCCTGCAGATAAAGGCGGCGTATATATTTTTCCCCTTCTAACAATGAAGATGTTTTCTCCTGCAGCCTCACTAACGTTTCCGTTTATATCTAGCATTATTGCTTCATCGTAGCCATTCCTCCTGCATTCCTGAATGGCCAATATGGAGTTGAGATAGTTTCCTGCAGCCTTTGCCAATGGAGGTATCGATGGATCGTATATTCTTCTCCATGAAGATATGCATGCCCTTATGCCTTCAGATTTGAAGTATTGACCAAATTTCAACAAAATAATTGCAACATTTATAGGAGAATCTTTAGATACATAGAGGTCTATTCCTTGCATACCAACGAATGCTATTGGTCTAATATAGCAGTCTTCTTTTACGTTGTTAGCTCTTATTATCTCAATGACAGCTTTTACAAGCTTATCTAAACCATATTTTAGGTTGAATGAGTAAATTTTAGCCGAATTTATTAATCTTTTCATATGATCAACTAGTCTGAATACATAAACGTTTTCTTCGTCTGCATAAGCCCTTATGCCTTCTATTATGCTTGTTCCGTAATGTAGGGCATGGGTCATTATGTGTACTGTTGCTTTATTCCATTCTACTATTTCTCCATTATACCAAACATAATTATAGTAGCTTATTTTCAAGGTTGTAATTTTATTCTATAAGTTATATAAAAGTTTTATTATAAACTTCTTCTTCGAAGTCAAATCATTAACAGCAGGTAATTGAGACTTGCGAGATAAAAAAATTAAATTTTAGATAATCTTCTTAGAACTAATAATTAGGATGCATACAACACTAAGTCTTACTTCCAAAAAATTTAATATTTCATTGAATTTACTGCAGTGGAGCGGGCAAACATTTATTTAATCTAAATATAGAAACAGAAAACTCTCACCTAATAGAACTTTAACATCTTTAACATCTCTAAATTTCAACATTTTCTATTAAATTATTCTTAATATTTATTGGTAGAAGATGTCATCTCTTTTCCATCAAATCATAATATCATATTCACTAAGCAGATACCTAAGATTTTCATTGCATGTAGCTATCTTATATATAATAGGCTTCTTTTGTCTCTGAAGTCTTTGCATTTTAGTGTTAAGAAGCTTGGCTAGATAGGGATCGGAGGCTTTACTATGATGTATTATACCTATATAGTTGCTTGCTGGTCTGCAATTTTCACATAGCCAATTGATGGTTTCCTCAAGCTTATTTATATCCTCAAGTTTAGCTACACTGGTTTCCTCTATTACTACTAAAAGATCTTCGCAATCTATTAGGTAGTCAGCATGCTTAAAGCTCAATCCAAGTTTCTCAAGATTTACTTGCCTGCACTTTCTCATATATTTTACCACGTTCCTCCAGAAGCTCCTCAGCAATCTTACCAAACTCATCCTCAGGAATTCCGTCTTCAGTAATCTGGAGTCTCTCAACAATTGCTTTGTCATCTTTAACTTTTACAAGATATGCTACAACATCATCTGGTGATAGTATTTCATCTTTAGAGTAACCTAGTTCTTTACACTTATCTTCAGGCAATCGTGAAAGCAGTATTAAGTTATTTAACGCACTAATCAGATAATCACTATGCGTAGTTATGATCACGTTCTTTCCAGCATTAACAGCTTTAGCAACAATTCTTACAAATACTTTTTGTGCTCTAGGATGCAAATGAGCTTCAGGCTCTTCAATGATAATATTATGAAGTGTATTTGATGGCCCGCCTTTAGCTTCCTTCATCATTAGAGCTAAAATTACGGGGAGCACCTCTCTTATACCAGAGGGTGCTGTAGCAATTAATGTAGACTTACCGCTCCAAGTCTTTACATAGATATTATATACTCCATATTCAAACCTTGCTTCAAGAGTTACGCCGAGCTCCTCTAACATAGGCTTGATCTCATCTACAATTTTAGGATTCTTGTATAGCCATTCAGATAATCTAAAGTATAGTTTAACATAATCCTGATCGACCCCAAGAACACCTTCAAGAAGTGATGGTGGAATGTATGGCTTTAATAATGTACGTGTAATTCCAGCTCTACTATCAGGCAACATGGATGTATAAAATGGGGTAGTAAGAATAATTTTATTAAATTCTTTAGCTATTTGATACCCAAAAATATATAAAACAGGATCCATAACCTCAGATGACGAGGCTATTCTGAATTCTTTCCAATCTTTGTTATATTTTACATGCAGATATCCCTTTCTCGGAACTTTAACATCAATATTTTTTAATAAATTCTCTAAACATAAGTCAAATTCTTCTATACTTAGCTTGTCTGTTAAGGATAGCTTAAGCTTGGCACAATTATCATGAACTTCTATTACAGCTTTATCCTTGCCAATTTTTACAATTTCTCTTAGTCCTGTTCCAAAGGTATATATAAAATTCTCTTCCAAACCAATTCTTGCAGCTTCTCTTAGCACATTTTCATAGAAGGTTTTTATGAGATCCTTGAAATCTTTTATTGAGATTTCTCCGTTCATGACCTGCTCAGCTATCTTCTCCGATATCTTATTAAAATTCTCCCATCCTTCTTTAACATCTTCAAAATTTGGCTCAGCTGAAGATAATGCACAAATGAGATATGATAGCATAGACTTGCCAACCGAGTTTCTTCCTATGAAAATTGTTAATTTTCTTAGCTCCAAATCAACCTTCTCAAAGGGACCAAAGTTTTCTAAATAAATTTTCATATTTAACAATTAAAAGATGATATTTAAAAGCATTTTATGCGGTTTCATATTTACAAGACACCCGGTAACTAGTTGTGATTCCTGCATGAGAACTTAGAATTTGTTCATATTTTAGTGTCCTCTAAAGTCTTCTTAACTTTTCTTCATCGGAATAGTACTTTGAAGCATTAACCTAATCAGAGTTAACTTTCTTCACTCTTTTCTCATACAATATATTTGAATCATAGCATAAAAGTTTGGTAATAATTAAGGGAGTTTTATCAAGCTATTTTTAGTGGCTTGAATGAAACATTTATCTTACCTATAAAGCAAAGCATTATTTGTTTTTATATTTTAAAATAATTTATAATTTAAGCCAATAGTTAACAATCGTTTCTGTGCTTTTCTCGAACTCCTTCTCTAATTTCTTAACTTCATCTACAATTTCACTCTCACCACCATAAGAGTTAATCCAATCTTGAACCATTTCCGAACTCACTTCTACATGGAATTGAATTCCAAGAATTTTGTTTATCCTGAAGGCTTGGAAATACTTGTTGCTATAAGCAAGCAATTTAGCTCCGTAAGGGAGTGAAAAAGTATCGGAATGCCATTGAAATACGGTTAATTCCTCCTTTCTAAAATATTCCTTTAATTCATCTAGCAATATAACCTCTTGAATACCAATTTCCATACCAAAGGAGCCTTTAACAACTCTTCCACCTAAAGCTTCGGCAATTAACTGAGAACCTAAACAAATACCTAATACTCTTTTGTTTTCTTCATAGGCTTTCCTTATAAGTCCCATTTCATTTCTGAGAAAGGGATACTTATCATGCTCATAAACTCCCATGGGTCCTCCCATTATTATCAGAGCATCAAAACTTTCATTACCGTTTAAATCCTTTGCTTCTATTTCCTTCGTAACTTTCAAGAATTTCTTTAGGAATCCTAAAGTTTCCAATGGATGGTTGTAAACTGCTAAAATATCCATGATGATATTTTTCATTAAGAGAATATAAAAATTAACTAATTTTTTATTTTAAAAATAAATATGCTAATAGAATTGTATGCTAATAATTTCTACCGAACTACGCACTTAGGAATGCAAAAGACTTCTAAAAAGTTAAGGATAATACTACAGTCTAGATAAGGAATCGAGGCCATACGCTTGAGGTAAGGAGCATCATAACTTCTTCAAAAAATACTTACAAAAAGTGGTAACTTCTTTTAAAACAATTCGAAGTTATCAATAATCTCTCTTGCTAAAACATGCAAGCAATTTTGCTTAAAGTATCCCATAAAGAGAATTGAAATTTATATCTTACTTTAGCTAAAATATTGCTAAAGTTTTATAACCTATTAAGAAAATTGAAAAATATTATGGATCCGAAGCGCCAGTTAATGATTTTGGGATTATTGGTAGCCATGCCTGGTTATTACGCTTTAGCATTATTTCTATACATGATAATTAGGCCCGACCCAAACAATCCTTGGGGAGCACTTATCTATACTTTTTCACAGTTAATAGGTTTCATAATCTTGCTTCAGATAGCTAAAAGGGAAAATGGTGGGTTTAGATCAATATACATAGGAAGTTTAGGATGGAAGGAAGTAGGACTTGCTATATTTTTATGGTTCATAGCATTTACACTTTGGCTACCCATCAACTACGTTTTAAGTTACCTAAATATTCCACCATCAAGGTGGGGATATAGTGTTCAAGGATTAAATGCAATTCCAGTTGCAATCTGGGCACTAAGTGCAGCATTCTTTGAAGAGGCCTTTTTTAGAGGTTATGCATTAACTAGGCTACCTAAATTAATCAATAGTACTAAAATCTCTGTAATTATTAGTGTGCTGGCTTTCGCTGCAATACATTTAAGATTCGGATTAGGATTATTCATTTATATTATAGTATGGGCTACAATAATATCTATCCTCTTCTTAATAACAAAGAACACATGGTCCTGTTTCCTATATCATGCGATAAATAACATAATTGTTGATTTCATCATATATGGAAGATAAATGGATGTTTCAATGAATTTAGCTTAGGTTTGAATATATGCACTTTTCATATCTGAAGAGCTTCTTAATTTTATTACTCGAGACAATATTTCGCAAAGTGAATCGAAAGTGTTATGCGACTATAAGAAGTTCTTCTGTTAAATCTTTTTTCTTTAACGTTTGTTGTTTAATTCGTATCCTAAATATCCGCATATTCTTTAGATCTTAAAAAAGGTAAGTAAGATAATAATAAACATCTTTTACTTCTTACGGAAAAGCTAACAAGTGGATATTAATTAAAGCGACAGTAAAGCGGTTTCGCGCTTCATAAAGTTCAAACAATATTTAAGCGGATTCGCAATCCTTATTATAAATTGTGACATTTACTTTTTAAATTTTAAAAAACAATACAGAACGGAATTACTACTCTTGAATTCAGGTTGGTTATTAATTACTATTCTCTTGAGACTAAATAGAGAGTCCATTTTATGTTGCATATACTTTTATAAACTTTTGATTTCTAAAAATAGGATAATTTTAATTTTTAATTTAATTTTCATTTAAATAATAATTACAACATTTATAAAATAATGGAGATATTATCCAGGCTAAGGTACAGTGATATGAAACTAAAAGTAGAAAATTTCGGGCCGATACATTATGCAGATATCGAATTAAAGCCCCTAACGGTTATCATTGGAAAAAATAATGCTGGAAAATCCATGCTAGCGCAGCTTATATTTGCTTTAATGATGTTTAGAGAAGGTAGCATTCCAACCCGTACTTTAATGCCGTATCTTCGGCTAATATCTATAGAAGATATTTTTATTGTTGCTTATCGGGAACTTTCTATTGCTTTTTCGGTTGAAAACTTCTGGAAAAAAATAAAAGAAACAAAAGAATTAACACTGCACTCATGTATGGAAATAATATTGAATATGATAATTAATTCATTAACTCATTTTCCTTTAAATAAAGCTTTAGGTAACATTTTAGAAAGAAATTTTGCTCTAGAACTTAAAAACTTAGTAAATCTTTATTCTGAATATGCTAAAGTAGAATGTGCTTATTCTAAATATTTTACAGTAGAATTTACAATAACTAAAGACGGTAATCTGAGCTCCAAATTCAATGTTGAAGCGTCAAAAGAATTGATCGATGATATACTTAAAGATAAAAAAATTAATGAACTTATAGGGAGAATTCTTAGTTTTAAGACGAATAGAGATTTTCCTACAAGTATCATTCCAATAATAGAGGAGGTTGTAAAATTAATAATCGCAGATTTTATATTACCTACAAAACCTTTATCATCAACTATATATATACCAGCAGGCAGAGCTGGATTATTAGAAGGTTATGAAGCCGTATCTTCTGCATTAATAACTCTTGCACCCGTAGCTCCTCTAAAAGGTATAACCATGCCTCCAATGCCTGCTATGGCCTCAGAATTCTATTCTCTCTTAATACAATTAGAAGGAAAGAAAGGTCCCTTTGGAAAAATATCAGATTTATTCAAAGAATTACTTGAAGGTGAGATCGTACTTGAAAAATTAAAGCTTCCTGAAGGTAAGAGTAAGATGGTTTATAAGTTTAAATTTAAAGATAAAGAATCTACCATAGACTTAATACATGCAGCTTCCATGGTCAAAGAACTATCTCCAATTTACTTGATTATAAGGGAGCTTGCAGATAAGGATTTCCTTCTTATAATAGAGGAACCAGAATCTCACCTCCATCCAGCAGCTCAAATTAAACTTATGGAAATTTTTGCAAAGCTTGTGAATGAAGGACTTAATATATTGATTACAACTCATAGCGATCTTCTTTTGAGAAAGCTTGCTCAATTAATAATGGAGAGCTCAAGCAAGAAAACTAATGTTTATCTTAAACCTGAAGATGTGGCTGTGTACTTGTTGAAACCTAATGAAAAAGGATTTATCTCACAGAAAGTCAACATCATTGAAGGATTGCCAACTTTTGATGAAGTTATCGAACAACTCTATGAAAAAGAAAAGGAGCTAAGCTACTTATATTTTCAAAAATAAATGAATGGAACTTCCTCCTGAGCTTTATAATTGCTTATGTGACATAAGCGAATGTAAGGAATGCGGAGGAAAAGTATGTTTAAGAGCTGATGGAAAACAATATCTTCATATAAAAGTTAACGGATGTTTGGAAATCTCTCCTAATTTAAAAAGGGCGGATTGCGTAATTCTTCATCCTATTCGTAAAGATCGAATTCATGTGTTTATTATAGAAGTAAAAACAAGACATTATGATTTAGATGAAGTAAAAGAAAAAATGGAAAATACCCTAAAAATATTAGATGGTATTTTAAATTGTTCTTTGGTTCCTTTTCCTGTAATATATGCTGAATCGCATGGATGGATCAAGAGGTATGCTTTAGTAAAGAAAATAGAATATAAAGGAAAACGGTATCTCATAGATTTTAGAAAATACTGCGAAGATATTCGAGAAGCCGAACGCATTTTAAAAGAAAAGTAAATAAACATTTTACTCACCCTCAGATGCTAGATATAGTCACAAATCAATAGTGGAACAAT